>SAMEA3387510__coassemble_2649_pt1 | contig 8148 bp, 9 predicted proteins | sample SAMEA3387510__metabat2_high_PE_010 | metagenome-assembled genome bin SAMEA3387510 (sample SAMEA3387510) | Felis catus | biome: Faeces | place: United Kingdom | collected 2012 | reverse complement strand
GCTTCTTGGAGCTCGGCATCGAGACCTCGGCCTTGTTCGCAGCATTGCCGTTGCGGATGCGCGTGAGCATGTCTGCGATCGGGTCGGTGAGATTCATGTGGATTCTCCTTCGTTCTAGATGAGTCCGTGCCCTCGGTACTCCCCCACCCCTAGCGGGGAAGCCTATAAGGCACGTCTTCCGTACGCGCCGCACGTGAAGTGCGCGCGTGCTGGCAGTGACTTACCAGCTGGCCTTCTTGATGCCGGGAAGCTCGCCCTTGAGCGCCAGCTCGCGGAAGCAGACACGGCACAGGCCGAACTTGCGGTACACAGAGTGCGGACGGCCGCAGCGCTGGCAGCGCGTGTACTCGCGGGTCGAGAACTTCTGCTTGCGATTGCACTTGACGATCATCGATGTCTTAGCCACTTATTTCCTCCTCACATACGTGTATATGCGCCTCGGACAGGCGGCACGTGCTCCTCGCGCACCGCCTGTGGACCCCGGGGCTTTAAGAACCTATTTCTTGAACGGGAAGCCGAAGGCGTCGAGAAGGGCCTTGGCCTCTTCGTCGGTCTTGGCGGTGGTGACGATGGTGATGTCCATACCACGGGTGTGATCGACGGAGTCGAAGTCAACCTCGGGGAAGATGAGCTGCTCGGTAACGCCCATGGAGAAGTTGCCGCGGCCGTCGAAGGACTTGGCGGAAATGCCGCGGAAGTCGCGGATACGGGGGATCGCGATGGAGGTCAGGCGATCGAAGAACTCCCACATGCGGTCGCCGCGCAGGGTGACCTTGGCGCCAATGGGCATGCCGGCGCGCAGCTTGAAGGAAGCGATGGACTTGCGGGCACGGGTGACCATGGGCTGCTGACCGGTGATGACGCGCAGGTCGCGGACAGCGCCGTCGATAGCCTTGGAATCGGTGGCGGCCTCGCCGACACCCATGTTCACGACGATCTTCTCGAACTTGGGGATCATCATGACGTTCTCATACTGGAACTTGTCCTGCATGATCTGTTTGACCTCGTCGTTGTACTTGGTCTTGAGACGGGGAATGTACTTCTCCTCAGCCATGTTCACTCCTTACTGGGGTTTTAAGCACGGGGTTGGCCTCTTGGACGAACCGTGTCCCGACCTGGCTTCCAATCGGCGGGCGCACCACGTAAGGCGTGAGCCCTCCTCTTTCAAGGCAATCTCGGGCACCTGGCTCGCCCGCTGTTGCTGGGTTAGCCTCGTGCCTCCTGACGCCGCCATGCGCATCTGGCTGGTTGCGGCATGACAAATCGCGGCAGGAGCCGACAAAACAGTCGTTACTATACGCTTATGCGGGAACGATTGCCACCGTAACTTCATGTGTGCAGCTAAATCCATAAATTCGCGGAATCGCGGCGGGTTGTCCGCCCGCTTGCCTCGCCGAGTGCGGCCTTCAGTTGCAGAATGCAGCGCATATCGTAGCTCAAGGTTGCCTCTTCCGTCTTTTTCGCTCCGAAGGTCGCTACCGACTGCCGTTCATCCTTTCTCCCTATCGCCGTTTATACTGGATGCATTCGATTTTGACGGGAGCCCTCATGACCTCATCGCGCACTTCAAACCCCGAGCTGCTCGCCCCCGCAGGCGGACCCGAGCCGTTTTACGCCGCGCTGGCCGCCGGCGCCGACGCCATCTACTGCGGCATGGGGTCATTCAACGCGCGCCGCAAGGCGAACAACTTCACCGACGAGGCATTTCAAGCCGCCTGCCGCGCGGCGCACCTCGCCGGATCGCGCGTGTACGTGACGGTCAACGTCGTCATCAAGGACGAAGAGATGCGCGAGGCGCTCGCCCTCATCGATCGCTGCTGGCAACTCGGCGCCGATGCCTTCATCATCCAGGACTGGGGGCTCTTCTTTGAGGTTCGCCGCCTCATGCCCGAGGTCGAGACGCATATCTCCACGCAGGCGAACATCCACGACGCCCGCGGCGCCGCATGGTGCAAGGCCGCCGGAGCCGACCGCGTCACGCTCTCGCGCGAGCTGTCCGTTGACGAGATCACCCACATTCACGACGCCGTGGACATCGAGCTCGAGGTCTTCTCCCATGGCGCCATCTGCTTTTGCTACTCGGGCATCTGCCTGCTCTCCAGCTTTACCTCGCGCGGGCGCTCGGCAAACCGCGGCATGTGCGCCCAACCTTGCCGCCTGCCCTACGAGCTGATCGACGAGTCGGGGCGCTCATGGTCCGCGGCGGGGCGCGAGCGCGCCCTGTGCCCGCGCGACACGTGCACGGTCGACATGCTCCCCCGCCTTCTCGACGCCGGCGCGCACGCGCTCAAGCTCGAGGGCCGCATGAAGGCCCCCGATTACGTCCACTCCATCGTGAGCGCGTACCGCGCCCAGCTTGACGACGTCCTCGCCCGGCGCCCCATCTCGTCCCAGGTCGCCGAGGCGCGCTACCGCCAGCTCAAGCGCTGCTTTAACCGCGACTTTACCACCGAGTATCAACAGGGGCGCTCCGGCGACGAGATGATGAGCTACGAGCGCTCGAACAACCGCGGGCAGGTCGTGGGCGAGGTGCTGGGAAGCAGGCCGCTGGGAAACACGCGCGGCCTCAAGCCCGACGACAAACGCAGGCGCGCCGCGTGGACGCGCCTGCGCCTGGACGAGCCCGTGGGCAAGGGCGACCTGCTCGAGCTCCGACACGACGACGAGTTCGACCAGTTCCTCACCTGCCTCGCGCCCGAGGACACCGCTGCCGGCTCCATCATCGAGTGCCGGACCGCGCGCGCCATGCCCGCAGGAGCCCGCGTGCGCCTTATCCGCAGCCAGGCCGCGCTCGACGCCGCAGAGGCGGCGCTTAAACGTCCCGTCGCGCGCAAGCGGCCCGTTGACGTTCGCGTCATCGCCCACTTGGGTCAGCCCTTTACCGTCGAGCTCAGGTGCGTCGATGACGATGCCGTCCTCGGCCGTGCGGAGGGCTTTATCATCGAGGCGGCTCGCACGCGCGCGGTCTGCGCCGACGACCTGATCGAGCATGTGGGGCGCATGGGCTCCTCGCCCTTTGAGGCGACGAGCTTCGATATCCAGCTTGACGCGGGCTGCGGCATGGGCTTCTCGGCCGTGCACCGCGTTCGCGCCGCCGCCTGCGAGGCGCTCGAACGCGCCATTCTCGCCCTCCATGAATCCCGTGTGCCCCATGCGCTCGCCGCTCCAGCGGAGCGCCGTGCCGAGCCGTATGCCGCCGAGGCCGCCGTGCCCGAGATCTGCGCGCTTGTCACTTCGCGAGAGGCCGCGCGACTCGCGCGCGATGCCGGGGCCGTGCGCATCTACATGGCCGTTGACGACTTGCTCGCCGCAGGCGTATCCCCGCAGGGCATCGCCCGTGAGAAGATCATCCCCGTGCTGGATGAAGTCTCGCGCGAGGTCGACCATGAGCGCCTCGATCCCTGGCTTGCAAGCGGCACGCCAGCTGCCGTCGGAACCATCTCTGAACTCTCGCTGGGCGCCGAGCGCGCTTCCCTCGTCGAGCTGCGGAGCTGCATCCCCGTGCACAACGTCGCCTGCATGCAGGCTCTGGGCGAGCGCGGGGCGAACGGCATCTGGCTCTCCCCCGAGCTCACGCTCGCCGAAATCGAGCGCATCGCCCCGCATCGCGGATCCCTCACCCTGGGTCTGACGGTCCTTGGCGCCCCGCGAGTCATGACGAGCGAGCATTGTATCCTGCAGGTCGCCGGTGCGTGCATCCACGACTGCGGCCGTTGTCGCCTCCGCACGCGCGACTTCAAGCTCAAGAACATCGACGGACGCATGTTGCCCGTCCGCACGGGGCTCAACGGACGCAGCCACCTCTACGACGGGGTTACACTGGATGCTACGCCGCAAATCCCCGCCCTCTTGGCAGCGGGCGTCACGCGATTCCTTGTTGACGGAACCCTGGTCGACAACGATGAACTCCTCCGCCGCGTCACCCGTGCAAAGCGGGCACTCGATGCCGCCCTCGCCGGACGCACGCCCGACAAGCGACTGGCAGGCTCAAGTTCGGGCTGCCTGTTCCAGGGGGTCGAGTAGATTCCCCATCGAGAGCCCTGTGCCTGCGTGGCGGCCCGAACCTGGTCCGCCACGCAGGCACAAGTCGAATACGCTTCACCCACGACACTGCAGCCCACCGCGTGCATATACGCCGCATGTAGGCTAGCCGCATGTAGGTCCGACGCGCCGATATGAATCGAACAAGCAGTCCCCTGCCCGCAGAGTCGCGCTGCGGGGAGAGAGTCCTCAGCATCGCGTAGGAAGAGAACCCTCAGCATCGTGGAGGAGGCGCTCGACAGGAAGCGCGGCGCGCCACGCGGCAGGAAGCGAAAGCAGCACTTGGCAGGATGCGCAGAGTGGCGCTCGACAGAAAGCGAACGCAGCACGCGGTAGGATGCGCAGGGCGACACTCGACAGGAATCGACGGGCGCTGAGGCATACGGGGCACAGCCATGGCCCCGAGAACGGCCTTGCACCAATTTAGAGACTCGACGGGTACCGCCCTACTGCCTCAAATCGGCCGTTTATGTAACGAATTTTTATTCAGGGTGAGTAGAGGGACTTTTTCGGGCGCTATTCCAAACAAAACCGCAGGTCGTTTTTACGGAAAAACGGCTCTACTCGGCTCGTCTCGTTCTTCGTTACATAATCGCTCGTTTTGAGACAAGGGGGCCGGCTTCCAATGAAAACCGGGCCCCCTTGTCACTTGAAACGACGGGCTATTCCTCTTCCGGGTACACGACGCCCCAGTCGCGACGCAGCTGCGTCATGGTTTCCATCACATCCGCAGCATACTTGATGAGCTCGCGCTTCGACTCGTCGCCCGCAACCGCCTTTTCCAGATCGGCAATCTCATAGCACAGGGCATAGGCCTCGACGCCCGCTTCGACCTCCTCGCGGTGGCCATCCTCCGTCCAGGTGATCACCGCGCGATCGGCGCGGGGATAGGACATGATCTCGATATAGCAATCGTCAAAGCACAAATCGGCGCGCTTGGGCTGCTTGGCGTGCATGGTAAGCGAGAACACACCCAGCTGACCCTGCGCGTTGCGCGTCACAAAACCGCTCTCCTCGTCAACACCGGTCTCAAAGCAGTTCGCAAGCGAGACGACCTCCGTGGGCTGACTTTCCATGAACAGACGTGCGGCAGAAAGAGCATATACGCCGATGTCGAGCAGAGCGCCACCGGCGAGGTTACGATTCCAGAATCGGTTACCCGTGTCTTCGTAGCTATGCCAGCTGCCAAAGTTGATTTGCGCCAGTCGAAGGCGACCGAACTCCCCGGAAGATGCGCGCCTGCGAAGCTCGGTGTAGAGGGGCATATGCAGCACGGTCGTCGCATCCATCAGCACCACGCCATGCTCGTCGGCTATGGCGCGGGCCTCCTCGAGCTCGGCGGAATTCAGCGTAATGGCCTTCTCGCACAACACGTGCTTCCCCGCGGCGAGTGCATCGCGCAAAAAGTCAATATGCGTGTTATGGGGCGTGGTGATGTAAATCGCATCGACCGCCGGATCGGCATACAGGTCCTCGAACGTGTCGTAGACATGCTCAACGCCGTATTCACGCGCAAACACCTCCGCCTTGTCCCTGGTGCGATTGGCGATGCCGTACACCTTGCGCCCCGCCAACGCGAGCGACTGCGCCATCTGGTTGGCGATCACACCGCATCCGATAACCGCCCAATTAAGCTCTGGGGCGGTAAAGATATCCTGAGGAAACGGCTTGCCCTCCACAGCGGCGAATGCCGCCTTCGCAGCGGCCGCAGCATCTAATGGAGCGGTGTTCTCGTTGTAAATTCCAGCCATTGGGCACCCCTTTTCTCCAATGTCCGAAATGTCGGCATTATTCTGCCACACGGCGAAGCAAGCTTAAGCGTGCAATGGAGGGTTTCGCTTCAATTAACAAGGCCTTCGAGTTCCATGGCCAATACGCCGCAATACATGAATAGCCCCGGCCACCCAAGGGCAACCGGGGCTATCGAAGGCGTTCTAAAAACGAGATCTTAGAACTTGTGACCGCACTTCTTGCAAATGCGGAGCTTGGTCTTGTGACCGTCGAGCTCGCCGGCCTCGTGGCCAACGCGGGTGCGCTTGCCGCACTCGGGGCAGATGAGCATGACGTTGGAGGCGTCGATCGGCATCTCCTTGTCGACGATGCCGCCCTGCTGGCCAGCACCGTTGGGCTTGACGGCCTTCTTGGCGACGGCAACGCCCTCGACGATAACCTTGCCCTCGGAAGGCAGCGCGCGCAGGACGACGCCCTGCTTGCCGCGATCCTTGCCGGAGAGCACCTCGACCTTGTCGCCCTTCTTGATGGACATAGACATAGTGGTCTCTCCCTTACGTTAGAGGGTCTCGGGTGCGAGCGAGACGATCTTCATGTACTTCTTGTCACGAAGCTCGCGAGCGACGGGCCCGAAGATACGGGTGCCGACAGGCGAACCATCCTTGTTGATGACGACGGCGGCGTTGTCATCGAAGCGGATGTAGGAACCGTCCTTGCGGCGGACCTCCTTGACCGTACGCACGATAACGCAGCGCACGACATCCTTCTTCTTGACGTTCGCGCCGGGCGTGGCCTCCTGCACGGCGGCCATGACGACGTCACCGATGCCGGCGTAACGGCGCTTAGAGCCGCCCAGCACCTTAATGCAACGAACCTTGCGCGCACCAGAATTGTCGGCAACGTTCAGCATGGTTTGCATCTGAATCATGGTTGGAACCTTTCCGAACCTAAGCCGGAGAGAGGTGCGACCGCCCTATACAAGAGCCAAAGGGGCTCAGACGGGCGCACGTCACCGGAGGGTTTACTTCGACAAGCCTACTTGGCACGCTCGACGATCTCGACGAGACGCCAACGCTTGGTGGCGGACAGCGGGCGGGTCTCCATGATGCGAACGGTGTCGCCGACGCCGGCCGTGTTCTCCTCGTCATGAACGTGGAACTTCTTGGTGCTGGTCATCATCTTGCCGTACTTGGGATGACGCTTGCGCTCCGTGGTGGTCACAACAATGCTCTTGTTGCCCATGATGGAGGAAACGATACCCTGGCGGACCTTGCGCGCGTTGCGCTCAGTTGCTTCAGCCATTATCTACTCCTACAACTACTCGGTGGCAGCGGACTTCTCCGCTGCGATCTGACGGGCACGCTGCTCCGTGAGGACACGAGCAATGTCCTTCTTCACGGCGCTCACGCGAGCGGTGTTGTCCAGCTGGCTGGTGGCCATCTGGAAACGAAGGTTGAAGAGCTCGGCGCGGCAATCCTTCAGCTTCTCAGCCAGGGCCTCGTCGGAGAGCTCACGAATCTCTGCGGGCTTCATTACTTGTCCTCCCCGTTCTTAGCGCGGGTAATGATCTTGGTCTTGATCGGCAGCTTGTGCTGGGCAAGACGCAGGGCCTCGCGAGCGATCTCCTCGGACACGCCGGCGATCTCGAACATAACGCGGCCCGGCTTGACGACGGCCACCCACTCCTCGGGGTTACCCTTACCGGAGCCCATGCGGGTCTCCGCAGGCTTCTTGGTGATGGGCTTGTCGGGGAAGATGGTGATGTAGACCTTACCGCCACGCTTCATGTAGCGGGTCATGGCAATACGGGCGGCCTCGATCTGACGGTTGGTGATCCAGTGACGATCGAGGGCGACGATGCCGTACTCACCGAAATGGAGCTCGGTGTTGCCCTTGGCCTGACCCTTCATGGAGCCACGCTGCACCTTGCGGTGAAGAATACGCTTAGGAGCGAGCATTACTGATTCCTCCTATCGTTGTTGCGACGACGCGGACGGGAGGTACCCTCGAGAGCCATGTTCGGAACAGGCTGGCCCGGGAGCTTCTCGCCCTGGTAGATCCAGACCTTGACGCCGCAGGAACCCATAGTGGTATGGGCGGTGGCGGTGCCGTAGTCGATCTTGGCGCGCAGGGTGTGCAGCGGCACACGACCCTCGCGGTACCACTCGCGACGGCCCATCTCGGCGCCGCCGAGACGACCGGAGCACTGGATACGAATACCCTTGGCGCCAGCCTTGCGAGCGGATTGAACGGCCTTGCGCATGGCGCGACGGAAGGCCACACGGCCCTCGAGCTGCTCGGCGATGGACTGAGCAACCAGAACGGCGTCGAGCTCGGGACGCTTGACCTCGATGACGTCGACGGACAGGTTGCCCT
>SAMEA3387510__coassemble_1738_pt1 | contig 19502 bp, 18 predicted proteins | sample SAMEA3387510__metabat2_high_PE_010 | metagenome-assembled genome bin SAMEA3387510 (sample SAMEA3387510) | Felis catus | biome: Faeces | place: United Kingdom | collected 2012 | reverse complement strand
AGCCTCCCATCTCTCGGACTTCTATTTCCTTGTCCAAGAAATGGGAGGCAGTTCAAAACGCGTGCCGGGGTCGCCTCTATCAGCTCGCCAAGGGCGATATGAAGGCGCGCCGACGTCGTCTCGGAGACGGTGGCGCGCAGGGCCAAGCGCGTGTGCCTGCCGATTCGGGCGCTCGGGGCTTCAACCCACGTGGGCTCGACGCGCGTCCCTGCCAAAGCTCACCGCACGCCCGTCCTCGCCGGGTGTCAGTTCTTGAGCGAGTTCATCGGGGCCGGGAAGCGGCCGCCGCGATGAGCGAACACCGTACCGGCATGGCTGTTGACCGGCATGATGGGCGCACGGCCGAACAGGCCGCCGTAGTCCACGGACTCGCCCACGCCCTTGCCGATGGCGGGAATGATGCGAACTGCCGTGGTCTTGTTGTTGATGACGCCGATGGCCATCTCGTCGGCGATGATGCCGGCGATGGTCTCGACGTCCGTGTCGCCGGGGACCGCGATCATGTCGAGACCCACCGAGCACACGCAGGTCATGGCCTCGAGCTTCTCGAGGGAGAGCGCACCGGCCTCCGCCGCCTCGATCATGCCGGCGTCCTCGGAGACGGGGATGAAGGCGCCAGACAGGCCACCCACCGAAGAGCTCGCCATAACGCCGCCCTTCTTAACGCAGTCGTTGAGCAGTGCGAGTGCCGCCGTGGTGCCGGGGCCGCCGCACTGGCCGACGCCGATGATCTCGAGGATGCGCGCCACGGAGTCGCCGATGGCGGGGGTGGGTGCCAGGGAGAGGTCCACGATGCCCTTCTCCACGCCCAGGCGACGGGCGGCCTCGCGGCTCATGAGCTCGCCGGCGCGCGTAATCTTAAAGGCGGTCTGCTTGATGCGCTCCGCGACCTGCATCATATCGGCGTCCTCGGGCAGCTCCTCCAGGGCCGCGGCCATCACGCCGGGGCCGGAGACGCCCACGTTGATGACGGCGTCCGCCTCGCCGGAGCCGTGCACCGCGCCCGCCATGAACGGGGAGTCCTCGACCATGTTGGCAAAGCACACGAACTTGGAGGCGCCCACGCACTCGCGGTCGGCGGTGAGCTTGGCGGCGTCGATGATAGTCTGCGCGGCCATGAGCACGGCGTCCATGTTGATGCCGGCGCGCAGCGTGGCCACGTTGACGCTTGAGCACACGCGGCTCGTCTCGGCGAGCGCGCGCGGGATGCAGGCGATGAGCCTGCGGTCCGCATCGCCGATGCCCTTGTGGACAAGAGCGGAATATCCGCCCAGGTAGTCGATGCCAAGGGTCTCAGCCGCGCGGTCGAGCGCATGCGCGAGCGGAACCAGGTCCTCGTCGGGGCAAGCGGAGGCGATCTGCGCGACGGGAGTCACGGAGACGCGCTTGTTCACGATGGGGATACCATACTCGCGCTCGAGGCTCTCCGCCGTCTCGACCAGATGCTCGGCGGTGCTCGTCACATGGTCGTACACCTTGGTGCACATGCGGTCGAGGTTCTCGTCCGCGCAGCCCATGAGCGAGATGCCCATGGTGATGGTGCGGATGTCCAGGTTGTGCTCCGAGACCATGCCGCGTGTCTCGGCGATCTCCTGCGGCGTGATGGACATGGCGACTCCTTTGAGGCTCGTTCGGTCCTGTTTGCATTCCGTCCATTTTAACGTGCGCGCCCGCACTCCATCCCGCTGGAGCAAACGGAAACACAAGAAGTGCCGAGCCGTCGCCCAACCGGCCATGGGCGCCTCGTGGAGGGCGGCGCCGCCCCGGGGCCCGTACCTTGTCCCCTCGCCTGCGGTGCGGTATCGTTGACCTGCAAAAAACAGCCCCGCAGAAAGCGAGTAGATACATGGCACTCACCGGCAAGCAGGTTCGCCAGCTCCGCGCCCTCGCGCATCACCTTAACCCCGTCGTGCTGATCGGCAAGGCCGATGTCACCGACGCCATCGCCAAGCAGGCCGAGGAGGCCCTCGAGGCCCACGAGCTCATCAAGTGCGGCGTGCAGGACGGCAGTCTCCTTTCCTGCCGCGAGGCGGCAGACCAGCTCGCCGAGCGCGTGGGAGCTGAGGTCGTTCAGGTGATCGGCCACCGCTTTTCCCTGTATCGCGCTAGCAGCCGCAAGGACATCGAGCACATCAAGCTGGACTAACCCGGCACGCGTAACGCGGCGACCGGCCGTGCGCCGCACGGAACATCAGAATGCTTTGGGAAAGGGGCGATCGCGGTCGCCCTTTTCTCATGCCGCGACCGCCCTCGACCGCGCCGCCGGCGATGCGCGTTGCCGCCCGAGCCCACGCCACAGCCCGCATGCGCCGACACCGCCCCCGCCCATCAGTGCCCCCACACGCGCGGCAACGGCCCACACACATGACAACCATCTATACTCGCCACCGCTCGCGCGCGCGGCCGCGACCGCGCGCGCAACGGCTCGAACCCGCCGACGACGTCCCATGCGATCCGCGCCGACCGCTACGCCAAAAGCGCCTCTGCCCCCTCTCGCTGGATAATCGCCTCGTAAGCCATCTGCGTCTCCTTTTCGGGGAGCGCATGCAGCTCCCGCTCCAGCACGTGCACATGGCTGTTGTACAGCTCGACCACCTCGCGCCGCCGCCCGCTCTTATCGAAGATGCGCATGGCCACGCGGATCACGTCCTCGCGCATGGGGGCCTGGCGCAACGCCGCCTCGACGAGCCATGATGCGACGGGCAGATCGTCCAGCTCGAGCGCGGTGGCGATGCCCCGCATCATGCAATCGACGAATTTTGCCTGATAGATGCGCCTCTGTCGCACGTAGAACGAGGAGTCCCCAAAGTTGGGAACGTACAGCGGCCCGGTGTAGAGCTCCTCGAGCTGCAGGCACGCATCGATGAGCTGCCTGCCCGTCGTCCCTATGCGCCTGAGCAGGATATCGCGCGCCAGCATCTCAAAGCGCATGGTGTCCGACACGACGTACTCCGTGTTGACCGCAACGCCCTCCCCTTGCGTCAACACGTACTGCGGCCCGTCCGCCCCTTGGCCAAACGCCGCCCTGAGCGAGGTCAGCCCGGCGTAGAGCGCCTCCCGGGCATGCAGGTAATCCTTGTCGGGCCACACCTCCTCGCCAAGCTCCTTGCGCCCCACGAACGCGCCGCCCGCCAGCACAAGACGCGCCGCGATGACGCACGCCTTTCTCCTGCGCCATGCCGCATCGGTCACCACGTGCCCGCCGCGCTCGACCTGAAAACCGCCGAAGAGCCTCACGTTCACCTGACCCAAAAGCGCCACGGCGTCGTCACGCGTCAAGATGCTTGACGCCGCCGCGGACGCCTGCGCGAGTGACGGCTCGGCAAGCTGATCGTCGGGCTGGACCTCCGGCAGCGCACGGCGCATCATCGCCGCGCGCTCACCTATGCTCGCCATGGCCTGACGCGCAAACACCGTGAAGTCCTTGGACAGCAGGACGCTCTTGTTCATCGAGCACCACGCGCTCAACTCCGATTGCCGCCGCGCCGCCGAGAGCCGAAGCGCGACGGCCCATGCGTCGACGGGGCCGGCCGCGGCATCCGAAAGATCGAGCAGATCGGCTTCCTCGTCTAGGGACATGCGCGGCGCATTGAGCACATGCGCGCAGCACTCGAGCATGCGCGCCCACGCCACGATCATGCACTGGTCTGCACTCGCCAGCTTGAGCACCTGACGGGCGCGGAACAAGGCATTGCTGTGCTGACCCAGCTCAAGCGCCTGCCAGCCCTCCCCCACCAGACAAAAGAGCTGCGTGGGAAAATCCGAGGTCCTCACGGCGAGCGTTCCCATGTCGATAAACGCCCGCTCGTCGGCAACGGGAATGGATGCGAGCAAACGACAGGTCGCCGCCACCATGCGCACGTGCGCCGCGATCGGCGCCAGCCTGCGCTCCGTCAGGCGGCGGATCAGGCGCTGCATCTTCGTCTCGGCCGCGCGCGCATCGCCCATATCGCCGCGCATGATGTCCATGAGGGTCCGATCACATGCGAGGAGCACGCGCGGGATGGAGATCCCCTCTCCCACCAGGCCCTCGATGCCGCACACGTCCTCCCCGAGCGTGGCCGCCCCCGATCCGCCGACCAGCTCGGCGTACACCCTGCCGTGCAGATCCAACCTCCGCGACGCCGCGGTTTCGTGACCCTGCGTGAACGTGGCGTCGAGTTTTGGCAGCTCGATGCCACGGCAGCCCTCCCAAAGCCCGCTCAGCGCGTGCGCCTCGACCCAGGCCGCGGGCTCGATCTGCCCAGCGACCTCCCGCGCACGGCGCTTGAGTTCCACCGCCAGGGCCCGTGCCACCCGCAGCTCGCCGCCGACCAACGCCGCCGTGTACATCGCGAGCACCGCGCCGACCGGCATCGTCGACGACGCCACATCACCTGCGGATCCCATCACGTCGCGCACGAAGGCGATGTTGCCGCTCAACGCGAACGCCGTTGGGTGCTCGGCCAGCACGCCCAACCGATCCTCGAGATTCTCGAGCATGCCCGCCACGTAGACCGCCCGGTCCATATCGTCGGCGGCGACGAGCACCTTGATCGCGCGCATGGCGAACAGCGGCCGCGTGTGAACGATATGGCGGCACAGCTCGCCCATCGCCTGGCTGCGCCGCGCGAGGCAGCGGTATGAGCCCTGCTCGATATCCACCCCAAACGCCGGGAACTCGCGGGCAAGGCGCGACCAGCTCTGAGTCCTCACACGCATGTTGATGCGCTCGAAATCGCGCAGGGAGCCCCCGCCCGTGAGCACGAGCAGGCATGCCATCCGATACAGCGAATCGCGGTCGCGCCGCAGATCCCCCAATATGCCCTCGTACAGCGATGCGACGGCGCGCGAGAACGATTCCAAGCTCGTCGGCCTGCCGTCCAGCATGCCCAGCATCGACACGAGGGCGGGGATCCCCTGGGTGAGCTCGTATACATCCACATCGCTCGAGATGCCGAGCACCCTCGACCAATCGGAGAACTCCTTGGGCCGAACGGCGAGCGCCTGGGGACCGATCTTGTACGCATCGCCAAACCCGTTGGCGAACTGCCTGTTGTTGGGCCTGCACGCCACTATGAATTCGAAACCCTTGCCGTGGAGCTCTCGCATTCGGCCCACAACCCCATCGATGGCCGTCGCCCCCAGCACCGGCAGGTTGTCGATGGCGACGAGCGGCTGCATGCGGGGCTCCAGGTGCGTCTCGAGGTCGCGCAGCGTCTCGTACAGCCGCGCGCCATCGAGTCCCGACGCATCGAGCATGCGGGCGACGCCGCGCTCGGGATCGGCCTGCACAGCCGCCACGCGCTGCGCCAACAGCGTCGTCTTGCCAAAGCCATCCGGCGCAATCAGGATCGTCGCACTTACATCTTGGGCGCGAAGTTGAATCTCACGCAAGATCCGCGCACGCCGCACCGTGCGCTGCGGTATGGGGACCGGGGGCATGGTGAGCCCCCATGTTGCCCCGCGCTCGATTCGCCCCTCTTCGGCATCTCCACTCGCCTCACCGAACTCATTGTGCGCCATGACCGCTTCCTCTCCTTTGGGTACCGTGCGTCTACAACGGTATGAGACGCCGATGGCGCAACGTCAGTCGATTGCTCATTGCTCGTTCCCGCGTTGGATATGTGTCAGGCACTCAACGGTGCATAGGCAGTCCTCTCGTCGCTTCCCGCTCTCCACAACCGGCTGCATCCGTGCGCGCTGCATGCGCTTCCCCTGTTGTAGAACGTGAATTAACCTACCCCCTATCTTTTGAGGGCGTGTAGCACCTTTCCGCCAGTGTGGACAGTTGCCATGTGAGCGGAGGAATTTTGCACGCGAACGGTCAGAAAGGTGGTTGGCGGCACCGCGCGCACGTGGAAAATTGGCGCGGATGCCAGGACCGGCGGCGTGGCAGCACGGCGGCGCGTCGGGCGACCGCCGCTGCGATGCACCCGTTCGGAGGCGCCACTCACCCCCGGGCACCACCCACCCCCAGGCGCCATTTGTCCCGAGGCGTCATTCGCCCCTACGACGCAAAGAACCGCCGCGTCACCTGGATGAACTCCGCCAGGTGCGGGGCGATCCACTTGCGCGCGTGCCAAAGCATCTGGGTCTCCATGCGCACCGCCGGCATGTCGCTCCCAAGCTCCACGAGCGTCCCCGATGCGAGCTCGTTGGCAGCCGAGAACCGCGGCACGAACGTCGCCCCCCACGCCGCGCTCGGCCAAATGCACGAGCGTCTCGGTGTTGCCCGCCTCAACCAGCGGCTCGATCGTCACGTCCCGCTCGGCGAGCAACCGATCGAGCTCCAAACGGTAACTCTCGCCGCGCTCGGTAAGCACAAAGGGCAGGCGCCCAAGCGCGTCCACTCCCACCGGCTCGCCATCTTCCACGCCATGCGCGCGCAGCAACGCCGGAGACGCGAGGAACACGACGTGCTCCTCCCGCAGGGCCTCGCACACCACCCCGTTCAAGCAGATATGCCGCTCCATCGTGAGGAGCATGTCGATGGTGTTGCTGGCGAGCCCCGCCATCATGTCCTCGCGCCGATCGGTCGTCACCACCACCTGCACGTGCGGGCACCGCTCGTGGAACGCGATCAGCAGCTCGGGCAGCACCAACACGGGCGCGGTCGACCCGCTGCGCGACATCGCGGCCATCGCACGAGAGCACGATCTGTGGATGCACGTCGACGGCGCGATCGGGGCCTCCGTCCTGCTCACCAAGTACCGCGGCCTGCTCGATGGCGTCGAACTCGCCGACTCCCTCAGCTGGGACGCGCACAAGTGGCTGTTCCAGACCTACTCCTGCGGCCTGGTGCTCGTGCGCGACGAGCGCAAGCTGCTCGCGAGCTTTTCCACGCACCCCGAATACCTCAAGGACCTCGAGGAGGGCGCCTGGGTGACCAACCCCTGGGACATGGGCCCGAGCTCACGCGCCCCGCGCGCGGCCTCAAGCTGTGGTTCTCCCTGCAGGTCATGGGCTCCGACGCGCTCTCGGCCGCCGTCGAGCACGGCTTTGACCTGGTGCACTGGGCGCAGGACGAGATGCTCAAGAACCCGATGATCGAGATCGTCGCCCCTGCGCAGATGGCCATGGTGAACTTCCGCTACAACCCGCAAGGGCTCAGCGAGGCGTAGAAGGACGAGCTCAACGCATGCATTTCACGCCGCATGCTCGAAAGCGGCTACGCGGGCGTGTTTACCACCGAGCTCAAGGGCAAGAAGGTCCTGCGCATCTGCGCCATCCATCCGGAGGCCTGCGAGGACGACATGCGCGAGACGATCCGCCGCCTCAATACCATCTGCGAGGAGGAGCTTTCGCGCCGCTCGTAGAGCCCACTCGCGCGGTTACGCACCTCTATACCACCCGCGTTTCCTAAGATTCCGAGGTTCTGGAATCCCTATGCGAAACCCCAAAATGTAAAGCGCACTTTACGTTTTGGGGTTTTACCCCGGGCATGCTCGAAGCATGAACGAGTGCTCGCAACATACCTTGGGCAGGAACATCTGCGCCATCCGCAAGGAGCTCGGCCTGTCCAAGGTCGAGTTTTGCCTGCAACTCGGCATCAGCCGCGTCACACTCGACCTCATCGAGCAGGGACGCGACAACGTCAAGCTCTCCACGCTCGACCAGCTCGCCCGCGCCGTCGGAAAAGAACCCTGGGAGCTCTTGCGCTAAAGCCCCGTGCATTTCGCGGGCGGCCGTGGCACACATCCCACATAACACGCCCTCACTCCATCCGCCGGCGCGCAGCGCCTAACGGCGCTCCTCGAGCACGCCGGTCCGGTACGCATCGAGCAACTGATGCAAGTCGCGGATCTGCTCGCGAATCTGGACGCCCGTGTCGGTATCCCCCACCATCCGGCGGCTTTCCGCCACGTCAAAGCGGTCCGTCTCGCTCACGATGTCGGCGTTGCGCGCCAAAACCGCGTCGACGCTCTCGAACGCCTGGTGCGCCTTCAAGCGGCACCCGCGCGAGCTGGAAATCAACGTGTAGCCCGCGATGCCCGTCTTGGGGTGGTACGCGCTGCAAAAACCGCCGTCGATCACCAGCAGGCGGCCGTTCGCGCGGATGGGCTGCTCGCCCTCGGCGGCATGGACCGGCGTGTGGCCGTTGATGATGTGCCCCTCGCCCGGAGCCAAGCCAAATTCCGCCATGATGGCGTCGCAGGCCCGCTCGTCGCGCGTGAGCTCAAAATACGGATCCATGGGCTCAACCCAGCTTGCCGGGTCGTCGATATAGGCGCGCTCGAACGTCTTGACCAAGCGTCCGCTCGCCGGAGACTTCATGCCGATCCAGAGATACCACATCCAGTCGAGCGCGTCGGCATCGCGCATGCGCCAGGCGCGCCGGGCGATCTCGTCGCAAAAGTCGAGGTAATCGCGGCCGCTCCGCCATGTACCCAGGCAATTCACGCTCGTGAACGTGCCGTCCTCGTTCAGCGGCACGCACCCGTGGAAGAGCAGGTTGCGATTGCGCACCAAATACATCGAGCCGTGGCGATAGAGGAAATCGACATGACGCCTCAGGTGGTCGGCGCTCGTGAACTCCGCCACGAGCTTATCCACGATGCGCTGCTCCTCCTCGGTCAGCTCGTAGGGACGCTCGGGGTCGAGCGTGGGAAAGTCGCCCGTCGCCAGCGCATGCACGGTGCCGTCGGCCAGGCGAACCGTGCCCGCCTCGACGTCGATGCGCTCGAGCAGCAGGCGGTCGTGCATGTCGAAACACGCATGCCGTTGGATGATCTGCCCCTCGAGCTTGAACAGCAGCACGTTCAGCGCCTTCATGAGCGGCGTGAGCTTTGCCGCCAGGCCACAGGCCCCCTCGGGCACCGGCTCATACGTGCGGTCGGCGAACGCGACCAGCTCGCGCAGGGAGATGCCGTAGTCGTTCTCCAAGATCTCGTAATTGCCGTAGCGCAGGTTGTTGCGCAGCACCGTGATGATGCACGCCGGCTGCCCCGCCGCCGCACCCATCCACAGCACGTCGTGATTGCCCCATTGGATGTCGAGCGAATGGTAGCTCATGAGGCGGTCCATGATCTTGGACGCCCCGCCGCCGCGGTCGAAGATGTCGCCCACCAGGTGGAGATGGTCGATCACCAGGCGCTTGACGAGGTCGGAGAGCGAGCAGATAAAGTCCTCGCCCGCGTCCGTCTCCAAAATCGAGGCGATGATGCGCTCATGGTAGCGCACGCGGTAGTTGTTCTCGTCGGGGTGCGTGTGCAGCAGCTCGTCGATGATGTAGGCGTAGTCGCGCGGGATGGCCTTGCGCACCTTGGAGCGCGTGTAGCGGCTCGAAAGCGCGCGCGTGACCGTGAGCAGCCGGTCGAGCATGGTCTTGTACCACGTCGGCGTGTCCTCGTGCGCGCGGCGGGTGAGCTCGAGCTTTTCGTGCGGATAGTAGATGAGCGTGCACAGCTCGCCCTTCTCCTCCTCGGAAAGGGAGCCGGCGAAGATCTCGTCCACGTGCTCGCGCACCACGCCCGAGCAGTTGTTGAGGATGTGCAGGAACGCCTCGTACTCACCGTGAAGGTCGCTCATGAAATGCTCGGTGCCCTTGGGCAGGTTGAGGATGGCCTGCAGGTTGATGATCTCGGTGAACACCGCCTGCTGCGTGGGGAACTGCTGGGAGAGCAGGCGGAGGTACTTGAGGGATTGATCGGTGCGACCGGACGTGTTCACGGCGATTCCTTCCTGCCGGACGGTAGAGCACACCTCCCCAGCTTAGCACGCGCAATCGCGCGCTCACGGCCGCTCGATGCCGCGCCCCAGCTTTTTTACTGTCTGCTCGACCCCTTCGCAGGCCGGGCAGGTCGCACGCTTGGAGGTGGAGCAGCCCGCGCACGAGCCGCCGCACGAACCCGCCTGCGCGCAATCGCCGCACGTGCCCTTTTTGCGCACGCGCACCGCCACCGCGCCAAAGGCGACGGCGATCAGGGCGATGATCACAAAATCGATGGCCGACATTGGCCCTCCTTTCAAGGATTGCATCCATAATGCCCCAAATCGGGCACTCGCACCGCGGGATCAGTGGAAGCGCCGGGTAAACCCGCCGCCCAGGCGAACCTCACCTGAGGCCCCACCCTTTGGCGACGGCCTACCCGGCCTTGCCTTCTCGCTGCCCGCTTGACGAGTCATGCCGCATCGGGCACCCGGACGCCGCGCGACCGGATGCCCGATTGCCCGACTGCGGAAGCGCCGTCTATGCCGCGGCAACTCCAGCACGCGCGACGCCCTCATCCCAAGCGTAGGAGGGCATGGGGCGGAACAGCTGGAACAAGATCAGGAGCGCACATGCCGCCGCGACCACCGTCCACACGCTGAATTCGCCCAAAGCCGCCAGGTAGAACTGGTTGATCATAAGGCCGACGACCCAGGCGAAGCCGCACTCGTATCCAAGCGCGATGGCGGTCCACTTTGCCGATCCCATCTGCGCGCGGATCGTGCCCATGGCGGCAAAGCAGGGGGCGCACAGCAGGTTGAAGGCGCCAAACGCCGCGATGGCGCCCGCGCTGGGGAAGAGCGCCGCGAACGCGGACCACAGGCTCGGATCGGTCTCGGTCGCATCGGCCAAGTGCAGCAGCGAGGCGGCCGTCGCCATGACGTTCTCCTTTGCCACCAAACCCGTTACGGACATGGCGGTCGCCTGCCAGGTGTCAAACCCAAGCGGCGCAAAGATCCAGCTCACGGCACCGGCGACAAGGGCGAGCAGTGAATGGTCGGTATACTCCTCCGGCACGCCGGCCATGGACGGCAGATAGCCGAACGCACCCTCGAACACGCCAAAGCTGGAAAGGAACCACACCACGATGGTGGAGGCGAAGATGATCGTGAACGCCTTCTTGATGTAAGCGCTCACGCGCTCCCAAACATGCAGGGCCCAGCTGCGCAGGCTCGGCATATGATACGCGGGGAGCTCCATGACAAACGGCGTGGGACGGCCCGCGAACAGGCGGGTCTTCTTGAGCATGACGCCCGAGACAATCACCGCGAAGACGCCGAGGAAGTAGAAGAGCGGGGCGATCCACGTGGCCTCCGCGTCTCCGATGATCGCACCCATGACCAGGGCGATGACGGGCAGCTTTGCCCCGCAGGGAATGAACGTCGTGGTCATGACCGTCATGCGGCGGTCCTTCTCGTTCTCGATGGTCTTGGTGGCCAAAACGCCGGGCACGCCGCAGCCCGTGGAGACGAGCATGGGGATGAAGGACTTGCCGGAAAGGCCAAAGCGGCGGAACACGCGATCCATCACAAAGGCCACGCGCGCCATGTAGCCGCAGTCCTCTAGGAAGGAGAGCAGTACAAAGAGCACGAACATCTGGGGAATAAAGCCCAGCACGGCGCCCACGCCGGCGACGATGCCATCGCACACCAGGCTGATCACCATGTCGCTCGCCCCCGCGGCGGAAAGCCAGCCCTCGAACAGCGCCGGGACGCTCGGCATGGCGGCGCCGAAGAGCTCCCATCTATCGCCGAACAGGTTGTCGTTCACCCAGTCAGTCATCGCGGTTCCAAAGGTCGAGATCGCCAGGTAGTACACGCCGAACATGATGAAGGCAAAGATCGGGAGGCCGAGCCAGCGGTTGGTCACGATCCGATCGATCTTCTCGGACGTGCTCATCTTTGCCGGCGCCTTTTTGAGGCACCCATCGACGATATGGGCGATAAGCCCGTAACGCTCGCCGGTGATGATGGACTCGGCGTCGTCATCGCAATCCCGCTCGCAGGCGGCGACGAGGGACTCGACACGCGCTGTGGCCTCAGCGGAAAGGGCCAAGTCCCCTGCCGCCTCGGCGTCGCGCTCAAAGAGCTTCACCGCGTAATAGCGGCGCGCATCGTCGGCGACGCTGGCGGGAAGCTCGGCCTCGACCGCACCAAGCACGTCCTCGATCGCACGGTCGAACGCAAGGCGCGCATCCGCCCGCTGTGCGGTCGCCGTGCGCTTGGCCGCGGCGATGAGCTCCTCGACGCCCTTGTTCTTGAGCGCGGAGATCATGACCACGGGGCAGCCCAAGCTCTTCTCGAGCGCCGGGACATCGATCTTGTCCCCGCTCTTCTCCACGAGGTCCGCCATGTTAAGCGCCACGACGACCGGAAGGCCGATCTCGATGACCTGCAGCGCGAGGTACAGATTGCGCTCGAGGTTCGTCGCGTCGAGCACCTGCACCACCACGTCGGCCTCGCCGCTCATGAGGTAATCGCGCGACACGCGCTCCTCGGGGCTGTAGGGCGACAGCGAGTAGATGCCCGGAAGGTCGGTGATGAGCACGCCCTTGTCGCGGGACAACGGCGCCTCCTTCTTTTCCACCGTGACGCCGGGCCAGTTGCCCACGTACCCGTTGGCTCCGGTAATCAAGTTGAACAGCGTCGTCTTGCCGCAGTTGGGATTGCCTGCAAGCGCGATATGCAGCGTTGGATTCGCCATGTGTTCTCTTCTTTTCTCTTGGCTTTGAAACGTATTCGTTGCTGAGCTAGCCGCTGGCCATCGATTGGCTTTGACTCGTGACCGTTTGTTAGATTTAGCTAACTCTACCGATGAAATTGTACCCTCGCCGAACGCTACGCGACCTCGACGATGGCGGCCTCCTCCTTGCGGATGGACAGCTCGTATCCGCGCACCGTTATCTCGACCGGATCGCCCAACGGCGCCACCTTCACCACCTTGAACGGCGTGCCCTTGATGAGGCCAAGGTCCATCAGGTGACGGCGCAGCGCGCCCTCCCCATGGAGTTTAACGACGGTGGCGCTATCCCCCACCTTCACATCTGCCAGCGATTTCATGCTTCCCCCTTTCTGCGTCATCACGTGAGATGCCCCACTTATGCAGCCATGATGTGCTGTGCCACCTTTGCATCCAGGCCAAATCGAGAGCCTTTGACCAGCACGATGATGTTCGCGCCCGACGATGAGACCACGTGTACCTCCGCCCCGTCGACAAACCCGATCTCTTGCAGGTGGCGCCTCATCTCCTCGTTGCCGCGCACGCGACGCACCGTAACGGTCTCGCCGGCGCGGACCAACGAGAGCGGTAGGACCTGACCCATGTTCTGCATGAAGAGCACCTCCGATGGAATGTTCACCTTTGTAAACTACCACAACGGAAGCACATTTCTGGCAGAAAGTTCACCTTTTATTACTTTGTTTCATTTTGATGTCGCGCTGCTACACCGCGTCCTTTTGGCCCAACAGCTCGAGCACGCGACGCTTGTGCAGGAGAAACGCCTCCGTCAAGGTAAAGGAGGAGCGGTCGGCGCGGGGCCAGTCGATGAGCTCGGAGCCCACCACGCGCGTGGGCTCGCCATGCTGGGGATTGCCGTGCATCACGTACACGACGTCCGCCAGCTCGATCGCCTCGTCGATGTCGTGCGTCACCACGAGCGCCGTCGTGCCCACCTGCTCCACCACATTGAGAAACCACGCGTGCATGTCCGCCTTCGTAAAGGCGTCGAGGGCCGAGAACGGCTCGTCGAGCAGCATGCACTCCCGCGAGAAGAGGTAGCTGCGCAAAAGGGCGGCGCGCTGGCGCATGCCGCCCGAGAGCTCACTGGGCCACCGCTGCTCAGTGCCCTCGAGGCCGAACACCTCGAAGAGCTCTGACGCCCGGGCGCGCGCCTCCTGCCGGGTGGCGCCACGCAGGACAAGCGGCAGGGCCACGTTGTCGATGATGCGCTTGTGCTGCAGGAGCAGGTCCTTTTGCAGCATGTAGGACAGGTGGCCGGGTCGGCCCGTGATGTCCTCGCCATCGAGCAGCACGGTGCCCGCGCTCGGGGCGGCGAGGCCGGCGACCACGTGGAACAGCGTGGTCTTGCCGCAGCCGGAGGGGCCGAGCAGGCAGGCCACCTGCCCGGACTCGACCGTCAGCGTCACGTTATGCAGGACCTCCATGCCGTCAAAGCCCTGGGAGACCCCGTTGATTTCCAGCCGAGCCATACCGCGGCCCTCCTCGAACAACTTACAAACACCGATCAGTCATACCAATACTGGGATGACGGGCGCCAAGGCGACCAAGCCCAAAACCTGGGCAGCCCCACCCAAACGTGCGAGCAGAGCACATACGCCAGGCCCTACCCCCAGAAAGCACCCAACCCAACACAACTGCCTCGATTCGAGACGAGCGCAACGCGAGGCGCTCGCCTTTACAGGAACTGGTCGGTCATGCCCGCGCCGGACTCGATGGCGGGAGCGAAGCCCTGCTCACCCACCCACTCGAAGAAGGCGTCCCAGCGGTCCTGGTCAATGACGCCCCATGCCTCGGCATCAGCCTGATACTGCTCGGCCAGGTAGCGCTGGCTCGCCTGGACGAGCTCGGGCTCCAACTCGGGAGCGGCCTTGAGCAGCACCTCGGCTGCGCCCTGCGGATCCTTGATGCACTCCTCGTATCCGCGGCGCGTGGCGTCCACGAACGCCTGCACCATCGCGCGGTCCTTCTTGATCGCGTCGTCGTTTGCGATGATCACCGGGGTGTAGAAGTCGAACACCGAGTCGATGTCGGCAAATGCGAAGTAGTTGGTCTCGAGCCCCGCCAGGTCGCACTTCTCGCCCGCCCAGGCCCAATAGATCCAGATGCAGTCGACCTGGTCGGTGCTGAGCGCCGTGACCTCGTCGGTCACCGTGGAGGGAATCATCTTGACCTGGCTGAAGTCGCCGCCGTCCGCCTCGACGCAGCGCTGGATCACGCCTTGCTCGATGGGCATCTCCCACGTGGCATAGGTGTGACCGGCCATTTTGGCGGGACTCGTGATGCCCTTTTCCTTCAGGCTGATGATGCCGGAGGTGTTGTGCTGGATGATGGCGGCAACGGCCGTCACGGGCAGGGGATCATCCGAGGACAGGTAGGACGCCATGGTGTCTTGGAAGGACACGCCGAACTGCGCGTCGCCAGAGGCCACGAGGGCGTCGGCCCCGTTCTCGGGAGCCTGGACGATCTCGACCTTCAAGCCCGCCTCTCGGTAGTAGCCGCGCTCGGCGGCCACGTAGACGCCCGTGTGGTTGGTGTTGGGCGTCCAGTCCAGGGCAAAAGTGACCTTGCGCAGCTTCGAGCCGCCCGCAGTCGATGCCGAGCCGCTACCCTTGGGCGCGCCGCCGCAGCCCGCAAGCGCCGCGGCACCAGCGAGTCCCAGGCCCGCCGTACCCGCACGCAGCACCGCACGGCGCGACATCGCGCGCTCGGAAATCAGGTTGCCAACGACCGTCTTACCGGCGGCCTCGATGTTCATCATCTTGTCTTTCATGAGATATCTCCTCTTAACGGCGCTCGCGCACCGCACTGTTTTTGTTCAACGGCCTCGTCGCCAAAAAGCGACACCTTGGCCGCATGCCTGATATTGCGAGTTGGCGCCGGGCCCTCACGCCAAGGCTCCCGACACCTCAAATTGGGGACAGGCAATCATTTGAGGTGCTCAGGCCAAGGTCCCCAGCGCTCCTCGTCTTCACTGTCTCGAATTGGCGCTTGCTCCAACTCGAAGCGCTAGCGCCTGTTGGATTCGCCTGCGCGCTCCCAGGGCATCACTGCGCGGCGCAGCGCATCGACCACCCACATGAGCACCAGGCTCAACGCGGAAATCAGGAAGATCACCGCGAACATCTTGTCGAACGAATACGCCTTGCGCACGCGCGTCATGTACACGCCCAGCCCGGAAAAGCCACCCAGCCATTCGGCGATCACCGCGCCCACGATGGCGTAAGCCGCCGAGATCTTGAGGCCGCCAAAGAGCTGCGGCAACGCGGCGGGCAGCTTCGCGTGGCGCATGATCTGCCAGCGCGAGGCGCCCATGGCGCGCATGAGGTCGATCTCGTCCGGGTCAACCGAGCGCAAGCCCTCAAGCAGGCCGACCGTGATGGGAAAGAAGGTTGTCACCACGATCAGCACCACCTTGGGCAGCATCCCGTAGCCAAACCACAGCACCAAAAGCGGCGCTATGGCGACGGTCGGGATGGTCTGGGTGAGCACGACGATGGGATAAAACGCACGGTACAGCAGCTCAAAGCGATCCATGGCGAGCGCGACCACAAACCCGAGGGCCACGCCCGCGCCGAGCCCCAGGCCCGCTTCGGCAAGCGAGGTGGCCGCATGGCTCGCGAGCAGCGGCCAGTCGGTCACGAGCGCTTGCGCCACGCTCACGGGACTCGGCAGCATGAACGGCGGGACCAGACCGGCGGAACAGACCGCCTGCCAGGCGAGCAGTAGGCACAAAACGGTCAAAGGTGCAGCCAAAATCGACAGTGTCGACAACAGGCCCGGTGTAAAGCCCGCACATTTCTCCTTACCAAGGCAAGAAAAGCGCTTCAAAACGCCTTTTCCTACAAAATGTGCGCCCTTATCGCCGCTGGCGTCGACTACAGCATCCCCATGCGGCGCGCAATGCGCTGAACGCGCGCCCCTAGGCATCGTTCTCGTGGTACTTGCTGATTTTTTCCTCAGTGGTAAGGACGCCCTCCTCAGGCGCGAAGAAGATCTTGACGTAGGTGGCCACCTCGGGCGCACCAGCCTCGACGCAGATGCGGTTCACACCGGCCACGACCTCCATGCACAGGTCGTACTCGCCCTGGATGGTCGTCTCGAACGGCCCCACGTACGCGTCGGGGAACTTGGTCTGGATGTAGGCGATCGCTTCATCGACGATGCGGCAGACCTCCTCGTTGCCACCCACACGCTGCGGCAGGACCTGAATTGCCACGCTTGCTTCCATGAGCATCCTTTCCGGGGCCACAAAAAACGGACCCCTCGATTGTTCGTAGGGGCCCGCTCGCACGTTCGCGACGTCTGCTGTTTCCAGCGCGCACGTCGGTTTGGAACAAGGCTGCTCGATCCCTACGCCGGCATTACCCGGATCAGGTTGCGGGTCGAAGCGGTGCGGGGCGCGGCGTCGGCGTGATGCCGAGTTGATGTCGAGCCATTCGCGTGCCATACGGCGCGGCGCAGCTCGATGTGCGACCCCACGGGCTTCCTCTCAGCCGGCCTCCGCCAGCTCCCCGTTGGTACATGAGTGAGTATAGGGCAACAGAACCCCGAAGGGTGTCTGCAATGTGCGATTAAGATCAGACGCGCACGTTCTTGGAAGGCAGGTGCAGGTGCGCGTTCGCCTATCCGCGCCCGCCCCTAACGAGAGCGGCCTTCGCGAGGCATTCTAAATGAAACGTGGCCTTCGACCACGAAATCGAGATGATTTCCGAAGCCGAAGGCCACATATCGTTTGAAAGCCGAGGCGGTGTCCTCTCAGGCGGAAGTAGCGGCGTTCCGCCGAGACGCAGCGGAGAGGCTACAGGTGAGAGGTGATGACCGTCATGTCGCCGGTGAGCACCAGCTCATCGCAGGCAGCGAGCGCCAGCAGGTGGCTGCCCTTGACGACCGGCTCGCCGTTCACGGTGCCCTCGCCCTCGATCACGCTCACGCACGTGAAGGGGTACGGCGTCGCGAACGTGAGCTCGCCCGCGACGCGCAGGCGCTCGACGGTGTAGCAGTCGTTGGAAACCAGCACCGTCACGCCGTCGACCTCGGGCTGCGTGACCTCGCCAGACTTGGGCGCCTGCATGGCGTAATCGATGACGTCTAGGGACTGCTCAAGGTGCAGCGGACGCAGCTTGCCGTCGTCACCGGGGCGGTCGTAGTCGTACACGCGGTAGGTCACGTCGCTCGACTGCTGCGTTTCGAGGATCACCGTGCCGCCCTTGATGGCGTGCACGCAGCCGGGATCGATCTGGAAGAAATCGCCCGCGTGGACAGGAATCTCGTTGAGAAGCTCGCCCCAGCGGCCCTCCTCGACCATCTGCGCGAACTCCTCGCGGGAGCGGGCGTTCTGGCCCACCACGATGGTGCCGCCCTCATCGGCGGAAAGCACGTACCAGCACTCCTTCTTGCCCAGGCTGCCGTTCTCGTGCTCGCCGGCGTAGGCGTCGTCGGGATGCACCTGGATGGACAGGTCGTCGGCGGCGTCGATAATCTTCACGAGCAGCGGGAACACGTCGCTCTCGCAGTTGCCGAACAGCTCGCGGTGGTTGGCCCACAGCCACGAGAGGGTCTTGCCGGCATACTCGCCGCTGGCGATGGCGTCGTCGCCGTTGGGGTGCGCGGAGATGGCCCAGCACTCGCCCACGGGACCGTCCGGAATCTCATACCCGAAGTCGTCCGCCATGCGGCGACCGCCCCAGATCTTACCCTTGAAATCGGGCACGAGCTTGATGATCGAATCCATCGCCTACATCCTCTCCCTATACCTGCCAATCACATGCGCGCACCGGTAGAGGTGGCGCGTGTCCGTCCTTCATTGTACCCGCGCCGCGTGCAGGCGGAGCAAAAGAAACACGCCCCGGCGCCGTGAGACCCCAGCAACGGGCGGCGCCATCACAGGCCAGGTAGCGGCCGATGTCCCCCACGCCCGACAACGGTCGGCGGCGCCACAGGCCAGGTAGCGGCAGACGCCCGTACGTCAGGCAACGGGCGACGCCGCCATGGGGCCAGGCAGCAGCCGACAACGGCCGGCACGGGCATCACCCCGTCGCCGCGAGGAACACGCCGCCCGCGAACGCCGCCACGAAACTCCACCGCGTGAACGGCAGTGCGCCCGCAACCCAGCAGCACCAACACCAGCCCAACCCGACCACGACCATTGCCCAAACAGACAACACTCAAGTCGATTGCCGTTTTACGCGGGCTTTTTATGTATACAGCCTTAGTGGGTAATAAAGAGCACCTTGGGGGAACCATCTTACAGAAGCGGCGCGCATGGGCGCCCATCACCCGAAAGGAGCTCGTATGCCCCGAATTCTCATGATTGTGGGCTCGCTGCGCGAGCACTCGTTCAACCGTCAACTCGCCCGCGAGGTCGAACGCATCATCGGCGACCGAGCTGAGGTCTCTTACCTCGACTGGCACGACGTCCCCTTTATGGACCAGGACATCGAATGGCCCACGCCCGAGCCGGTCGCCGCCGCCCGAGCCGCCGTCTTGAACGCGGACGGCCTCTGGTTCTTCTCCCCCGAATACAACTATCAAATCCCCGGCGGCCTCAAGAACCTGCTCGACTGGCTCTCGCGCCCGCTCGATGAGCATGACCGTACCAGCCCCTCCGCCATCAAGGGCAAGCGCGCCGCCGTCAGCGGCGTGGGCGGACGCGGGGCAACGGCGGGCATGCGCAAGGACCTCGAGCGCCTGTTCGCGGCCATCGGTGTCGAGCGCATAGGCGGGCCGAGCCTTGGCTTCGCGCTCTCCCCCGAAGAATGGACCAGCGACACCCTCGCGCTCGAACCCGGAACCATGGGTGCGCTCGAAGCGGCGGTCGACGATTATCTCGCCGCGCTGGAGCGGTAAACACAGAGCACCTCATCGCGATGCATGCGACGGAGGGGGTCGAGCGCCCCGTTACCGCGTTTTCAAACAGCGGCGCCGCGCAACCGCTAGCTCGGTTGCGCGGCGCCGCCTTTTACATGCCGAGCGTTGTGGCTCATTGCAATGCCGCAAGCACGCCAAAAGAGGCGAAGGGACCGTCAGCCCTCGAGCGGGGTCGTCCGCCTTCGAGTTCAAACGGAGTCGTCCG
>SAMEA3387510__coassemble_1717_pt1 | contig 20031 bp, 19 predicted proteins | sample SAMEA3387510__metabat2_high_PE_010 | metagenome-assembled genome bin SAMEA3387510 (sample SAMEA3387510) | Felis catus | biome: Faeces | place: United Kingdom | collected 2012 | reverse complement strand
GGTTGCCCGTGGGCTCGTCGCAGATGAGCAGCGGCGGGCGGTTGACCATGGCGCGGGCGACCGAGACGCGCTGCTGCTCGCCACCGGAGAGCTGATCGGGCAGGGAATCCATCTGCTCAGCCAGGCCCACCAGGCGCAGCACCTCGGGGACCTGGGCCTTGATGACGGCCTTGGGCTTGCCGATGCACTGCAGGGCGAACGCGACGTTCTCGTAGGCGGTGCGGTTGGGCAGGAGCTTATAGTCCTGGAACACCGCGCCGATCTGGCGGCGCAGGAACGGGATCTTGCGGTTCTTGATCTTCATGAGATCCTGCCCCGCGACCATGACGCGACCGCTCGTGGGCTTGACGTTGCGCAGCATGGTGTTGAGCAGCGTGGTCTTGCCGGAGCCGGAATGGCCGACCAGGAAGACGAACTCGCCGGGGTAGATCTCGATGTTCACATCGTCCAGAGCGGGCTTGTTGGGCTGCGCCGGGTAGATCTTGGTGACGTGCTCCATGAGGATCACGGGCTCGACGCCGGCCTCACGCGCCTGGCGGGCGCGGGAGTCGTCGACCGGGGCGAACACGGTGGTGAAGTCCGGGTTGTTGGCGAGCGCCGCGTCGAGCGAGGCGACCTCGGCGGCCTGGTCCGCGGTCACCTGGGGCGCGGGGGCGTCCATGGGGGACGGCACGCTCATGGGCGCGGCGGGGGCGTCGGGCGAGGGCACGTTGAAGAGCGGGTTGGCGGGCGCCTGCTGGGCAGGGGCGGCCTGGGGCTCGATCGTGCCGGGGGCGACCGGCGCATCGTAAGCGGTTTGGGGGGCGTTCTGCGGGACGGGCTGCTCGAACAACCGGTCCTGCACGTCCGGCGACGGGGCCGCGGGCATGGGCGTCACAGGGTCGACCTGAGGCACCTGGGGCGTGGCCTGCTCGTCTCCGGGGGTACGGAAGTGGTTACCCACTAGAGCTCCTTAAGTCGTGCGTTTGAACTACAGACTTTCATATTTTAGCAAGATGCCGCTCGTACCATCAAAGCAACACCTTGAATTCCCCCGGCGGCGATGGGGAGGCCCGTCAGCCCACGGACTTGAATCCGTACCCGATCGCCTCGTTCACATCGGTGATGATGAGCATCGCGTTCGCGTCGTGCTCGTACACGACCGTCTTGATGATGGAGACCTCTCGGCGGCTGAGCACGAAGAACAGCACGGGCCGATCCTTCTTGGTCCAGGAGCCCTGGGCCATGAGGCGCGTGCACCCGCGATCCATGGCGTGCAGGATGTCGTGCTCGATGTCCTCGTAGGCATCGGAGATGATGAACGCAGCGCGCTGGCTGTTGCCGCCGTCGACCACCACGTCGACGACGTAGCCCATGACCACCATGGCAAGCGCGGCGTACAACGCATTGGTGAGCGAGAAGACGGGGGCCGAGGCGGCGCACACCGCCACGTCGATCGCCATGACCGTGGCGCCGACCGGCAGCGAGCTCTTGCGGGCGATGATCTGACCTATGGTGTCGGAACCGCCCGTGTTGGCGCCGCAGCGGAACACCAGCCCGTAGCCGATGCCCGAGATGATGCCGCCCCACAGCGCCGAAAGCATGAGGTCGCTGTGGCCCACATGCAAGACGAAGGGCGCGAACAGGTCAGTGAAGAAGCCGAACAGGACGAATCCCGTGACGGTCTGGACCACGTACTTGAGGCCGCCCGATCGCACGACCACGAGAATGAGCAGGGCGTTCATGACGATGGTCTGCAGGCCCACAGGCAGATTGAGGCCGGCGCGGCGGCCGAGCTCGGCGATGATAGTCGCGAGACCCGTGAGACCACCTGCGGCCAGGCCGTTGGGGACCATGAACGCATCGGTGGCGAAGCCGGCTATCGCGCATCCCACGATGATGAGGGGCAGATCGCTCACGAACTGCGACTGGATGATCCGGTTGATATCGATGCGCCTTGCCATGTGCCCTCTCTTTACCGCTCGGCACCATGCGTGCCCGGGCAATTCTAGCAAGCTTCACTGCACCACGTCAAAGTACGACAAGTACATTCCAGGCAGGGCCTTTGACCTCCCCTCGCACTCGCAATGAGGGACCCCGCCTATTCGAACACGACAGAACCGTTTGAACCGTTCACCGAATCATTCCAATTCTTGCAACGTACAAATCAGCGCAGCGCCCACAGGCTCCCCTCTTTCTCCCCGATATTGCCTAACCTCATCAAGTGGGGGGAGGGTGTCTCAATGCGACTCAAAAGATCGGAGTTTCTCATGAGGAAGTTCTTTTCGGTGCTCATATGCGCCCTATTCGCAGGCGCGCTTATGGCTAGCGCAACATCGGCATATGCGAACAATCATCAGGATAAGTACTATGCGGTCTCGTCAAGTGGTCATGGCTACACTTGGACCCCTTCCGAAAAGAAAACCGACACCACCTCATCGTGGAATAACTGCACCGGCTGTAACGGCACGCATAATGCGGAAATTGCCGCCCAGTCTTCTTACAACGGAAAAGTCCATTTCGTCGGAAGCCCAAAATACGCCTGGTGGACCGGCAAGACAGGCTACATGTACAACAACGTCAAGGAAAGGGGCTATAACTACGCAACTCTTTGGATTTCCGGTTCACCCTACGTGTCGGCCCAGGGACTTTGGAGCCCTGATAGCGTGTAGACATCTTCAACGGCCCCAATAAGAGGCCAACAGACATGCCCTCCCCTCTTTCTAATTAAGGATAAACCAATGAAACGGCTTGTATGGATACTCGTCGTCACGCTCGTCTCGCTAGCGGTTGCGGGCTGCTCTGAGCGCACGAACGATACGCGCCCGCCAATCGCCACCTCCCCGGCGAAGGAGCCAATCAGCGTGGGGGCCCTTTCCAGCAGTTTGGAAAATATGGAGGTCGAGGTGACCTGCTCAGGGCTCACACAGATCGAGATCCTCCCAGACGAGCCCGTTCCCGACTCCATACCGACCTCGCCAATCACCGTCATTCGCGAAAACTCATCTGAGGAGGAAATCGAGCTCCCCGACGAAAACACCGCACCTGACGGGTTTACGCTCATCTCCGCCACGCTTCAAATTGAAAACCAAAACGATTCGGCAGCGCGCTTCGACGTGAGCCAACCGAAATTCTATCTACCCCAAGGCGGCTCATCCGCCCTCAGCCTGGTCGGAACCATAGATCCGCTGATGAGAACGGCGTGGAGCGACTCTGACGGAGACGACAAAAGGTATTGGCAGGTCGAGGTGCCGCCGCACAGCTCTGTTGAAATCGAAATCATCCATATGCTTCCCTCCGAAGCGCTCGGCAACCAAGACCTGCTGTTTTCAGTCACGCGCGGCCAAGGCAGCGAGATCGGAGCGAGCGGCCTGCAGGGCTATCGCGTAAAGGAGCTTATGCAATGACCGAAAAGAACCCACTCGTGGAGATACGCTCGTACACCAAGACCATCAAGGGATCGGTCGTCCTCGACAACGTAAGCTGCGAGTTCCGTCGCGGGCGCGTGGCGTGCTTATTCGGTCGGAACGGATCGGGCAAGACCATGCTCATGCGCGCCGTCGCCGGCCTGATCAAGCCGAGTTCGGGAAGCGTGCTCGTCGACGGCGTGCCGCTGAACCCCAAGCTCTCTTTTCCGCCCAGCATCGGGCTCATGCTGGAAAACCCGGAATTCCTCCCCCAGTACACCGGACATCGCAATCTGAAGCTCATCGCCTCGATCAAGAGCGTCATAGGCGATGGCGAAATCGACACCGCCCTCCAGCGCGTAGGGCTCGACCCGCGCGACGCGCGCCCGTTCAAAAAGTACTCACTCGGCATGAAGCAACGGCTCGGCATAGCATGCGCCGTCATGGAACACCCCGACATCATCCTTTTGGACGAGCCCTGCAATGCCTTGGACGAGACGGGTCGAAAACTCATATGGGGTATCGTCCAGCAAGAGCGCAACCGAGGGGCATGCGTCATCATCGCCTGCCACGAACGCACCGATGCAGAGGCGGTCTCGGACGAGATCATTGAGATGCAAGATGGGAAGATCACAGCTCGGGTCAAGCTGGGAGAGGTGAGGTCATGAACGGCAGACTTGCGGTAAAAGCCCGCCTTTTCTCAGGGCTCACGATCGCCGTGATCCTCGCAATCGCGGCGCGCATCGCGAGTCTCAATGCCCCGTATACGGAGCGAAAGCCCTGCTTCGCGCCGATGGGACACAGCCTGCGGTGCGATTGGGCGACCCCGCTCAACACGACCCTGGACCAAAACGAGCTTTCGATCCGCGCGACGAGTTTCCGCATCATCAGCCAACGTGAGGAACGATCCCTGGCGGGCAGCTACGTCGACCCCGTCCTCGAAAGCGGAGGGGCTGCCGAATCTAAACTCGCGATCGTGGAGATAGCCATTGCGAACATTGGGGACCGCGCATTGGATGTGCCCGTCACCACATTGCACCTTCAATCTGGGGCATGGTCCAACGGCGTAGACAACACCTTGTTCCATCTACTCAACAACACCGCAGATACCGTATTCAAGATCGACCGCGGAACACAATCGCGCGTACTGCTCCCCTTCCACCTCTACGACACGCAGTTCAATAACATGCGCGCTTGGCAGATGGCGGGCGAGCGCTCATTCGAACTCATCGTGACGCTGATGCCCGGCAAGGCCGCCATTCAACTAGACTCCCCCGGGCTCAATTCCCCCGGCAGCCAAAAAGGAGCGTGATGGACCATGCTTCAACTCGAACTTACGAAAGCCCTCCACGGCAGACCGTTCCGGTTCTCACTCGCGGCGGGACTCCTCATCGCATTTTTCCATCTTGCAACCATCGCGATCCCCTACGCGTTCGGACCCGAATGGGGCTTCATGCGCGACGGCGCGGGGGGAACCTATCCGCCAGGGCTGTTCAACAGCTGGATTGGAGGCACGCCGTTCTCCATCGCCTCGACGCTGTTCTTCTACTGCTCGCCCCTCTTGTTCTGCATCCCTTACGCCTCATCGCTCTTTGAGGAGATGGACAGCGGACTCGCAGCTCAAATCATGAGCCGCTCGGGCAGAGGCGCGTATTTCTCGTCAAAGCTTGCTGCATGTTATCTCAGCGGGCTCGTCGCCTACTTCTTCCCCCTTGGAGCCAACCTCTTGGGAGCAGCCCTGCTCCTTCCCGCATTGAAGCCGGAGGCGTGCGCCGGAACGTTTTTCGTCGCGCCTAACGCCCTATTCGCCGATGTCTTCTTCTCCCACCCCTTTGTCTATCTCGCGCTGTTCCTGCTTATGTCGGCCGCGATCTTCGCCGTTGTGGCTCTCGGGGCGATGCTCGGCAGCTTCGTGTTCCCCAACAAACTCCTTGTGACCTGCACCCCGTTCATGCTGTGCATCATCCTCAACGCCGCCCTGCAACCTCTCGGCCTTTCGCAGTACGCCCCTTGCGAACTTCTCAACCCGTCTCCAACGGGAGTCGTGCAACTTGCCCCCATGCTTGCCGCATATTGCTCGTCATGCGCCCTGCTCGCCATCCTCTATGTGGAAGCCTGCCATCACTTGGAGCTGGCATGAGGCGACGGGTTCGAATCATTGCCTACTGCGCAAAACGGCGACCGGCCCGCTTGTGGGGCGCACTCATCTTGCTATGTGCGCTCGTCACCCCGACCATGCTCACCTCTCCCTCCGGACCGGAGAGCCTACCTTGGATCGGGTGCCTACCGGGAATCGAGCAGCCCCACATACCCTTCTCGCCCCCACCGCTATGGCTGTTCGTCCACCTGTGGACCTGCCTCATCGCGCTCGATCAGAGTAGGCCGGGGCAGCAATGCGAGGCCGAGCAATCGACCGTGCGCACGCATTCATTGGGCGAGATGAGGGGCGCCGGCCTTGTCTGGGGCGCGCTCTGCGGCGCCATGTCGAGCGGCCTCGTTCTCGGGATGGGCCTTTGCGTCCTCCGAACCTCGAGCGCAGCGAGCAATGTGCCGGATGGAATCTTCTGGTCCGCCGCCGTCTGCGTTGCGATGTCCGCGCTCTGCTGCGCGGTCGGCCAGGTTTTGGGGTCGACCCGCGCACTTGCGGCGTCTGCCGCCTACCTCATCATCTGCGCGTATCTGCCATCGGGCAATCCGGCCCTATTCGTATCTACCGGCATGCTCACGCGCGGCGTCCCACATGAGCAAGTGCTGACGGGCATCGTCTTCGCAGCCGCCGTCACGATGATCTTGTCCAAGCTGAGCGCCCGTGGAGATGTGTCATGAGCCGCCGCCGTGCGATAGGTATCGGCCTGTTGCTGCTCATCGCAAGTGGATGCGCCGTCGGCAATTCGATTGCAGGCCATCTCACCCTCTTCCCGCTTTCTTTTGCAGACGGGCTGATTTGGCTTTTCAAAGCGGACTGGGGACTACCGTTCCTGTGGTTCGCGCTGCCACTCTCCCTCGCGCTGTCAAGCCTCCTGGCGCACCAGCCCCTCAGGAACCCCATGGGGGCGACTGCGTTTGGCACAAGATCGAATATCTTTCGGCATCACATGAGCGCCGCCTGCGCCATGGGGGCCGCTTTCGGCATAGCCGCCTGGGCGATCGCGATCGCACTCTCGCTCCTGGATGCACGCGATGGACTCGTGAACCTCACCGACCCGTCAAGCCTCTATGCGCTTACCATCGGAGTCCCCGCCGCACGGGAACCTGACCTCGTGGCGCTCGCGGCGACCACGCTCGTCTTCTCAGTCTCTTTGTCTTGCCTTTATTCCACCATCATGCAAGCCGCGCTTCTGCTCCTCCGCAATTCGCTTCCCGCGGTCATGGCGCTACCGCTTTTGGGGATACCGACCATCAATCGGCCACTCGAGGGCCTTTTCGACCTCATCGGGTGCAATTACTCGTCTTTACCGGGCAGCCCCAGTAGCTGGCGCGGCATCCTCATCATCTTGCTGGCCTTCTCGCTGCTCATCCTTTGCTCCAAACGCGCCTTTGAGCAGAGGAACCTTCTCAGCGGGTCAGCTCGATGAGCTCGAAGATGCCCTGGGTATGGATGTCCCCATATCTCGCTTGCCCCCCATTCCCATCAAGTAGCACGGCAAGGCGATCGCGGAAATCTCCCACCAGGCGCACGCCATAGCTCCGCTCGCGCACGGCTCCGTCGTTGAATTCAACGACGACCGTAAGCGTCGTTCGCTCGAACTGCTCCGCATCGAGCTCGAAGAGCAGCATCTCGAGATCGCCTTGGTCCTCCCCATGCGAGACCCGGTCGAGGCACTCCTCCAAACGTCGCATGTCGTCCCCCTCGACCAGGTACGTGAGGGAGATCATGCGAGGGGTCATTGCATCCCGCGCGGGCAGGCTGAGGGCAGGCCCCATGGCTTCGGATCCGTCATCGGATGACCCGAATAGGACGCACGGATTGTTGCTCCGGTACTCCACACTCTTGATTCCATGCCCAATCAAGGACAGGTCGGCTTGATAGGTTCGAGAGATTAGCAGACAAGACTCATCGACCGCATCCAAGGCCTCATCGTACGGATGCGCAACCGAAGTCCCCTGCGGGAACAGGCTGTTCATGCTCACCACGCCCGCATTGCCATCCACATCCGCCTCCGCGTATGCCGCTAGGGCGAAACGGTATGACGACAGGCCGGGGAAGGCCTCTATAGCGATGCGCCCGGCAGCCCCCATCACCGCAAGCCCCCCAAACGCCGCGGCGAGCTTCAGCACATGGCGTCGGGACGGAGAAGGGAAAACGGGGACAAGCTCGACAGGCTGATCGACTCGGTGCAACACACCATCCATGAGCCGCCGAGAGGCATGCTCAGGCTCAAACGCATCGCGATACGCACGCTCAACACGCCCATCATTCCACATGGCCATGACCTTCCAGTTCACGTCGAAGCTCCGCTCTCGCTCGCGATAGCCTCGATCGCACGGTCGCAGGCTTCTCACCCGTGATCCGCGCGATTTCCTTTGGCTCGTAGTGCTCGAAGTAGTGCAGGTAAAGCACCGTCCGCATCGCCTTGGAAAGATGCACCATTGCGCCGAGGAGCATATCCGCATCCGACCCCGGCTCAGTCGACGGCAACGAGGCGGTGAGCTCCTCTACCTCGCGATGTTTATTGTAGTTTTTCAGCTCGAAGCAGCAGTTGGCCGTGATGCGTAGAAGCTCGCGGCGCTCATCGGCCTGGGGCAGACCGGATCTCCCAAAGGAATACCACTGTAAAAAAACCTGCTGGTACACATCTTCGGCATCCTCTCGCGATGAGAGTGCAGCAAAGGCGAGACGCCAAACCGCATCCCCGTGCTCGCGCATGACGCGTTCAAGTTCCAAGGTCCCTATGTTCCCATGGGCTTTTCGCAAAACAACCCTCCAGCGTCCGCAGCGCCTTTAGGTTACAACAGGAAAGTGGAGCCCATCCCCCTCCTGCAATGCGTTGCAAGAAGGGGCGAACGCATGAAAAAGATACAGCCGCTACTATTCCTGCTCAGTTGCCCACCTATGGTAGCCGATGATGAACGGGTCCAGGTCGCCGTCCTCGAGCACGGCGTCGACGTTGCTCGTCTCCACACCGGAGCGCAGGTCCTTGACCATTTGATAGGGGTACAGCACGTAGCTGCGGATCTGGTTGCCGAATCCGATGTCGGTCTTGGGGCCACGGATCTCGTCGAGCATCTCGCCGCGCTTCTCGAGCTCCAGCTCGTACAGGCGTGCCTTGAGGATCTGCATGCAGGCGGCCTTGTTCTGGATCTGGCTGCGCTCGTTCTGGCAGGTGACCACGATGCCCGTGGGGATATGCGTCACGCGGACGGCGGAGTCGGTGGTGTTGACACCCTGGCCACCCGGACCGCTCGCATGGTACACGTCCACGCGAATGTCGTCAGGCGCGACCTCGATCTCGATGTCGTCGGGCAGCACGGGGATGACCTCCACGCCGGCGAAGGTGGTCTGACGGCGCTTCTTGGCATCCGTGGGCGAGATGCGCACCAGGCGGTGCACGCCGGCCTCGGCTCGCAGCATGCCGAAGGCGTCCTTACCCTCGACCGTGATGGTGGCGCGGTCGATGCCAATCGCCTCGGCCGCAGGGCAGTCGTTGACCGTGACCTTCCAACCGCGGCGCGCGCAGTACTTCATGTACATCTTGAACAGCATGAAGGTCCAATCCTGGGCCTCCAAGCCGCCCTGGCCGGGCTTGATGGAGAGGATGGCGCTGCCATGGTCGAACTCGCCGGTAAACCAGCTGGAAAGCTCCATCTCGTTGATGGCGCTCGTGAGCTCGTCCACAGCTGCCGCGGCCTCGGCGAGGAACTCGGCACCGTCCTCCCCCATCTCGGAGGCGAGCTCGAGCGCGGCGCGCGCGTCGGACAGGCGCACGTGCGCGCGGTCGACGAGCTCCACATCATCCTTCACCTGGGAGAGCTCGGCCATATGGGCACGGGCGGAATCGGCGTCGTCCCAGAAACCCGGGGCGGCGCTGGCCTCCTCGAGCTCGGTCACGCGCCCGCGGGCCTCCTCGATATGCAGGTAGCACTCGACCTCGCGCAGACGCGCGGTCAGGGCATCGAGGTCGCCAGAGATGACGTCGGGATTGACCTCCGCCGCCATTAGCGGTTCCTCCCGTGGCAGTTCTTGAACTTCTTGCCGCTGCCACAGGGGCACGGGTCGTTGCGACCCACGTTGGCGTATGGGTCGCCGCTCTGGTCCTTGCGGTAGGTGCGGACGGTCGATCCGGCTGCCGCGCCCTGCGGGACCGCGCCCTGCTGCGCCGCGTGGCGCTGGACGGTCGAGGAGCCGGTGTCGCCGTCGACCTCGGCGGGGCCGCTCATGCGCGCGCCGGAGAGGGCCGGGTTGCGCTCGCCCTCGATGCGGGCGCGGGCAGCCTCGGGGTTCTTGAACTCGGCATGGAGCACGGTGCGCAGGTAGTCCTCGTACATGGTGTCGACGAGCATCTGGAACGCGCGGAACGCCTCGGTCTTGTACTCGACGAGCGGGTCGCGCTGGCCGAAGCCGCGCAGGCCGATGCCCTGCTTGAGATAGTCCATCTCCTGCAGGTACCCCATCCAGCGGGTGTCGATGACGCGCAGCATGACCTGGCAATTGAGCTCCTGCATGAGCTCGTCGCCCAAGCGCTCGACCTTAGCGTTGTAGGCCTTCTCCACGAACGCGAGGACCTGGTCGCACAGCTCGGCGTACGGGGCGTCCCCGAAGGAGGGCGCGTCCGGGCGGCCGGTGAGCTCGACGACCCACTTGTGCAGGCCCTCGAGGTCGCGCTCGCCCTCGTGCGCGTCGACCGGGCAGAACTCGGTGACACAGCGCTTGATCTGCTCGTCGATGACCTCGTCGATGTGGTCGGAGAGGTCCTTGCCATCGAGGATCTTGTTGCGCTCGGCGTAAATCACCTGGCGCTGCTTGTTCATGACGTCGTCGTACTCGAGAACGTTCTTGCGCATGGAGAAGTTGATGTTCTCGACCTTGCGCTGGGCGCCCTCGACGGCCTTGGAGATCATCTTGTGCTGGATGGGCTCGTCATCGCCCATCTCGGTGGCGACCATGAGGTTCGAGATCTTGTCCATGCGCTCGCCGCCGAACATGCGCATGAGGTCGTCCTCGAGCGAGAGGTAGAACTGCGTCTCGCCGGGGTCGCCCTGACGGCCGGCGCGGCCGCGGAGCTGGTTGTCGATGCGGCGGGACTCGTGGCGCTCAGTGCCGATGACCGTGAGGCCGCCGGCGGCGACCACCTGGTCGTGCTCGGCGCGGCACACGGCCTTGGTCTTGTTGACGAGCTCCTCGTACACGCGGGCGACCTCGGCGAAGGTCGCGGTGTCGATATCGATGCCGAGCTCATGCAGGCCGTCGAGCACCTGGTCGAACACGGCGCGGTCGACGGGCGCCACATCGGCCTGGTCCTTGCCCAGCAGGCGCCAGTTGGCCTCGTGCAGCACGCGGTCGAGCACCTCGGCGTCGATGCCGAAGTCGTAGCGCATGAGCTCGTCGCGCGCCATCTCCTCGGCGTTGCCGCCGAGCAGGATGTCCGTGCCGCGGCCTGCCATGTTGGTGGCGATGGTGACGGCACCCAAGCGGCCGGCCTGGGCCACGATCTGCGCCTCGCGCTCGTGGAATTTGGCGTTCAGGACCTCGTGCTTGATGCCGCGCTTGTTGAGCAGGCGGGAGAGGCGCTCGGAGCTCTCGATGGAGACGGTGCCCACCAGCACGGGCTGGCCGTTCGCGTGGCGTGCCTCGATCTCATTGGCGACCGCGTTGAATTTGGCGTCGATGGTGCGGTACACCAGGTCGTCATGGTCGACGCGGGCGACGGGTCGGTTGGTGGGGATCACCTGGACCGGCAGGTTGTAGATCTCGCGGAACTCTGCGTCCTCGGTGATGGCGGTACCGGTCATGCCGGAAAGTTTGTCGTACAGGCGGAAATAATTCTGCAGCGTGATGGTGGCGAGCGTCTGGTTCTCCTCGCGGACGAGCACGCCCTCTTTCGCCTCGATTGCCTGGTGCAGGCCCTCGGAGTAGCGACGGCCCTCCATGATGCGGCCCGTGAACTCGTCGACGATCTTGACCTCGCCGTTGCTCACCACGTACTGCTTGTCGCGGTGGAACATGTACTGCGCCTTGAGCGCCTGCTGCAGGTGGTTGACGAGTGCGCCGGAGAGGTCGCCGTAGATGTCGTCGATGCCCAGGCGCTGCTCGATCTTCTTCAGGCCCTGCTCGGTGGCGGCGATGGTGTGCTTGGCCTCGTCCATGACGAAGTCGCCGGTGGCCTCGACGGGCTCTCCGCCGGCCAGCATGTCGAACTGGGCCTCCTCGCCCTGCGTGAGCCCGCGGACCGCGCGAGCGAAGTCCTTGTAGGTGCCCGCGCTCTTGGTGCCCGCGCCCGAGATGATGAGCGGGGTGCGCGCCTCGTCAATGAGGATGGAGTCGACCTCGTCGACGATGGCGAAGGCGTGGTCGCGCTGGACGCGCTGACCGGCGCGCAGGACCATGTTGTCGCGCAGGTAGTCGAAGCCGAACTCGGAGTTGGTGCCGTAGATCACGTCGCACTGGTAGGCATCGCGCTTTTCCGCGAGGGGCATGCCGTTCTGCAGCAGGCCGACCGTGAGGCCCATGAAGCGGTAGATGGAGCCCATCCACTCGGAGTCGCGCTTGGCCAGGTAGTCGTTGACCGTGACCACGTGGACGCCCTTGCCGGAGAGGGCGTTGAGGTAACCGGCGAGCGTGGAGACGAGCGTCTTGCCCTCACCCGTCTTCATCTCGGCGATCTGCCCGTCATGCAGGGCCATGCCGCCGATCAGCTGGACGTCGAAATGACGCAGGCCGATGGTGCGCTTCGAGGCCTCGCGCACGACCGCGAAGGCGTCGATCAGCACGTCATCGAGCGTCTCGCCGGCAGACAGGCGCTCGCGGAGCAGGCGGGTCTGGTCACGGAGCTCGTCGTCGCCCATGGCGGCGTACGTGGGCTCGAGCGCGTTGATGGCGTCGACGTTCTTCCAGTAGCGCTTGAGGTCCTTGTCAGCGCCGAAGGAGAGCAGCTTAGAAACGAATCCCATATGATTCCCTCTTCACGATGCGCCCGCCGCACGAGGGCCCGCGTTCGGGCAGCTCGCTGCAGGCGGAGTGCAGACACAATTAAAGCCACTGTAGCCAAATAAGGCGCGCGCGGTGCGCAGGATGTATGTGCACACAAAACGACCCTTCGCGACAGGCGTATGGACACATGGATCGGCGGTTTTCTGCGCCATCAACGGAATACCCGCCGTCTTGCTGCAGTGAAACGACACGAGCCGGGGCATCTCCCTTACACGCCACAGCGAGATACCAGGCAGACGAATCACCTGCATCCAGGCACACTCGCCCCCCTACTGCGACAAAACGAGAAGCACCCCGCGTCAGGTCTCCTGGCGCGGGGTGCTTTCATCAACGCGAGCGATGTGCGGGCGAGTTACTCGGCGACAGCCTCGGTCTCGGCATCGGCCTCGGCGGCAGCCTCCTCAGCAGGAGCCTCCTCGGCCTTCTTGGCGGCCTCAGCGGCGGCCTTCTTCTCGTACTCAGCAGCACGCTTGGCCTTCTCGGCGGCCTTGGCCTCGCGCTCGGCGGCCTTCTTGGCAGCAGCCTCAGAGGCAGCAGCGGGCTTGGCGGCCTTCTTGGCGGCCTCGCGCTCGAGGGCGGCCTGAGCGGCGCCACCGAACTTGTCGGCGAAGCGCTGGACGCGTCCACCGGTGTCGACGAACTTCTGCTGGCCGGTGTAGAACGGGTGGCACTCGTTGCAGAGTTCGACCTGGATCTCGGACTTGGTGGAATGAGTCTTGAAGGTGTTGCCGCAGCTGCAGCGCACCGTGCACTCCACGTACTCGGGATGGATGCCAGACTTCATGGCAGGGCTCCTCTTCTGGTCGCGCCCTGGTTACCGACCAGGGCAAAGGGGTGACTTGGTTACCGACCAAGTCAAAATAGCTTGTCAATGCTACCACAGGCAGCCCACGTGCGCGAGGCGGCACAAAAGGTTCACGACCCATCGTTCACGACCCAACGGCTCGCACTCAACGCGGGACACTCGACACGGCGACGCCGCAATGGCTGGACGGCGCTCGAGCCGCCCCTATCCCGCCTGGCAGTCGTGGTAGCGGGGGCGCTTTGCCAGCGGCACGTAATCGCCCGACTCGAGCACCGAGCGGTACGCGGGGCGGATGATGCGATGCGCGCAGATGAGCTCCTCCATGCGGTGCGCCGCCCAACCAGCAGTGCGTGCCACGGCGAACAACGGGGTGAACAGGGTGTCGGGGATGCCGAGCATGCGGTAGATGAAGCCCGTGTACAAGTCGATGTTCGCGCAGATGGGCTTGGTGGTGCCGCGCACATCGGCCATCACCTGCGGAGCGAGCTTCTCGATGCGCTCGATCAGCTCGAACTCCTCCCCCATGCCCTTGGCGTTGGCCAGGCCGCGGGCATAGCGCTTGCACAGCACGGCGCGCGGGTCGGACAGGGTATAGACCGCGTGCCCCATGCCGTAGATAAGGCCGCTGCCGTCGAAGGCCTGGCGGCGCAAGATCTTCTCCAGGTACGCGGCGAGCTCGTCCTCATCCTCCCAATTGGTCACGTGCGCGCGGATGTCCTCGTGCATCGCCACAACCTTAGCGTTGGCGCCGCCGTGGCGCGGACCCTTGAGCGAGCCGATGGCGGCGGCATAAGCGGAATACGCATCCGTTGCGGAGCTGGACAGCACGCGGCAGGCGAACGTCGAGTTGTTACCGCCGCCATGCTCGGCGTGAAGCATCAGCATGACGTCGAGCAGCATGGCCTCGGCGCGGGTATACCCGTCCTCGCCACGAAGGATCTGCAAAATCGCCTCAGCCGTGGAGAAGCCGGGCTCCGGAATGGGAACGGGCGCGCGCTTGCCGCTCACCTGGGCGATGCGGAACGTCTGGGCAAAGGCGGCAAGACGAGGCAGACGGGACAACAGTGAGATGGCAACGTCGACCTCGTGCTCGGGCGTTATGGAATCCGGATCGGAGTCGAAGGCGTAGAGCAGCAGCACGGCGCGCTGCAGCGCATTCATGATCGAGGGGCTCACCGTGGTGATGGGGAACTGACGCACGAACTCACTCGACAGATGACGATACGCGCCCAGGCGACCGTTGAAATCGTCGAGTTCGCTGGTAGTGGGCAGCTCGCCGGTGATGAGCAGATACGCGATCTCCTCATACCCAAAACGGTCCTCCTTCTGGGCATTCTCTATAAGGTCCTCGATGTCGTAACCACGCAGGATAAGATGGCCCTCGTCGGGCACGACCCGACCGTCGACCACGTTGTATCCGTGCACGTCCGAGATGCGCGTGAGACCGGCGACCACGCCGGAGCCGTCCGCATTGCGCAGGCCGCGCTTCACGTTGTGGGTGCGGAACAGGTCCTCGGAGTATTCCTCAGAGGGAATATCGTGGTAGAGACGGTCGGAATTCTCATCAACGCGGCGGCTCGCCTCGTAATCGAGAACCAAGCGGCTCAGGTGATCGTCGAAGCGATAGTAGATGTTGTGGGCGTCGTACGACATAGCGGGCTCCTTATTTGGCAAGCGCCCCGGCATATCGCCGGGGCGAACGAGGAACGATGAACGGAGTCGAGGATCACGCCGTGTGCAAACATGCACCCGTCCCCAAATGGCACAGGCTACAGGCGGTACATGAACTGGAAGACATCCTCGCGCTGCATCTCAACGGTGACGCCAAGCTCATCACCCTTAGCGGAAAGCGCCTCTTGGAGCTCGGAGAAGCCGAACGTCGAGGCGGACACATCGGCGATGAGGGTCATGGTGAAGATGTCTTCGATGATGCTCTGCGTGATGTCGCGGATATCGACGCTCGCCTCGGATAGGACGCACGTCACGCCGGCGACGATGCCGGGGCGGTTCTTACCGAGGACAGTGATGACGACGCGGCTGGAAGAGGTCTCTGCCATGGGGTTCCTTTCGGGTCATGCGGCGATGCCGCCCAAATCATTGCAAAGTGCCCGCCCTCGACGGCGTACGGAAGACGGGTGGAGCCGCGCGGCGCTAAGCCAACATCCGGCATGTCCAAGCGCACTCCATTGCGATGCAGTGTTCCCAGTCTAGCCGATTTTGCGTGCCACAAGGCACGCCGAGACCCCCGCATCGACAAATGCAATCAAATTGCAAATCTCCGCGTTACCGCAGCGACTCGAGGACTCGGCGCATCTCCGTCTGCACGGCATGGTCGACGTTGCACCCAACGACCCTGTCGGCGACAGCCTGCAAGGCGGGACGGCCGTTGGCCATTGCGCAACCCGTGCCGACAAATCGGATAATCTCGTAATCGTTCATCGCGTCTCCAAAGGCCATGACCTCATCACGCTCGATGCCGTAATGGTCCATGAGCAACGCGATGCCCGACGCCTTGGACACCCCGGGCTGCATCGCGTCGATATAGGAGTTGCCCGAAGGCGCGAAAGTGAACAGATCGCCGAGCTCGCGCTGGAGGACATAGGCGTTGTCCATCACGTTGCCATCGTCGCAAAAGATAGTCGCCTTGATGATGTTGACCTTCGGCGACGGAAGCTCATAGATACGCTCCGCATTGGGAAGGTCCTTATCGACCTCCCGTACAAATATGTCCTCATCGTCGAGCAGGTAGGACTTTGTACGATCGAATAACGCCAAATGCATGTTAGGAAACATGGCCACAGTCCGTGCCAGGCGGCGAATCGCCAGGTGCGAGTACACCTCTCGGTCAATTTGCACACCATCCGCGTAGACTTGGGCCCCGTTAGATGCGACGAAGTCCATGCTGTCCTTTATGGGGGCGAAGAACTCGCACAGTCGGTCATACCGCCTGCCCGAACTTGCCGCAAAGTGAACTCCGTGCTCCTTGAGTTCGAGGATGAGGTCGTATGTCTCGGCGGGAACCATTCCGCACTCGTCGAGGAGGGTGCCGTCCATGTCGGAGGCGATGAGCTTGATGTGTCGTGTCATGATGACGCTTCCTTACGCGTACAGGCCCCGCGGCAGCCATGCGGCCGCGGGGCGCAACCTGTCGAGAAGCGTATCCCCGTGAAGCCGAGCGCAAGCACCGCTCACCAAAAGAGCCCGAAACCCTTACCCAGCACTTATTTTTTGTGGCCTTGCTAAGGAGGTCGGGAGGCGTCACAAACTACTCTGCGTAGGCGAACGTGGTGACGTCGAACATGCCCTCGGGGCGGATACGCAGGGTGGGGATAACCGGCAGCGGCAGGAAGATCATGCCCATGATGGGGTCGAGCGGGGGCTCGATGCCCATCGCGCGCCCGGCCTCCATGAAGGCGTCGTGCTCGCGCGCGACCTCCTCGGCCGTCTTGTCACTCATAAGGCCACCGAGGGGCAGGTCGATCTTGGCGACGACCTCGCCATCGCGCACGAGGACGAAGCCGCCCTGCCCCACCGCGCGCACGGCGGCGAACATGTCGGCGGGGTTATCGCCCACCACGCAGACGTTATGGGAGTCGTGGCCGATGCTGCTGGCGATGGCGCCGCCGGTGATGGTGAAGCCGCGCACCCAGCCGCGACCGATGTGCCTGCCCACGAGCCCCGTGCCCGGCGCGCCATCGCCGTCGATGCCGGCGCTCTGCGCCTCGACGCCGCGCCCGTGCCGCTCGATGAGCATAATGCGGCGAAGGCCCTCGGCGGTCTCGGGACGCGCCATGCCGGTGACGGCGTTGCCGGGGGTCACGTCGATGACCGGCTCGCCGGGGCGGAACTCGTAGGAAAAGACATCGAGGTCGAGTTCGGGCAGCTTAACGGAGCCGCGCAGGCGCTCCTCAAGGTCTTCGAGGCCGGGGCGCGAGGCCGCCGGGGCGACCGTCCCCACAAAGGCGCCGTCCTCGGCGACAAGCTCGCCCGCGCTGTACACGCGGTGCGGAGCGGCAGTGAACGCCAGGTCGTCGAGCAGCAGGATGTCGGCGCGCTTGCCCGGGGCGATGGCGCCGCGGCGCTGCGCCGCGCACAGGTCGCCATGGTCGAAGCCGAAGATGTCCGCGGTGGAGAGCGTGGCCATGGAGACGGCGACCACCGGGTCGATGCCGGCCTCGACCGCCATGCGGCAGGCGTTGTCGATCATGCCGACGTTGAGGGCGTCCGAGGGGGCGCGATCGTCCGTGGCAAAGCAGCAGCGACGCGCGAGCGCGGGGTTCCCCAAGATGAGCGGGGCGAGGGCGGCCAGGTCATGGCTGCAGGTGCCCTCGCGCAGCATCACGTACATGCCGCGGGAGATCTCGTCGAGCGCCTCCTCGACGCCCGTGTTCTCATGGTCAGCGATGATGCCCGCGGCGGCATAGGCGTTGAGGTCGTTGCCTGCCGTCATGGGGGCGTGCCCGTCCACCTGACCGGATACGGTCTTCGCACCGACCGCGATGCGACGGCAGGTCTCCTCGTCAGCGCCGTAGACGCCGGGCAGGTTCATCATCTCGCCCAAGCCGAAGATGGCGCCGCGGTGCTCGTCCATGAAGGCCTCCATATCGGCGGCGGAGATCTGGGCGCCCGCCTGCTCGTCGGGCAGGGCCGGGACGCAGGAGGGCATCATGAACTTGATGTCGAGCGGCGCGCGCTGGGCGTCCTCGATCATGAACGCGAGGCCGTCGAGACCGCACACGTTGGCGATCTCGTGGCTGTCGGCGATGGCGGTGGTGGTGCCCCGGGCAAGCGCCATGCGGGCGTACTCGGACGGGCGGATGTTGGAGCTCTCGATGTGCAGGTGGCCGTCGATGAAACCGGGGGCGAGGTAACGGTTGCCGCAATCAACGACGCGCTCCGCCTCCCAAGCGGGAACGGATGCGTCCTCGCAGTCGCGGCCCTCGAAGAGCACGCCCGCGATGCAACCGTGCTTCACCGCCACCTGGCCGCGCACCACGCGCAGCCGATACACGTCGACGATCCGCGCGTTCGTGAACAGCACGTCCGCCGGAACGCGCCCCTCCGCCGTGTTGATGAGAGCCTGCATCAGGCCGACCAGATCGTTTTCCATCTTTGAAGCACCCGCCCTTCCCGTATGTTGCCATTGCACCCATGGTACCCAACCCGATCGAATTGCGCGCGGAACACACCAACATGCTCACCCTGCAAGCCATTCCGTCGCACGCGACCATTCCGGCGGCGCGCGCAGGGCGGACCTTTCAACGCATGCCTTCTCAGTCCGCACACCGACACCGGCGCGTCCTCGGTCCGCCTACCGGTGCCGATCGAACCGCTCGCCGACGACCGCAGGATCCTCATACCGGCGCCGATCGAACCGCTCGCCGACGACCGCGGGATCCTCATACCGGCGCCTCTTCGGCCCTCGTACCGGTGCCCCCCTCGACCCTCATGCCGGTACCCCCTCGACCCCCCCCATACCGACAAAGTAATTTCACCCGGCATGAAACATTCCCACCCTCGCAAACGTACTCTAGATGAGGGCCCACATCCCATTCCCCACAACAAGAGAGGAGGCGAGCATGGGCAAACCCATCGTCATCAGCGACGTTATCGAGCGTTATCGCGACACCGTCTTTCGCCTCGCATTCACCTATCTGCGCAACCAGGCAGACGCGGACGACGTCACGCAAGATGTCTTCGTCAAGCTCATACGTTCCTCCCATGACTTTGAGAGCGACGAGCACCTCAGGCGCTGGCTCATTCGCGTGAGCATCAACGAGTGCAAGTCGCTCTTTCGCAAGCCATAACGGCGCATCGACGACATCGAGGACTACGCCAACACGATCGCCATGCCCACCCCGGAGCACACGGACCTGTTCGTCCGCGTGATGAGCCTACCCGAACGCGGAATACGCCCACGTCACGACGTCGCCCGCCTTGAGCGTCACGCCGCCGGCGCCCAGCTCGGACGCCATCGCGGACCTCAGCCCGTTTAGCATCCATTACGTTGCCGACAAGAACAACAGCTCGGAGTTTGCCGTGGATACACTCGAACTTCAATTTACGGACGGCAGCAAACATGCGGTTGCAAATTGGCATCACGGCTCAGAAGAGCAGTCGACGTTCAATTACTACGTCGGAGCAATCCTGTCCGACAACTCGCACGCCTCGGTGTTCACATCCCTGATCGACCCCAATACGGTCGAGAGCATTTCCCTCACGGGCAGCAATAGCGACGAGGAAACCGGAAAGAACCAAGAACACGCGATGGAGTTGCTGCCTGAATAGATGGAATTGTTATCAGAGTAGAAGAGCTCGTCGCGCCAGAAGGGCTCGTCGCCTTAAAAGAACTCATCGCCCCAGAAGGGCTCGTCGCCCCCGAACCGCAAGATCGCCGTTCGGGGCGACGTTTTCACGACTTGCCGGGCTCATTACCCAGGTTTAAAAAATGTGCGGGGTTTATTCTGGGGTGTTGGGGATGCGTGGCGATTGATCATATCTCAGACTCAAAAATGTGTGGGGTTTATTCCGTACCCTTGGAGTAGAGAGCGCGATCTCGCAACAAAACCGCAGGATTGCTCTGCGATTTATCCCCGTATACTCCGACCGTCGGAATAAACCCCACACAATTTAATTTATGGGGCTTGCCTAGTTTAGGGGCCGGAAAGGCTCTAGAATTAGGCCATGAGCAG
>SAMEA3387510__coassemble_1551_pt1 | contig 27330 bp, 23 predicted proteins | sample SAMEA3387510__metabat2_high_PE_010 | metagenome-assembled genome bin SAMEA3387510 (sample SAMEA3387510) | Felis catus | biome: Faeces | place: United Kingdom | collected 2012 | reverse complement strand
CTGGCGGAGAGTCAGGGATTTGAACCCTGGAGACGCTTTTGGCGCCTACACGATTTCCAATCGTGCTCCTTCGGCCACTCGGACAACTCTCCGTGAATGCAGGGGCTATTGTACCGTAAATACCGAACGGCGCAAGCGTCATTATGAGAAAGATTGCAAAACCCGCCGCGCGCCGTCGAGCCGGACGCATCGAACCTCCGCTAAGATTGATGGGCGCAGACGCGCCTCGCGAAGGGAGATGCCGTGGTTCCAGCTGTTTTGGCGGCGACGCAAAGCGCCTCATCGATCTCATCTGCAGCGGGCCAAACCGTCGCCATCCCCATCGCCTTCGAGATGCTCGCCGTCATCGTCGCATCTGCGGGCGGCGTGCTGTCCGCCCGTGAGAGCAAGCTCGACCTTATCGGCGCCATCGGTCTGGCGGTCATCGTGTCGCTGGGCGGTGGCTTGATCCGTGACGTCATCCTGCAGGTGGGCGACGTCTACATCCTTCAACAGCCGCTGGCGCTGCCCGTCTCCATCGCCACCGCCGCCGCCGTGTTCATGTTCCCCATGGTGGTCGAAAAGCCCGACCGCCTGGTCGCCGCCCTGGATATCTTCTCGGTGGGCCTGTTCGCCGTCATGGGCGCGGACAAAACGATGGTCTACGGTTATCCGCCCGTCACCTGCGTCATGATGGGCTTTTTCACCGCGGTGGGCGGCGGCATGCTGCGCGACATCTGCCTCGCGCGCGTGCCCTACATCTTCCAGCGCAGCAACCTCTACGCCATCGCCGCCATCGCGGGCGCCATCGCCTACATGACGCTCATCGAGAGCCTGGGCATGTGGAACATCGCCGCCGCGACGATCAGCGTCGCGCTCACCATGCTCATACGCTGGTGGTCCATCCGCTACAACATCATGAGCCCCACCGAGTTCGACCCGCACAAGCTTCCCGAGCCCGTCAAGAAGGTCGCCCGGCCCGTGGTTCGCCCCATCCAGCGCGCCGGCCATCACGTGAGCGCAAAAACGAGCCAAGCCGCCGCCCGCGCACGCGACCGCAAACGGCACCGCCGCCAGCAAAATCGTTAGGGCGCGGACCCCGTGCGAGACGCTCGGCTGTTTTCAAGCCCCCCGCACGAAGCCCTTCCCTGTCTCTACCTACAGCACCGTCATGCTGAACGTGTAGGAAGCGCTCTGGCCGGGGGCGAGCGTCGCGATATCGCGCTTATGCTCGAGCACATCGTCCTCGCTCGTGAGCGTGGCGTGCCCGGTCCAAGGCTCGAGGGCGACGAACGGGGACTCGCCCTGCGCGGACCAGATGCCGATATAGCGGAAGTCGGGGAAATCGACACGCACGCCGCGGCCGCTCTTGGTGCCGCGAAGCGTCAGCGTGTTGCCCGGGACATCCGTGAGCATGACCGCATCGTGGGCAAAAAGCTCACGTGAGATGGGCAGGGTGTCGGCGTTCTCGACGGGCGTCGTCGTCATGTCGTAGGTGAGCAGGCCGCCCTCGGCGATGCGCGGCGCCGTGCAGGTCCAGGGCTCGCGGAACTCGATCACATAGTCATCGAACGCCTCGTCCCCAGAGCCGGGGGCGGGCACGTTGAACGCCGGGTGTCCACCCACCGAGAACGGAAGATCGACATCGCCGGTGTTCGCGACGGTAAAGGTCTGGGCGAGCGTCGCCTCCCCCGTGATGGCGTAGGTCATGTTGAGCTTGAAGTGATAGGGATACGCCTCGAGGGTCTCGGGCGTATCCGTGAACTCATACGTCACCGAAGCGCCGTCCTCGGAGAGCTCGAGCACGCGGTGCTCGTTGATGCGGGCAAGGCCGTGACGGCCCATATGGCACGGCCCCTGGGCGCTCTCGGCGCGCTCGTCGCGGAGCGAACCGACGATGGGAAACAGGACGGGCGCATGCTTGCCCCAAAACGCGGGGTCGGCCTGCCACAGGTATTCGCGGCCGTCGAGCGCGAGGCTGACGAGCTCGGCGCCCATCGAGCTGATTATGGCGGAGAGCCCGCCCTTGGAAATGGTGGTGACGGTCGACATGGCGATCCCTTCCAAACGAAACCGATACGAGCGCGGACGCGGGCACGGGCACCGCACGGACGGCACGCGCCGTCTGCACCGCACGCCTTCCATTATGCCCCTGTACCCGACCTTTGTGATGGCGCGTTAATGTTTCGGTTCCTTATTGTTCGGTACCTTGACTATGCTCCTCCCCCATCCTATGCTTTTAGACGAATCAATCGAATGCCATAGAGAAGAGGAGGGGAAGTTGTCGGATTCCGAATTCCGCAAGGCGGTCAACGCGGCCGAGTCCGCCGAGAACGCGCGCGACCTCGACGCCGAGCTGGACGACGGCACCGCCCGGGCAAAGCGCATCTTGCAGGGCCTGGGCTTTTGCGGACATTACATGCACTTTCACGGAGGTGGACGGTCGGGGCAAGTGCCCATCGTGTGCATGCTCGACCGCTGCGGAGGCCAGCTCTCACAGCAGGAACTCGGCTCGCACTTTGAGCTCAAGCCCGGGTCGCTTTCCGAGATCCTCTCCAAGATGGAGGCGGCCGGGCTCATCGAGCGCACGCGCGACACCAAGGACCGTCGCCAGCTGTTCGTCAAGCTCACCCGGGCGGGCAGCGAACTGGCTCGTCGGGAGCATGAGAAGCGCCAGGCGTTTCGCCGGGTCGCCTTTAGCAGCCTGACCGTCGAAGAGCAGGAGCAACTCGCCGAAATGCTCGAGAAGATACGCGTCACCTGGGAGGAGTTAGATGGTTAAGACACTCGCCGCATCCATCCGCGATTACAAGTGGCACACCATTGCCACGCCCATCCTTGTTTTGTTCGAGGTCGCCTGCGAGATGGCGATCCCCTTTGTGACCGCCAACCTCATCGACACCATCAAGGACGGCGCGACCGTTGCGCAGATTTTGCCCACGGCGGGCCTGCTCGTGGTTATCGCGCTCGTCTCGCTGTTCTTCGGTGCGGCGGCGGGCATCACCTGCAGCCACGCGAGCTGCGGATTTGCAAAGAACCTGCGCCACGACCTGTTCTACAAGATCCAGACGTTCTCCTTTAGCAACATCGACCAGTTCTCCAGCTCGTCGCTCGTCACCCGTCTCACCACCGACGTCACCAACGTCCAGCAGGCGTTCATGCTCATCATCCGCATCGCGGTGCGCGCTCCGCTCGTCTTGATCTTCGCGTTCGTGATGGCGTATGCCATGGGCGGCTCCATCTCGTTCGTCTACTTGGCCATGATTCCGCTCCTCGGCCTGGGCCTCGGCCTCATCATCCACAAGGTGGGCCCCATCTTCACGCGCGTCTTCCATAAGTACGACGCCCTCAACGAGTCGGTCGAGGAGAACGTCACGGGCATGCGCGTGGTCAAGAGCTACGTGCGCGAGGACTACGAGAAGAAGAAGTTCGCCGCCGCCGCGCAGGACGTGTGCGCCGACTTCACGCGCGCCGAAAAGCTGCTCGCGCTCAACAACCCCATGATGAACCTGTGCGTCAACGGCGCCTTCGTGATCATCATCTTCCTGGGCTCCAAGCTCATCATCACCAGCCAGGGCGAGCTGTTCGACGTGGGCCAGCTCTCCTCCACCTTCACCTACGGCTTCCAGATCCTCATGAGCCTCATGCAGCTGTCCATGATCTTCGTGATGGTCACGATGGCCGAGGAGAGCGCCAACCGCATCGTCGAGGTGCTGCACGCCCAGCCCACGATCGACAACCCCAGCCAGGCCGTGCACGAGGTCGCCGACGGCTCCATCGACTTCGACCACGTGAGCTTCAAGTACTCCAAGCACGCCGAGCGCCAGGCGCTCGACGATATCGACCTGCACATCAAGAGCGGCGAGACCATCGGCATCATCGGCGGCACGGGCTCGGCAAAGTCCTCGCTCGTGAACCTCATCGCCCGTCTGTACGACGTCACCGAGGGCGTCGTCCGCGTGGGCGGCGTGGACGTGCGCGACTACGACCTCGACGCCCTGCGTCATCAGGTCGCCATGGTGCTCCAAAAGAACGTGCTGTTCAGCGGCACCATCGCCGAGAACCTGCGTTGGGGCGACGCCACCGCAACCGACGAGGAGGTCCGCGAGGCGGCCAAGCTCGCCTGCGCCGACGAGTTCGTCGACGGCTTCCCCCAGGGGTACGACACCTGGATCGAGCAAGGCGGTTCCAACGTCTCCGGCGGCCAGAAGCAGCGCCTGTGCATCGCGCGCGCCCTGCTGCGCCGGCCCAAAATCTTGATCCTCGACGACTCCACGAGCGCCGTCGACACCAAGACCGACGCCAAGATCCGCGCGGGGCTGGCAGCGTACCTGCCCGAGACCACCAAGCTCATCATCGCCCAGCGCATCGCCTCCGTGCAGGACGCCGACCGCATCATCGTCATGGAGGGCGGACGCATCGCGAGCATCGGCACGCACGACGAGCTCATGGAGTGCTCCGACATCTACCGCGAGACGTTCCTCTCCCAAAATCGCATGAGCGAGGAGGCCGAGGCCGCGGAGTCCGAGGCTGAGGCCGAGCAGGACCTCGACCAGGCGGAGGCGCCCGAGATGCGCGCCGCCGAGGAACTGAACGCCGAGGAGACGTCTGCCGGCGAGCCGAACGACACGACCCAGGAAGGGGGTGAGGCGCATGAGTAAGGCATCCACCGCCGCACGCGCCAAGAACCGCAAGTCCGGCACCCTCAAGCGCATCATCAAGATGCTCTTCTCCTTCTATCCGGTGCTGCTGCCGCTGGTCATGGCGGGCGTGCTTCTCTGCGGCCTGATCAACTCCATCGGGTCGGTCTTCCTGCAAAAGGCGCTCGAGGTCATCTCCACCTCCTGGCAGACGGGCGACTGGACCGCAGCTCAACCCAAGATCCTCGGTCTGGTGACCGTCCTGGCGATCATCTATCTCATCGGCAACCTCTCCTCCCTGTTCTGGAACCGCTACATGGGCGTCGTCACGCAGGGCTCTCTGGAGAAGCTGCGCGAGAAGATGTTCAACCGCATGCAGGACCTCCCCATTCGCTACTTCGACACCAACCAGCGCGGCGACATCATGTCGCACTACACCAACGACATCGACACGCTGCGCCAGATGATCTCGCAGTCGCTGCCCAACCTGCTGCAGACCATCATCGTGCTCGCCACCGTCCTGGGCATCATGTTCTACTTCTCCGCCTGGATGGGTCTGGTGATCATCGCGGGCGTCGCCGTGATGACGTTCCTCACCAAGCTGCTGGGCTCCAACTCCGCGCGCTTCTTCATTGCGCAGCAGATGGAGCTCGGCGTCGTCGAGGGACACATCGAGGAGGTCATGAACGGCCAAAAGGTCGTCAAGGCGTTCTGCCATGAGCGCGCGGCCGAGGAGGACTTCGACGAGCGCAACGAGAAGCTCTTCGAGGTGTCCCAAAAGGCGAACATGTTCGCCAACATCCTCATGCCCATCCTCATGAACCTGGGCAACCTCATCTACGTCATGGTGGCGCTCGCGGGCGGCGTGTTCCTCGCCCTCGGCGTTCCCAACCTCTCTTTCTCCGGGCTGCCGCTCTCCATTGCCGTCGTGGTCCCCTTCCTCAACATGACCAAGCAGTTCTGCGGTCAGATCGGCCAGGTTTCCCAGCAGATCAACGCCGTCGTCATGGGCCTTGCGGGCGCCGAGCGCATCTTCGAGCTTCTCGACCAGGAGCCCGAGGTCGATGAGGGTTACGTGACTCTCGTCGACGCGCAGGTCAATCCCGACACCTGGGAGATCGAGGAGGCCGACCACCGCACCGGCCTGTGGGCCTGGAAGCACCCGCACAAGGCCGACGGCACCGTGACCTATGTCCCGCTGCGCGGCGACGTGCGCATGGTCGATGTCGACTTTGGCTACACCCCCGACCACGAGGTGCTGCACGGCGTGTCCGTGTACGCCAAGCCCGGCCAAAAGGTCGCGTTCGTGGGTGCCACGGGTGCCGGCAAGACCACCATCACCAACCTCATCAACCGCTTCTACGACATCGCCGACGGCAAGATCCGCTACGACGGCATCAACGTCAACAAGATCAAGAAGGCCGACCTGCGCCGCTCCCTGGGCGTTGTGCTGCAGGACGTCAACCTGTTCACCGGCACCGTCATGGACAACATCCGCTATGGCAAGCTGGACGCCACGGACGAGGAGTGCATCAAGGCCGCCGAGCTCGCCGGAGCCGACGACTTCATCCGTCGCCTCCCCGACGGCTACAACACCATGCTCACCGGCAACGGCTCGCAGCTGAGCCAGGGTCAGCGCCAGCTCGTGTCCATCGCGCGCGCCGCGGTTGCGGACCCGCCCGCGATGATCCTGGACGAGGCCACGAGCTCCATCGACACGCGCACCGAGGCCATCGTGCAGCGCGGCATGGACGCCCTCATGCAGGGGCGCACGACCTTCGTCATCGCGCACCGCCTCTCGACGGTCCGCAACTCCGACGTGATCATCTGCCTCGACCATGGCCGCGTGATCGAGCGCGGCACGCACGATGAGCTCATCGCCAAGAAGGGCTACTACTATCAGCTCTACACGGGTGCCTTTGAGCTCGAGTAGCGCATAGCCCCAGCGGTAGCGCCGCAGAGGCCCGCTCCCAACGCCCCGCCGGACTCCGCACGCACGCGGTCCGGCGGGGCTTTTCATGTGTGCCCTGTCTCGCGCGCGAACCATCCGCGCGCCGATCCGCCCGCGCACGGCAAGGGCGGTACGCCCCGTCTCGCGTCTTCACACACGGTGGCCCGCAAAGGCGAGGGGGCGTATCTCAAACCAGGGCGCGCCGTTGCGCATCACCCGGATGGTCTCCCCCGTGTCGTTCGCATACGTCGCAAGGCGGCTCAGATGCGTCTTGGCCTCCCGCATGGGAACGCCGCCATCGTCTCTCAGCCATTTGCCCAACGGAAACGCATGGGCACGCTCCATCGCGCCCGCATCACGCTCCGCCGCCCCCATGATCGCCTGCCCCAAAAAACCCGCAGGGTCCTCGGTAAATGCACCTGACGATGACGCGGCGGCTCCACAGCCCTCCGACCAGCCAACCGGTTCCGCCGCGTCGTCCGACAGCCCCCAATCTTCGACGTCCTCGAATATCTCCCAGCCTTCCGGTCCCGCATCTGCAACCACTTGCCCGCGTCCCGCCTGCTCCATCCCGCCTTGCGCCACGTGTGCCATCTTGCCCTCCATTTCCTTGGGAGCAAGAGCGTATCAGGCCAATCGAGCGGCTTTTCCCGCCTATGCTGACCAAAGCCTTGCACGCGGTGCCGCATCATCTGACACCGCAGCGTAGACACGCCATATCGCAACAACGTACGCCCGCCGCCCCAAAAAGATGCACGAAACGCGCAAAAAACGACCCCTCGCACCAACGTGCAAGGGGTCGTTCATCACGCAAAACAACACGCACGGGCCGTCCAGGCCTAGCGAGAGCCCTTCTCTCGATCCTCAAGGGCGCGCTTGAGCGCGTCGATATCCGCCTCCGTCCGCTTGGACTTGCGCCATAGCAACAAAACGAACGCGAACAGGGCGAGCAGAATGCCCACATACGCGGCGATCACATACGGAGCCGCAGGCAGCACGGTCGAGTAGACCTCGGAGAGAATCGGATCCATTTAGTCCTCCTTGGGCATATGGGACGCACGGGAAACATCGGGGCAGGAGCGGGTGGGCGTATCGGCTTCACCAGGGGCGCGCGAACCGGCGGACGCATCAAAAGCAGTCGCGCCCCGCGCGCCGCCGGACCCACCCGTCAAGGCCACATCCGCGGCACGCGCCTGAAGCCGATCGAGTGCCGCAGCCGCTGCCGCGCGGGACGCCTCTCCATCCAGCTCCTCCAAACGGCGCTTGAGATCTTCGACCTCATCGGCAGCCGCGTTTACGCGCAGGGCATACCGGTACAGGGCGAACGCAATCATGAGCACACCGGCCATTCCCAGCAAAAACGGGATGAGCATGAGCGGCGGCAGGCCGGAATCGGTGCGGAACACCACGGGATGCACCGAGGAGGGCACCAGGCGCGTAATGAGAAACGAGATGGGCGCGTCCACAAAGGCGACGATGCAGAACACCGCCGCAAAGCGCGCCGCCTTCTCGGGGTCGTCCAGCGCGTTACGCAGCACAAAATAGCCAATCACCAGCAGCATCAAGATGAAGTAGGTGGTCAGGCGCGGCTCCCACACCCACCAGACGCCCCACTCAAAACGGGTCCACAAGTCGCCCGAGATCATGGTCGCCACAATGAACACAAGCGTGATCTGCATGGCGGTACGCGAGCGCACGTCATGGGCGCGATCCTTGGTCATGAGGAAGCGCAGGGCATAGAACGCCGCGACGCCCATCGCCACAAACGACGCGATGGCCACAGGGACATGCAGGTAAAAGATCTTTTGACTCAGCAGCAGCTTGGTGGTGACCATCTGCCCGGCAATCACCACGGGTTCGGACAGCTGCGCGCCCTGCACGAGCGGGGCGAGCGTGAACGTCCACACCACGTCGACGGCTATGAGCAGCGCTCCCAGCACCAACAAGGCCGGCACCAGCGCATCGGCGCGATTCTTGTGCATCGCACTCCTTTCACGTCACGGCAACGCGGCGCGCGCCCGCGAGAGGAAGCCCGGCGCGCGGCGGCCATAAGCGTTTGACCCGTACATACTAACGCACGGGGCGGCTCCCCTTACGAATCGAGCACGAACTCGTACAGGCCCCACGCCGCGGCGATCATGACCACGTCGTACGCCCCTGCCAGCGCCAGGCTCCGCCAGAACGTCGCAAAGGTCCCCTCAACACCCGCGAGCGCCACCCCGGTGGCGGACACGCAGGCATACAGCAGGGGGAACGCCACGGGGATGAACAGGATGGCGAGCAGCACGTCCTTGCCGCGCGTGTCGATGGCCATGGTGGACAGCAGCGTGCCCACGCCGGCAACGCCTACCGTGCCCACCAAGAGCGGCAGTACCATGAACGGTGCGGTGGGCGGAAGGGCCGCGCCGGAGAGGAAGAAGACGAAGAACAGCGGCACGGTCACGAGCTCGACCGCAAGCAGGAACAGCAGGTTCGAGGTCGCCTTGGCCAAAAACACCACCGCGCGATCAACCGGGGCAAGCAAAATGCCCTCAAGGCAACCCGACTCGGTCTCGTGTGAAAAACTGCGGTTGAGGCCCAGAAGGCTCGTGAACACGATGAGCGCCCACAGCAAGCCGCCGGCAAACGAAACGATTTGCAACTTGTCGCCCACCTGTGCCAACGCGGCGCCGTACACGGTCAAGACGAGCAGAGAGTACACCGCCATGGAGGTGAGCATCTCGCGCGTGCGCAGCTCCTGGCGAACATCCTTGGCAAGCAGGGCTCTGTACTGGGCGAACGCGGAGGGCCTTGGCGCGCGGGCGCCCTGTGTGAACGGGCCTTCGCCCGTCGACTTGCGCACGGTCATCTACGCCACCCCCATGCCCACCGTTGCCAGGTACAACTCGCGGAACGCCTCGCGGTCGATGAGATCCTTGTTCGCGCACACCACCACGCGCCCCTGCGCCAAGATGAGCGCATGGGTGCAGAGGTCGTACCCCTTGTCCAAATCGTGACTCACCATGACGAACGTGCGGCCCTCGCGCACGCGTTCCAGCAGCCGGTCGAACAGCTCCGCCGCATGCGGGTCGAGGCCGGAATACGGCTCGTCGAGCAGCACGAGGTCGGGGTCGTTGATGAGGGCGCGGGCGATGGACAGGCGCTGCTGCATGCCGCGGGAGAAGGTGCGCACGCAATCGTTGCGGCGGTGGTCGAGCTCGACCAGGCGCAGCAGCTCATCGATGCGCTCCTGCGCGGGCGCACCCGTCACGCCGTAGAGCGATGCGAAGAACGCCAGGTTCTCCTGGGCGGTCAGGTCGCCATACAGCATCGACTTGTGCGAGATGAGCCCGATGCGCGACCGCAGGGCGTCCGGCTCCTCCAGGGCATCAATGCCCAACATGCGCAGACTGCCGCGGCTGGGGCGTGCCAAGAGGGCCAGCTCGCGCAACAGGGTGGTCTTGCCGGCGCCGTTGGGGCCGAAAATCGAGAGGAACGCCCCCTGGGGCAACGCAAGGTCAACGCCGTCGAGGGCACGGCGCGCGCCGAACTGCTTGACCAGCCCGCGCGCCTCAATCGCGCACGGCGCACACCCGGCGGCGCCGGGCATCCCTTCCGCTGAGCGGACCTCGGGCTCGGACATCACGCCTCGCCCGCCTTCGCGCGGGTGCGCTCATCGGCGGCGAGCAGCGGCGTGGCCCGGCGCGGCGCGAACGCGAGCACGATGCCGAGCGTGGACACGGCGCCACCCACCCAGGTGAACAGAATCAGCGGGTTCACCTTGACGTTGATGGACAGCGAGCCGTCGGCGTTCAGGCCCTGGAACGCGATGAACAGGTCCTCGGTGGGGAACGTGAGCACAGAGGCGTCGAGCGTGGACTGACTCGTGGCGGCGGCGACCTTCATCGAGGGCGCCACATGTCCCAGCACACGGCCCTCCTCGCCCGCGCGCGCAACATCGAGCCCCACGCGCATGATCTCGTTGTCCTGGCTATCCGAATAACGCTCGCTGCCCGTGCAGGTGAGCACGTACTCGCCCACCCGAGCGGACTCGCCCGCCTCGCCCGCAAGGTCGACCGTGACCTCACGCACGTACATCATCGAGCCAACGAGGCCGATCACCACGACCGCCACACCCAAGTGGCACAGGTAGCCGCCGGCCTGCGCGGGCGAGCGGCGGAACAGGTTGATCACGGCGGCGGGAGCGGACTCGCCCCTGTTCTTCATGCGGGCGTGCACACCTCGAACCAGCAGGTAGCCCGAGGTCGCCAGCAGCAGCGCGGCAGAGGCAAGCGCCACGACAGTCAGCGCAAAGTAGTACACCGCAGGTCCCTGCTCGGCCAGCGCGACGGCGGCAGAACCGCCGTCGGCCAAGATGCCGTAGTAAGTGGGCACCAGCGTGAGCGCGAAATACGCGAGCTCGATCGCAAAGATCACCGCGGCAACGACCAACGGCCAGCGCATGTGGCGCCAAAACGCAGGGCCCTGCGTCTTGCGCCACCCCAGCAGCGGGCACACCGCCATGAGCAGCACCACCACAACGGCAACCGGGCGCGCCACGGCGTTGTACGCGTCCGCCGCGACCACCGCACCGCCTAACGGCATCCAGCTGGGCAGCGCGCTCGACACGGTCAGGTACGCCACCAGCACACCCGCCATAATCATGACGATGTTCGTGAGGTAATACGTGCCGTTCTTGGAGACCATCGACTCGATCTGGTCGTCATCCTCTCCCAGCTCACCGTGGCGGTACAGCAGGCCCAGCAAGAACGCCAGCCCGCTCGCCACCATAATGGCCAGGAAGAAGTACGTGGACACCGGGTCCTCGGCAAACGCATGGACGCTCTGCACCAGGCCGGAGCGCGTGATGAACGTGCCGAGCACCACGAAGATGAACGTGATGGTGGCGGCGAACATGCTCCAGCGCTTGAAGATGCCGCGCTTGCGGTACATCGTGAAACTGTGGATCATCGCCACGCAGGTGAGCCAGCTCATGAGACTCGCGTTCTCCACGGCGTCCCACGCCCAAAAACCGCCCCAGCCCAGGACCACGTACGCCCACACGGCGCCCAGCCCCATGCCGATCGACAGGAAGATGAAGCCGAACACCGCCAGGCGGTCGCACAGCTCGACCCAGCGCGCAGAGAGGTCGCCGGTGATGAGCGCCGCCATGGCATAGGCGAACGGGATGGTCATGGCAGCGTAGCCGATGAAGGTCGCCGGCGGGTGCAAGATCATGGCCCAGTGCATGAGCAGCGGGTTCATGCCGCCGATCTTGCTCACAAGCGTGCCGTCGGGGTTGAGGTACTCGGCGGCGGTGGCCATGAACGGGTTGTTGGAGGCGGAGAACACGAGCGTGGCGGTGAACAGGGCAACCACGATCTCGGTCACGCCGAGGGCGGCGCATGTAAGGTCATCCTTGGCGCGGCGACGCACGTGCGCCTGGGCGGCGCCAAAGGCCGCGATGAGCCACGTCCAGAGCAGCAGCGAGCCCTGGCGGCCCGCCCACACGGCACTCACGCGGTAGAGCGGCTGCAGGGGGCTGTCCGTGGCGGGGTAGTTGGAGACCACGTACGCCAAGCTGTAGTTCTCCGTGAGCATACAAACCAAGATGACGCCGATGCACGCGGTGAGCAGGCCAAAGCTCACGTACGTGAACGCGTAGCCCGTGCGAACGGCACGGTCCCTGCGTGCGCCGTCCAGCTTGACACCTGCCAAAAGCAACACTGCCGAGACCAGCGCGAACACAAGCGCGAGCGCCTGCATCACGTTGCCGATAATCGAGACCATACGGGCCCTTTCTAGAATTCGGGTGCTGGAATTCCTCTCTGCAAGGAACCCGCGAACCACCCCATGTTCACATCCGTCAAAAAGCGCAGCGAGACTGCCCCGCTGCGCCCATATGCGTTATATGTTACTTGCTGATAGACGAATCGATCGAAGGCTGCTCGGTCGCCACGAAATTGCCGTCCTCATCCAAGTGGCCGGACAGGACGACCGCCGTGCCATCGGTCATGGCCTCGTCGAGACCACCCTCGTACACCACGTTGAGCAACGCGCCTTGAGACTCGATTGCAAAGCGATACGAGGCCTGGGCGTCATTCACCTCGCCGTCGATGTAGCCGCAGACCTTCGTCTCCTTGCCCACCATGCTTTCGGCCTGGTCGAGCAGCCCCTTCACCGTCAGGGAGCCCTCGGCGCTCTCGTACTTGGAGGGACACTTGGTGACCATCTCCGTGCAACTCAGCATGAGCGGGTCCTCTACGGTGCCGGTGCAAATCGCCACAACGCCCGCGCCGAACGTGGCAGGCAAAGCCCCGTCGTAGGTAACGAGCAGCTCCTGCGAGCCGTCACCCTCCTCGGGCGTGATGGCGAACTGGACGCTCGTGCCCCCACTCTGGATGGAATCCGCCACGACCGAGCCCGTCACCTGCACCTTTTTGCCGGTATAGCCGCCGGCCAAAAGATCGCCGACGCTCAAGGACGAGGCCGCACCGCCAGAACCCGCGATCGCGGCGACCACCAGCATGGCAATTGCGACGATCCCTCCGGTCACGACAAGTCGGCGCTGGGCTTTCTTGTTCATATTGTCCCTCCAGGGGTACCCCACGGCGCACGCGGAATGCCATCGCTCCCCAAACGCCGCGCAATTTTGCACAGCCAACAAGTATACAATGTGCGCAGGAAGACCGCATCAAACCAAGTGTTCCGTTTGGATTGAGGTGGGGGGCGAACACCCGGCGGCCCACGGCGAGCATGGCAACGCCGGCGCGCCGCGCGCATCCACCCCGACGCACCGGCGGCGCGCGGACCGCGTTGCGCGTGCCTACCACGGGTCCACAACCCCCCTGAAGGGCAAGCGCCCCGAGCATCGCGGCGCTGTGCGAACCATCGCGCGAACCGGTGCCCAACCGGCGCCCCGTTCCAAGCGAGCACGATCAAAAGGAGAGCACGACCATGCTGCTAGCCATCGACATGGGCAACACGCAGACCGCGCTTGGATTATTCGATAACAAGGGGCTGCTCCACTCGTGGCGCATGCCCACCGACCGCACCTTCACCAAAGACGAACTGCACGTTCGCCTGCTCGGATACTTCCACAAAGACGGGTTCGATCTGGCGCAGGTCAACGCCATAGCGTTCGCCGGCGTCGTGCCCCAGCTCATGCGCGAATGGGAAGGCGTCGCCGAGGTCCTGAACGCGCGGCTTGTGGTGGTGGGGCGCGCGACGGCCTCGGTCACCAGCATCGACGCCGCCAACCCGGCCGAGGTTGGCGCCGACCGCATCGCCAACGCCACGGCGGCGGCAGCGCTGTACGGCTCCCCAAGCATCGTCGTCGACTTCGGCACCGCCACGAATATCGACGTGGTCAATGAGCAGGGCGCCTACATCGGCGGTTGCATCGCGCCCGGCATCCGCGTATCGCTTGACGCGCTCACCGCCCGCGCCGCGCGGTTGGCAAGCGTCCCTCTTGAGGCGCCTGAACAAACCGTGGGCCGCAACACCGTCGAAGCCGTCCAGAGCGGCACTGTCGTTGGTGCGGCGGCGATGGCGGAGGGCTTGGTAGCCCGCATCAAGCGTGAACTGGGGCGCGATGATGCCCGCGTCATCGCCACGGGCGGGCTCGCGCGCGTCGTCGCCGAGGCGACCGACGTCTTCGACGTGGTCGATCCGCAGCTCACCATCAAGGGCATCTGCGAAATCTACCGCCGCCTCTCATAGGCCGCGGGCGCCGGGCCCCCTCTCCGGACGTCGGCATGACCCATCAGCCTCGATACTCCACCCCAAGCCGTAATGCCCAGTGGGCATCGATGTGCCTCTCAAACTTCGATACACCCCGCCATACCCGACACACCTTGGGGGCTTCGGTACATCTCCTTACTTTTTGATGCGTTCCGTCTACTTCGGTGCACTTCTCAAAACTCGGTGCACTTCTCAAAACTCGGTGCACTTCTCAAAACTCGGTGCACTTCTCGACCATCTTTCAATGAAAAAATGGTCGAGGGGTGCACCGAGCTTCCCAAAGTGCAGCGAGCTTTCTGCGGTGCACCGAAGTTCGAAAGATGCGGCGAGCCTGCCGTGTCACACCGTAGTTTCCACGACGCACAAAGGCCCCGCAATGCACCGAAGTTTCCAAGGCGCACAGAGGTCCCGTGCCGCGCCGAGGTTTCCAAGCACACCGTGCCCGCATGGTGCACCGAGTTTTCCATGAGCAGACTTTTCCAATAGAAAACGCCAGGCACGAAGGGCATCCGCGCCGTTTTGACATGCCGAAGACGTTGAGATGGTCGAATGAAAACGCCGGACACGCAGCGCGCCCGGTCCGTTTTGGACCCAGACTCCCCGCATGCCCGGCGTCGTCAGCTCATCAGGTAACGCGCAGCGAGCCTGCGCCGGCGCGCGACGCGCTTACAACGTGCCGAGCTCCGCGACCACGTGGCCCACGCGATCCTCGGGCTCCTTGACGTCCACGCCCTCGTAGCGGAAGAAGCGCGCCGGGTTGTGCATGAGGTCCTCGAGCGGCACCAACACGAAATCGCGCTCCCCCAGGTATGGGTGGGGCAGGCGCAGCTTGTCGCCGCCATGGATCTCGTTGTCCATCCACAGCAAATCGCAGTCGATCACACGCGGACCGTTGGGACGAGCGCCCTTGGCACGCGTCCGCCCGAGCTTCTGCTCGATCTTCATGAGCTCTTCGAGCAAGATCAGCGGCGCGAGCTCGGTCTTGATCTCCACGACCGCATTGGCAAACGCCGCTTGGCGTGTCTCGTACGCAGGCTCGCTCTCGTATATGCGCGAGCACGCGGACACGCACGTCATGGGAATCTGCGCGATCAAATCGCGGGCGGAACGGATATTCTCCTCGCGATCCCCCTTGTTGGAGCCCAGCGCCACATAGGCGCGGCGGGGCTGGGGGCGGGCAATGGCCCAAAAACCGTTCAGGAACTGGTAAAAGCCGGCGACGTCGTGAACGCGGACGATGTTCGCGCCCTGTTCGATGGCGCCGAGGCACACGCCGAACGTGGCGATATCTCGATCCCGCGCGTCCTCGACGCCGGCGATGGCCCCCACCAACCGCTTGCGCGAAACGGCGCAGAGCGTGGGGTAGCCGAGCGAGGCAATCTTGCCCATCTCGCGTTGAATGACGATGTCCTCGTTCGCGTCCTTGCCAAAACCCGGACCGGGATCAAGGCAGATGCGCTCGCGGTCGACACCCGCATGGATGAGGGCGCGCGCCTGATCGGAGAGGAACCCCATGACGCGGCGCATGATGGGCGCGGAGTCGGGCAAGGTGAAACGGCGCAGCTGAGAGGTTCGGTTTGCGGAACCGGTTCGAGCCGCGGAACGCGCCATGACGGAAGCGAGGTCGTCCGCGCTCGCCCCAGCGGGCGCGTCAGCGGCGGAGACCGCCACGGCGGCGCCATCGGAAGGCGCGGCATCGAGGGCAACGGCGCCCTCCACCGGCTCCGTCGCGGCAGCCGAAGACTCGGCGGCAGCAGCTGATCGCTGCTCGGCGGGCGCGGCACCATCGGCGGCAAGCAGCGCATCGAACGGGAGCTGAGGCTGCAGCGGCTGAATCATGCCCGAGATGAGCTTGGCCTTGGCGGCGCGCTTGGACTTGCCGGTGGCACCCAGGGCCCTCGCAGCCGCCTCGGCCTCACGGGCCTTCTCGGCCATAAAGGCGGCGGCAGAAGTATCGAGCTGAACGGCTGTGTGCGTGCGCGGGCGTTCGATGTCGCTCACCTCGCCCGCGTGCATGATCACCACGCCGCAGTCGCTCTCTTTGACGAAATCCACCATGCGCGGGTCGGTAAAGCCGGTCACATCGTTCACGATCGACGCGCCCACACGCACCGCGGCCTTGGCGACCTCCACGTGACGTGTGTCGATGGACACGATCGCGCCGGCGCGGGCGAGCGCCTTGACCACCGGAAGGACGCGCTGCGCCTCGGTGTCGGGGTCGACGGGGGTAAAGCCGGGACGCGTGGACTCGCCGCCCACATCGATGATGTCGGCTCCGTCGTCGAGCATCTTGAGGCCGTGGGCGATGGCCGCCTCCGCATCGAGATGCTCGCCACCGTCGCTGAACGAGTCGGGCGTCACGTTCAGGACGCCCATGATGCGTGGCCGGTCAAACTTAAGCTCGTATTTGCCGCAGCGCCAGACTTTGGAATCGCGTGCCATGAGAATCCTTTCGAGAACAAACAACTCGTTCTATTGTATCCAGCTCCCCCGCTTTCGATGCGCGAAAGTCTCGGAGCGCGGACGCGGGGGCGGGCGGCGCGGGCACGGGTACGGGCACGATCGGCACGAGCGCGGGTGCCGGCGCAGGCGGCGCGAGCCCTTAGAATTGGAGTCTCCGCGCGATATCGCAGGGCCTTTCTCGAAAGCGCCGGCCGCGGAGGCGGCGAATCGCACGCCTGCAGCCGGGAAATCGCTACTCATCTAGTATAGTTAGCCATGCGATACCCCACAGGGGCTTTCGATGCATGCCTTCGCGGCGTGCGGCCCCTCGATATATAGGCGCCCCCACAAGCGCCGCATAAGGAGATCATCATGACGAACACCGCATCTCGCACGCTCAAGCTCGCCTCATGGAACGTCAACGGCCTGCGCGCCGTGCTCAAAAAGGACCCGAGCTTTACCGATATCGTCTCCGAACTTGACGCCGACATCCTCGGCCTGCAGGAGACCAAGCTGCAGGAGGGGCAAGTCGAAATCGACCTGCCCGGGTACCACCAGGTTTGGAGCTACGCCGAGCGCAAGGGCTACTCAGGCACCGCCGTCTTTACCCGCGAGGAGCCGCTCTCCGTTCGCCACGCCGACGCCGTGCTCGCCGCCGGCCGTGCCGCGGGACTCACCGACGACCAGCTCGAGCTCGTCGCCGTCGCCGCCACCGAGGGCCGCGTGTGCGCCCTCGAATTCGAGCGCTTTTGGTTCGTCGACGTCTACACCCCCAACGCGCAGGGCGAGCTCGCGCGCCTCGACACACGCATGGCCTGGGACGACGCCTACCGCGCGTTCTTGCTCTCGCTCGAGGACGAGACGGGCAAGCCCGTGGTGACCTGCGGCGACTTCAACGTCGCTCATAACGAGATCGACCTCAAGAACCCCAAGAGCAACCGCGGCAATGCCGGCTTTTCCGACGAGGAGCGCGGCAAGTTCGGCGAACTGCTGGACGCCGGCTACACCGACACGTTCCGCGCCGCGAACCCCGACCTTGAGGGCGCGTACAGCTGGTGGAGCTACCGCTTCAACGCGCGCAAGAACAACGCCGGGTGGCGCATCGACTACTTCCTGGTGAGCGACTCGATTGCGGACCGTGTGCGCGCCACGGGCATCCGCAGCGATATCTTTGGCAGTGACCACTGCCCCATCACGCTTGAGATCGAGCTGTAGGCTCTCTTGTAAAAGCGGCAGATGTCGGCGGCCGAGACGCACTCATGCCACCACCTCGCGTTGCGCGCCGGGGTGCCGACGCCCTCACACCATCGTTGACGAAATTGAGATGTCGAAATCCAAGCGTTCGAATCGCTTGATATTCGACATTTCAGCCATATTGAATGACGCCTTGCCACGCACCTTGCATGTCGATCATCCACGGCCGCGGCCCAGCAGCGCCAACGCCGCCTCGATTTGCGCCTCCGACCCCGCCAAGCCGAGTATGTCGCCCGCGCACAGGGGCATATCCGCCTCAATGGCGAACTCCATCTCGTCATCGCGGCGCAGGGCGACCGCCTGCGCACCCGTCTTCGCACGCAGCTGCAGGTCGACAAGCGTACTGCCCGCCGCCACCCCGTTTGCCGGAACGGTCATCCAGCGCAGATTCGTATCGGGGACGGCCGTTCCGGCAATGGTGAGGGAGCTTTCCAAACCCGCCCGAAACATCATGCCGAGCAGCATGTTGATAGCCCATTTGCCTACCACGATCAACCCGAGTAGGAGCGCGAGCTCCCCCACATGCTCAATGAGGAGCCCCGGATTGACCATCATGCCCACGCTGGCGAAGAAAATGATGGAAAACAGATCCTGGAACGGAATCGCCTCGGCAGCCACACGGTGCGAGATCTTCGACCCGCCCACAACGACACCGGCGAGAAACGCCCCGAGCGCGAAGGACAGGTCGAACAGCCATGCCGCCAAGACCGCCGTTCCCAACGCCACAACGATGACGGCAAGTTGGAACAGCTCGCGTGGGCAAAATCGCGCTATGCGGATGAGCATATGAGGAAGCGCACGCGAGCCCACCACGAACATCAGGCCCATGAAGAGCGCCGTCTTTGCGAGCGCCGCGCCCAGCCCCATCGCAGCCGCCGCGGCATCCACCTCACCCGGCCCAAACAACACCGGCAGCACCACGAGGATCACCACCGTGAGCAGGTCCTCCACGATAAGCCATCCGGTGGCGATCCTGCCCCCGTCAGTGCCAGCAAGACCGGCATCGGCAAGGTTCTTGATGAGCACGACCGTCGAGGCGATGGACACCGAAAGCCCCAAACATCACGCCCGCCTCAAGCGGCCAACCGAGCGCAAGCCCCACGCCGCAACCGGCTAGGGTGCCCAACGCGGTCTACAGCAGCGCCCCCGGTACCGCCACGCCGCGGACGGCCATGAGGTCGTCGAAGGAAAAATGCAGGCCGGTGCCGAACATCATGAACATGACGCCCACCTCGGCGAGTTGGCTCATGGCGTGCGAGTCGCCTATAAAACCAGGGGTGAAGGGACCTACCGCAAGACCTCCGAGTAGGTAGCCCACCACCGGCGGCAGGCGCACCATGCGGGCGACGATGCCGCCCAGGAAGGCCGCGACGAGGGCCACGACAAATGTGGCGAGAAGAATGCTGTCTTGGTGCATGGGTCCTCCGAACGGGGGCGCTCATGAACGGTATGTGCAGGGGCTGCCGTATCAGTTTATCCAGCGCGATGAGGAAGTATGCATGGGACGCCGCTCCTTTTACACAGCCGCACCCTTCTTTGCACATCCAGCCACATCCGCGCGGAAAAGCCCCGAATCACCGGCAACGCACGTCAAATTTGCGCACCACGCGCGCGATGCGGAGGGTCCACGGCCGATACAACACGAGCAAAAACACCGCGGTGGCCACGCCGTGCACCACGTCAAAAGGAAGCGATGCCGCGACGTACGCAATCGCACCTGGCACGGTAAGCGGGCGTACAAAGCCCAACACCCCGTACGCGTTGATAACCATGCCATAGAGCAAACCGGATAGCAGCCCGAACGCCACGAGCAGCACGGCCTTGGCACGCTCGGAGCGCCCAACCCGTGATGCGAGGGGCGCAGAATCACCATCCTTGCCATTAACGCGGTGCTCGCGGACGGCGGACGCATCTGGGAAAACCCCCCTGTCGGCAAGGACACCGCCCAGATATCCAATCAGCCCCCAGGCGTACATCTGCCAGGGACTCCACAACCCTTGCCCAAAAAAGAAGTTGCTCGCGAACGCCGCCAACGCACCCACCATGAACCCGCTGCGCCGCCCCAGCGTCGCTCCGGCGATGATCGCAATGGCCGAAACAGGCTTGAAATCCGGAATCGGCGCAAACAGGATGCGTCCTGCCGCAGCAAGGGCGGCAAGCACGAGCGTGGGCATGATCTGGCGGAGCGCCGGCTTGCTCGCCTCGTAGCCCGCAAAGAACAGCGCCAAAACCACCGTGACCACCAGCATCATGAGCAGCGCGGTCTGTGCAAAACCAGCCACGAGCGCAACGCCCATGGCGATCGGCACCGCGGCAAGCAGCAGCGCCTCGAAGATGCCGCGCCCGCCATGGGGGCGACCGTCGTCGTGTGACGCGCGAGGGTCGGGCGCCGCACCAGCCATCGTGAACCGCCCTCGAGATGCGCTCCCGGAGCCGATTCCCTTCCCGCCGTCAGAATGCTTGCGAATCTTCACGCGCATCACAGCCGGTAAAACAGGTTGTTGCGGAAGAACTCGTCGACCGGCTCGGTGCACGCGACCTCGCCGTCGAACAGCAGCGACATGCGATCCGCGACCGCAGACGCGAACTCGAGGTCGTGCGTCGCCATCACAATGGTCGCACCGCCCCGGCGCGCCTCGTCCACCAGGCGGGCAACTTCCTTACGCGCTGTGCGATCGAGCCCCTTGGTGGGCTCATCGAGCAGCAGCAGTTGAGGGCCAACCAGAAGAACCTTGCCCAGGGCAAGCAGCTGACGCTGGCCGCCCGACAAGTCGTAGGGATGTCGCTCCGCGCACGAGGCGAGGTCCAGTCGGGAGAGCATCACCTGCGCCTCGGCGGCGCCATACGCGCCAATGCCCGTCCACTCCATGAGCTCATCCTCCACGCACTCGCATGCGAACAATGCCTTTGGATCTTGCGGGAGCAGGGCCTTTTTCGTCGGGATGACGCGAAGCGCACCGCGGTTCGCGCGGCGCACGCCCGCCATCAGCGCCAACAGGGTCGACTTGCCACTCCCGTTGCCACCAACGAGCGCGTGGACCTCGCCTGTCGCCACGGAAATGTCCAACCCACGCAACACCCAGTCGGCATCGCGCTCATAGCGAGCCCATACGCCCCTGGCATCGACGGCGGGCGCACTCGAAAAGCCAGTTCGAACGCCGCTGAGTAACGATCCACCGCGGCGCTGTCCAGCAGGGCGTTCGATATCCGCCATGGACTCAGCGGGCGCATCCGAAACCGATCCCGACCTCCCCTGACGTCGCCCGCACACCCCTTCGAGATCGCAGCCCTTCTTGAGCTCCGCCAAGTCCTCAATCTCGCGAACACTCCCGTCGCGCAGTTCGTACGCGCACGTCGCGTAATCCGCCATCAGATCGGGCGCGTGCGTGGCGACCACCACCGTACAGCCCAACTCACGGTTGACGCGAAACAGCGCGTGCAAAAAGTTCTTGGTCGCAATGGGGTCGAGCTGCGCCGTCGGCTCGTCCAAAAGCAGCAGGCGCGGCTGCATAACCAACGTCGACGCAAGCGCCAGCAACTGTTTGCGTCCGCCCGAAAGGGCGTCCGTCGGGCTGTGGAACCAATCTCCCATGCCAAAAAAATACCCCGCCTCGGCGACGCGTCGGCGCATTTCGGCAGCAGGAACGCCTAGATTCTCCAGGCCGAACGCCATCTCATGCCACACGCTGTCGCACACGATCTGGTTGTCGGGATCCTGAAAGACAAACCCAACCGTACGGGCGGATTCCTCGTTGCTCAGATCCTCGACGTTGCGGCCAAACACCCGAACCGATCCCTGCTTGCTGCCGGCAGGGGCGATCTGGGGCTTCACGAGGGACAGCATGGTGGATTTACCCGATCCGGTATCGCCCACCAACAGCGCGAACGAGCCCTGCGCAACGTCAAGGTCCACACCACGCAGGGCCTCTTCCGTGGCGCCCGCATAGGTAAATGAAAGGCCCTTGAGCTCTAGGGCCAACGCGGTCGCGCTCATGAGAACCTCCTCGTCTCATACAGGTGCAAAGCGGCAGGGACGAACATCCATACGGCATAGGGCACATAGCCCCACCACGCACGGATGGGCGCAAGCCGCGGGTAGAACTCATATGCGTTGGTCGCGGTCCAGCTTGCCCATATGCATACACCGGCCGCGACCGTCAGCACCAGCAAAACGGCGGCGTCACGTAGCGTGAAACGATACGGCAGGTACGTGGTTCTCTGCCGGCGAGCACCCCATCCGCGGGCGCGCATGGCATCAGCCGTCTCGAGGGAATCCTCAATCGCCCACCCCATGAGCACGGAACTCTGCCGCAGGCGGCCCGTCACCCGATTTGACAGGCGGACCGGCATCCGCTCCGATGAGCGGCCCGTCACCCGATCTGACAGGTGCCTCGCACGAAGGAAGCGCGCCGGTTCGCGGCGGCGTCCGGGTGTGGTCGCCGATGCGACGGTCTCCTCAAGCATCGACGCGCGGGATTCTCCAGGCATCGACGCGGCGGCCTCCCCGGACGTCGACGCCCCGACCTCCCCGGACGTCGATTCGCCAGCCTCCCCGGACGCTGATGTACCGCCTTCAGAGGAGACACAACCAAAGCTCATGCAGCTCAAGTTCACATCTTGCACCGCGGCGATCGTGCGACCCTGGCGCACGAACCGCGGCACCAAGCGCATCGTCATGGACACCATCAGGGCCACCGTGGGGACCACGTTCCCCAGCAACCCCAAAACCTTGTCGTAGCTCAACATGGCGGACCCGATGCCGAACCACTGCGCGCTCGCCACGAACAACCCCGCCATCGCGCAACCGTACAGCAGGCTCTCCGCATACACCGGCCTGCCGAACAGGTCAAATAACTCCGTCGATCCCATGGAAACAAACAGGGGGTTCACCAAACCGATAACCAGCACCACAGGGAGCTGCCAGCGCAGGGACAACGCCGCCGCACGCCATCCGCGCACGCAGGCGCCATACGCCAACCCGCCGGCGAACGAGAGCGCAATCAGCAGCGGATGCATGGAAAACATAGTGAGGCCGAGCGTGACCGCAAGGTATGCGGCGGGCACGGCGGGATGCCGAGTTTCAAAAGCCGTATGTCGAATCGAGCGAGCCGTGCGCCCACCCCCCTATCCTTATGGCAATTGCACGCGCATCGCTCGGCGCGTACGTCGAGCCCTTCCCCGCTGCGGTATCATCGACTTGTCTGCGCGCCGGGCGCGCAGAAACCTGCAACCAATCTTGGGGAGCCTCGTATGGATGTTACCGCGATTGTAATGGCCGCCGGTGAAGGCACGCGCATGAAGTCCAATCATGCCAAGGTGTCTCACAAGATTTTGGGAAAACCCATGGCATGCTGGGTGATCGACGCCGCGCTCGAGGCGGGGTGCAACCGCGTGGTCGTGGTGGTGGGTAGCCATTCCGACGAGGTCCGCGGGCTCATCGCCGACGCTTACGAGGGCACGCCGCACGCGAGCGCCATCGAGTGCGTCGAGCAGACCGAGCGCCTGGGCACCGGCCATGCCGTGCGCACCGCACTTGAGGCGACCGGCATCAACGCCGGACCCGTCGTGGTGCTGAACGGCGACCTGCCCCTTATCCAGGCCCAGACCATCCGCACCTTCGCCGAGACGGTCTCCGGCGGCGTACATGCCGGCGCGGTCCTCACCTTCACCCCGCCCGTGCCCTTTGGCTACGGCCGCATCGAGCTCGACGCGAACGGCGGCGTGAACCGCATCATCGAGCAGAAGGACTGCACGCCCGAGCAGGACGCCGAGCTGCTGGAATGCAATGCCGGCTGCTACGCCTTCGACGGTGCGCTGCTCGCCGCCCACATCGGCGAAATCGGCAACGACAACGCCCAGGCCGAGTACTATCTCCCTGACATGGTCGAGATCCTGAAGGGCCACGGCCACGGCGTGACCATCTTCCACTGCGACGATTACCGCGACGGCTTGGGTGTGAACTCGCGCGTCCAGCTCGCCGAGCTCACCGCCATCGCGCGCGACCGCATCAACGAGCGCCTCATGACCGAGGGCGTCACGTTCATCGACCCCACGCAGGCCTGGATCGGCCCCGACGCGCGCATCGGCCGCGACACCGTCGTGTGGCCCCAGACGCACCTCATCGGCGCGTGCGCCGTGGGCGAGGGCTGCCAGCTCGGACCCAACACGCGCCTCACGGATACCCGCGTTGGCAACGACTGCGTGCTCGACGAGACGGTCGCCATCGATGTGGTTGTCGAGAACGGCGTCACCTGCGGCCCCCGCTGCTACCTGCGCCCGGGTACGCACCTGCTTGACCGCGCGCATGTGGGCACGCACGTGGAGATCAAGAAATCCACGATCGGCGAGGGCTCCAAGGTTCCCCACCTCTCCTACATTGGCGACACGACCATGGGCAGCGACGTCAACGTGGGCGCCGGCTCCATCACCTGCAACTACGACGGCAAGAACAAAAACGCGACGGTCATCGGCGACCGCGTGTTCATCGGCTCCGACACCATGATGGTCGCGCCCGTGAACATCGGAGACGACGCAATCACCGGCGCGAGCAGCTGCATCACGCGCGACGTGCCCTCCGGCGCGCTCGGCCTGGAGCGTAGCGACCAGCGCATCCTCGAGGGCTACACCGAGCGTCGTCGCGCCCGCCTGTAGGCTAGCGATGCTCTTGCGCCGGAAAGTGACCGTCCATCCTAGCGCATTGCAGAACCCCGTCTTTTGCGACCCGCATCCCCCGGTGCGGGTCTTTTTGTTTTGAAGTTACGTTTGGTGCGGTATCAGCGCTGCATTAACGTTCAATCTGGCTAATATATAGAGCAGGTAAGGTGTCGTGGCGAATAAAGGAGAAGACATGCCGACAACCGATCCCAAGAAGACTGTGGATATGAACAAGATCCTCCGTGTCTATTCGGGTTCCTCCAACCGTCCGCTCGCAGAGAAGATCGCGAATCTGCTCGGTGTCGAGCTGTCCGGCCTGACGCTCAAGCAGTTCGCCAACGGCGAGATCTACGCCCGCTACGACGAGACCGTTCGTGGCGCCGACGTGTTCTTCATCCAGTCTGTCGCCGGCGGCAACGTCAACGACATGCTGATGGAGCTCCTCATCGCGACCGACGCCGCCAAGCGCGCGTCCGCCCGCTCCATCACCGCCGTCATCACCCACTACGGCTATGCCCGCCAGGACCGCAAGGCCGGCCCGCGCGAGCCCATCACCGCTCGCCTTGTGGCCAACCTGCTCGAGTGCGCCGGCGTTGACCGCATCATCACGCTCGACCTGCACCAGGGCCAGATCCAGGGCTTCTTCGACATCCCGGTGAACCACCTCTCCGCGCTGCCGCTGTTCGCCGACTACTACAACGCCATGAACTTCGACACCGACAACCTCGTGGTCGTGTCCCCCGACGTGGGTCGTGCCAAGGCCGCCAAGAAGCTCTCCGACATGCTCGGCTGCAGCCTGGCCATCGCCCACAAGGGCCGTCCGCGCCACAACGCCGCCGAGGTCATGGGCATCATCGGCGACATCAAGGGCAAGACCTGCATCATCAACGACGACATGATCGACACCGCGGGCACCCTGTGCGCCAACGTCAAGGAGCTCAAGGAGCTGGGCGCCGGTGACATCTACGTGTGCGCCACCCACGGCATCTTCTCCGGCGAGGCCGTCCAGCGCCTGAACGACGCCCCCATCGTGGAGTGTGTGGTCACCGACGCCATTCCGGTTGAGGAGACGGGCAAGATCAAGACCATCTCCGTTGCCGGCGAGTTTGCCGAGACCATCTCCGCCGTGTACTACGAGCGCTCCGTCTCCTGCCTCGTGGGCGGCGACTTCGCGATGTAAGTCTCTACACCGCACTACGCTAGAACGGGCGCCCCTGAGGGCGCCCGCTTACTTTCACGCGCAACTGCCCAAGAGTGCGCACCTCAATGGGACTGCGGACGATAAGTCGGATCGCCCGGACGGTCCAACTTATCGTCCGCAGTCTCCAGGAGGCCCGAAGGGGCTACGGAGGCCCGTATGTTCGATTCGCACCTCAAATTGGGGGCAGGCGCTAATCTGAGGTGGTTCTTCATGATGTCACATTGTGTTTTACTCCACTTTTGACCGTAAATCACATCGTTGACCCCGAATTTGGCCGATAAGAATATCAACAGAGGGGTTCATCTTTGAAATGTGTGGGGTTCTTGGCGCACTCGCCAAGTAGACCCCGAGTAGCCGCCTATCGCAAACTTCGCTACCTGCGGTTATTCGTTTTCCAAGTAGTCATAATTAGGCCTCTACTCGCTTGGTTTCTGAGAACCCCGCACATTTTAATAACTGACCCCCTTTTCGATCCCTTCAACGGCCATTTTGGGGTTATTTTTGACGCGTTTGACACTACCGCGCGACACACGCACCATATTCAACAGCCAATACTTTTATTAGCCGGCGAAGCGCTCCGCGGAGCGTTTTTCGAGACCCATCAACAATAAGGAGGCCTTATGGCCACAGCACAACCCTTCCCCATCCGCATGGTCGCCGGATTGGGCAACCCGGGCGAGGAGTACGCCGACACCCGCCACAACGCCGGCTTCAAAGCCATCGACGTCCTGGCATCCCAAGCCGGCGTGAGCTATTGGAAAAACCAAGCCGGCGCCGAAGTCGCCCTTATCAACGTTAACGATCCCGAGGCCGAAGGTGGCAAACGCGAGGTTCTCCTGGTCAAACCGCAGTCGTATATGAACACGAGCGGCGGCCCCATTTCCAAACTGTGCGCCCAATACAAGGTCAAGCCCGAGGAGCTGCTCGTGATCCACGACGAGCTCGACATTCCTGCCGGCGATGTGCGCGTCAAGGTCGGCGGCGGCCACGCGGGGCATAACGGCCTGCGCTCGATCATCGACAAGCTCGGAAGCCGCGACTTCTCCCGCATTCGCGCTGGCATTGGCGACCCCCCGGGCCGCATGCCCGTAGCGGATTTCGTGCTCAAGCAGCTGCGCTCCCGTGAAGCCGAAGACTTCGCCGTCATGACGAACCAAGCCGCCGAGGCCGCGGCCCTCGCCATCACGCGCGGCGTGGTATTCGCACGCGACCACGTCAACGGTGGCGCCGGCAGCAACGGCAAGCACTAGCACGCGAGCTGCGCCACCAAACGCCGCTAATTAGGCTACCGAGTTCACTGGAAAAACCAAGTTCGTTAAAGCGACCGCGTTCGCAAGGGAAGGCGAACGCACCGGCGCTGGCGCGTTCACCAGGAACGCCGAACGCGCCAGCGCAATCGAGCACGCTAACACAATCGCATCCATGCAAATCGCGGGTTATAGGACAAAAAGTGTGTCCCGACGGAACACCTGTTCCCGCCCGTCAGT
>SAMEA3387510__coassemble_1529_pt1 | contig 29629 bp, 18 predicted proteins | sample SAMEA3387510__metabat2_high_PE_010 | metagenome-assembled genome bin SAMEA3387510 (sample SAMEA3387510) | Felis catus | biome: Faeces | place: United Kingdom | collected 2012 | reverse complement strand
GTAAACAGGCGTTTTGGCGCACGAGCAGCGGAAAAGGCAGACGAATCGCATCGCCCCCCCACCCGCGTCGGCCACCACGCAACGAGCATGCTAGTCCAGGTCCTCGCCGTTGGTGGCAATGACCTTCTTGTACCAGTAGAAGCTGTCCTTGCGGCTCCGCTCGAGCGTACCCGTGCCCTCGTTGTCCTTATCAACGTAAATGAAGCCGTAGCGCTTCTTCATCTCGCCGGTCGAGGCGGACACGAGGTCGATGCAGCCCCACATGGTGTAACCCATCAGGTCGACACCGTCCGCGATGGCCTCGTCCATCTGCTGGATATGACGGCGCAGGTAGTCGATGCGATACGGGTCGTGGATTGAGCCGTCGGGCTCGACCTCGTCCACCGCGCCCAGCCCATTCTCCACGATCATGAGCGGGATCTGGTAGCGGTCGTAGACCTCCTCCAAGTAGTACTTAAGCCCCTCGGGATCGATCGCCCAACCCCAGTCGCTCTTCTCCAGATAGGGGTTGCCGGCGCCGCCGAAAACGTTGCCGCCCTCGGACGCCTTGGGGTCGGCCGAGGCGGTGGCGCTCATGTAGTAGCTAAAGGAGTAGAAGTCCACGGTGCCGGCCTTGAGCGTGGCGGCGTCCTCGTCGCTCACCTCGATGGTCACGCCCTCGCGCTTCCACACGCTCGGCGCCCATGCGGGGTAGGCGCCGCGCACCTGGACGTCACCGCAGTAGAAGTTGTGCTCGCGCTGCTCGCGCTGGGCCTTGAGCACATCGGCGGGGTTGCAGGTGTGCGGGTACGTGGCGTTGCCGGCGATCATGCAGCCCACCTTGTTGGCGGGGTCGATCTCGTGCGCCATGACCACGCACTTGGCGCTCGCCAGGAACTGGTTGTGCAGGGCGTCGAAGCGCGCCTGTGGGTCGTCCCAATCGCACGCGCCAAAGGTCATGGCCACGTCGTCGCGGCCCTCGGGCACCATGCCGCCGCCCATAACGCCACCAAAACCGCCCATGAGCAGGCAGTTGATCTCGTTGAACGTGAGCCAGTACTTCACCAGGCCCTTGTACTCGGTCATGACGGTGCGCGCATAGTTGAGGTAGAACTCGATGAGCTTGGGGTTCTTCCAGCCTCCGTAGTTCTTGGACAAGCCGTAGGGCAGCTCATAGTGGGACAGCGTCACCATGGGCTCGATGCCCTGCTCGCGGCAGGCCTCGAACACACGGCGATAGAACTCGATGCCCGCCTGATTGGGCTCGGCCTCATCGCCCATCGGGAAGATGCGGCTCCAGTTGATGGACATGCGGTAGCACTTGAATCCCATCTCGCCAAAGAGCTTGATGTCATCGAGGTAGTGATGGTACATGTCCACGGCCTCGTGGCTGGGGTAGTGGCGCCCGGGCAGGATGCCGTCGGTGATGTGGCGCGGCTCGCTCACCGTGCCGCCGGTCATGATGTCCGGCACGCCCAGGCCCTTACCACCCTCGTTGTAGCCTCCCTCGCACTGATTGGCGGCCGTGGCGCCACCCCAGAGGAACCCTTGCGGGAAGTTTGCCATTATGTGCTCCTTTCGAACAAAAACCGGCGCCCCGGCTCATGCCCGGTGCGCCGGTTATACAGATACGACCTGACCGCGCGCCCCTACTTAGCAGTCTCGGGCTTGTAGGTGGCGTACTCGATCACAAAGCCAACCACGGCACCGACCAAGGAGGCGACGATGGCCCAGACCATGTGCATGACGCCCACGGTGCTCGCCGGGTCGGTGGGCAGGAAGGACAGCCAGTTGAACACGCCCAGGCCACCGGACATGTACACCATGGCGCCCGTCAGGCCAATGATGAGGCCGCCCACGGCGGAGCCGATGCTCGCCACGACGAAGGCCTTCTTGTTGGGCAGCGCGACGCCGTAAATGGCGGGCTCGGTCACGCCAAAGAAGAAGGCGGAGATGATGGCCGGCAGGCAGATGCCGCGGAAGTTCTCGTCCTTGTTCTTAAGGTACATGGCAAAGAGCACGGCGCCCAGGGAGAAGGAGTGAGCGATCACGGAACCGAGGATGTAGTCATAGCCCAGCGTGGTGAGGTTCACGAGCGCGATGGGCACGAGGCTCCAGTGGAAGCCAAAGATGACGAGGCACATCCAGAAGGCGGCAACCACGGTGCAGCCCAGGACAGAGCCGATGACCGGCAGGCCGAACAGGGTGGAGAAGATCAGGGACAGCAGGTTGGTGATGAGCGTGGCGATGGGGCCGATGACCAGGTAGCCGAGCACGATTGCGACGGTCATGGTGAGCAGCGGCGTGAAGAACATCTTGACGGAGGCGGGCATCCACTTCTTGCACCAGTGCTCAATCACGGAGCCAAACCAGATCATGAGGATGATCGGGATGACCGAGCTCGTGTAGCCGGAGGCGGGCATGATGATGGGAATGCCCAGGAAGGTGGCGTACCAGGAGAACGTTCCGGCAAAGCCCAGGTCCACGCTGCCCACGACCTCGCCGCCGGTAAGGGCGACCATGGTGGGGTACACGAGCGCAAGGCCGATGGCCATGCCCGTGAACTCGTTCATCTTGAACTTCTTGGAAGCGGTGTAGGCCAGGATGACCGGCAGGAAGTAAAACATGCCGTCGGCCACGGTGTACAGGATGGTGTACGCGCCGTCGTTGGCAAAGGCGGGCCAGAACTGCGTGATGGCCGCGAGGATGCCCTTCATGATACCGGCCGCGGCGAACGTGCCGAGCATGGGCGCGAAGATGCCGGAGATCAGGTCGATGGCCTTGGCGGCGATGCCCTTGGGTGCGTCATCGTCCTCGTCCACCGAGCCGCCCGCGGCAAGACCGCCCACGGCCACGACGGCGTCGTAGACGTCCTCGACCTTGTTGCCCACCACGACCTGATACTGGCCGTTGGCCTGCATGACCTTGATGACGCCCTCGAGCTTCTCGATGGCCTCGGTGTTCGCCTTGCCCTCGTCCTTGAGCTTAAAGCGAACGCGCGTGATGCAGTGCGCCACGCTGTTGACGTTCTCCTTGCCGCCCACATTCTCCAGAATGGCGCGAGCAAGGTCGTCGTACTTTCCTGCCATGTCTCGATCCTTTCTCTTAGAGAGGATGATTGCCTGCATATCTATGCTCACCACCGCGCCGGGCCCTGGCGCAGGCGATAAAACAACAAGGAGATGATGCGAAAAGCCGCACCGGGTGAGCGCGCCTGCAACGGAAGGGCTTTCATCCGCCAGCATTGCGGCAATCGCTCGACAACGCGCCTGCTAGCTTTGTCGCAGGCGGTTGACGTGCATCATGAGGTAGAACATCTCCTCGTCGGAGCAGCTCCAGTTGTAATCGCGTTTGAGGTATTCGTTCACGCCCGCGGCGCAACGGTAGGCGTCAGGGAAATCGCGGGCGGCTTGACGGAAGAGGCCGGAGTTCTCGGTCTCCTTGCAGCTGCCGCGCATGAGGCGGCGGATGAGGAAGCGCAGGTGCGCCACGAAGCGGACATACGCGTAGGAGGTGCGATCGAGCTTCTGGCGAAGTTGGCCCTCGATGATCTGCGTGGCGCGCTCCAAAATGACGGTGCTCTTCATGACGAGGTCCATGTCCTGGGCGCTGCCCATGCCGTCGACCTCGGCATTCACGAGATGGAGGGCGATGGAGGTCACCTCGCTCTCGGGAAGCTTCACACCCAGCCGGTCGAGAACGATCTCGACACCGCGATGGCCGAGCTCAGTCTCGCGTGGATACACGAAGGCGACCTCGTGGGACAGGGGATTTTCGATTGAGACGCCATCTCCCGCGCGCTCGACCGCATATTGGAGATGGTCCGCGAGGCTTATGACGAGATTGCCGGCGAGCTTGCAGTCGAGGGCCTGGTCGGCCAGGGTCACGATATCTGACGCAACGAGAAGAACCTCGTCCGAGATGCCCTCGAACCCGTCGATTGATTTCTCGTCCACATCGCGGAAGACGCGCTGGATAACGGACTCGTCCTCAAGCTCATAGGGCATCTCGTGGAAGCCCACGCCCTTGCCGAACACAACGACCTCTTCGCCCGCGTCGGTCGACGCGAGGGCGACGTTGTTGTTGATCTTCTTGAGGATAAGCATGAAAAACTCCCCGGACCATCTCTGCGCACGAACGGCGGCCGCAAGGCCCCCTGACTCTCTGTGCGCAAGTGATGCCTCCCGGAGAGTAACAACCTTGCTGCTGTTCTAGTTCCCCATTTTCGCAGGTAAACCCATGTGGCTCAGAATGAGGATATGAACGATTTCCGCATATCCTCAATCTGAGCCAGCGGAATCGTTCACATCCTCCAATCGTTCACCTCCTCCAACGCGACCGGGATCGAGAGGCCCCTAGATCAGCCCCAGGTGCACGAAGGCGTTCCACATGCCGTCGTCGTCGACGTCGGTGGTAACCCAGTCGGCAGCGGCCTTGGCCTCGTCGCCGCCGCTGCCCATGCACACGCTCGTGCTACAGCACTCAAACATGGGGATGTCCACCTTGGCATCGCCCACGGCAACGGTGTCGGCCATGTCCGCACCCAAATGGTCGATGAGCACGTGGATCGCGTGCGCCTTGTCGATGCCCTTCACGCCCAGGTCGCCAAAGAGCGCATGCTCGCCCTTGCCGCCCCACGTGCGGACCACCAGATCAGGGAACTCCTCGATGGAATCCAGGTGATCCTGATAGCTCGACAGGATAAAGCTCACCTTGTTGAGGTCGTCGCGGTAGAGCTCCGCCCCATACGTGAGCGTGTCCATGAACGCATGAGCCGAGGTCTCGGCGTCCTCGTCGGTGGCGCCCTTGCCCTTTGCATACAGCTTCATGACCGGCGCCGCCGCCTCGCTAAAGTGCTCGCTCGCAAATAGGCCGTTGTTGGACTCGAGGTAGAACTCCAGTCCGCGCTCATGCAGCCAGTCCACAATATGACGGCACTGCTCCGCCGTGATGAGCTGGTGCATCACCACCTCGCCGTCCGATTCCACGTAACAGCCGTTGCCGCCGATCATGCCGTCGAAGCCGATCTCCCAGATCTCAGCCGGGTTCTCGGCCTTGCTGCGACCGGTGCACATGTACACGCGGTGCCCGTTGGCGCGCGCCCGCTTGATGGCATCCTTGGCGCTTTGCGGCACGTTGTTCTCGTAGTCGGTGATCGTACCGTCCACGTCAAGGAAGATGACCTTGCGCCCCGCCATTACTCCAGGCCCTCCGCGCCATTGGACTTGATGATCTTCTGGTACGCAAAGAACGAGTCCTTGCGACGGCGCTCATAGGTGCCGGTGCCGTCGTCGTGCTTGTCCACGTAGATAAAGCCGTAACGCTTGCGCATTTCACCCGTGCCGGCGCTCACCAGGTCGATGGGGCCCCACCAGGTGTAGCCAACCAGGTCGACGCCGTCGGCGACGGCCTCGCCCATGGCGCGCACGTGGCTCTTGAGGTAGTCGATGCGGTACTGGTCGTGAATGGAACCGTCCTCCTCGACCGTGTCGTAGGCGCCCATGCCGTTCTCGACCACCATCAGCGGGATCTCGTAGCGGGCGTAGATCTCGTTAAGCGCCACACGCAGGCCCAACGGGTCGATCTGCCAGCCCCAGTCGGTGCTCTTGAGATAGGGGTTCTTGCCGCCAAAGGTCATGTTACCCTGCGTCGTCTCCTGGTCGGCGTGGGTGCCCACCGTGGAGGACATGTAGTAGGAGAAGGTGTAGAAGTCCACCTTGCCGGCGGCGATGTCCTCGAGGTCGCCCTCGCGGATATCGAGCTCGATGCCGTTTTCCGCCCAGTAACGCTTGGCGTAGAACGGGTAGGCGCCGCGCACCTGCACATCCGAGCAGTACCAGTTCATGCGGTTCATTTCCTGCTGATTGGCAAAGACGTCCTCGGGGTCGCACGTGGCGGCGTAGGACAAGATGAAGCAGTCCATGTTGCCCATTTTGAACTGCGGGTACTTCTCGTGCGCAAGCTTAACCACACGGCCGCTCGCCACAAACTGATGGTGAAGCGCCTGGTAGCACTGCTGCGGGGTCACCTTGACCTCGGAGGCGGGACCCTCAAAGCCGCGGATCATCGAGGTCTCGAACAGCGCGCCCATGCGCGACGTACCGCAGTTGATCTCGTTAAAGGTGAGCCAGTAGGTCACCTTGTCCTGATAGCGGTCGAACACGGTGGCGCAGTAGCGCTCGAACAGGTCGATGAGCTCGCGGCTCTCCCAGCCGTTGTACTTCTCGACCAGGTGATACGGCATCTCGTAGTGCGAGAGGGTCACCAGCGGCTCGATGCCGTGCTCGCGGCAGCAATCAAACACGCGGTCGTAAAAGGCGAGGCCCGCCTCGTTGGGCTGGGCGTCATCGCCGTTGGGGAAGATGCGACTCCACGCGATGGACATGCGGAACATGTTGAAGCCCATCTCGGCAAAGAGGGCGATGTCCTCCTCATAGCGATGATAGAAGTCGATGCCGTCGTGGTTGGGATACAGCTTGTCGGGGTGAATCTCGAGCGTGATCTCGCGCGGCTTCTCGCAGCTGCCGCCCATGAAGTGGTCGTCGACGGACGGGCCGCGGCCGTCGACATTCCATGCGCCCTCAAGCTGGTTGGCGGCAGTCGCGCCACCCCAATAAAAGCCCTTGGGGAACGAAACCGTTGAATTGACCATGTTTTTCTCCTTCTTTCTGACTTTTCAGTGCGGGAAAAGGTTGGTTGGGGGATGTAGGGGATGGGATGGAGGGGGTCGAAACTGAAAATGTGTGGGGTTCGTTGGAGACATCGCGAGTAGACCCGGCTTAAGACACAGTAAAACCGCAGGTCGCAGACAACGAGATGCCCGACTATCCATCAAGAACTCAATAAACCGCGCACTTTTTATTTACCGACACCCCATACGTAAAGTAAATGCCCGTCTGCGCCCCATACGCGAGGCGTTTGTCTACCAGCGCCCCACAGGAGAAGGGCTTGCTTGCCAGCGCCCCATACGCGAAGGGCTTATTTGCCGCATCCTGCGCGGGGCGCTTGCCTGCCAGCACCTCAAACGCCAAGGGCTTGCTTGCCAGCGCCCCATACGCGAAGGGCATATTTGCCACATCCTGCGCGGGGCACTTGCTTGCAGAGGCGCTTGTTACCAGCACCTCATACGCGAGGTGTTTGCAAACGCACCGTACGCGGAGTGCTGGCAAGCGCCCCGTACGCGAGGTGCTAGCAAGCTCCCCATACACGAGGTGCCTCAAGCGCCCCATATGCAGGGCATACGAGGCACACCCCCGCATTCCCGGAACAAACACCAAAGACGCGGCGGGAGGCACCCTCTTGCCAGGGCAAACCGCCAAGGAAACGGCGCCTGCCCTCCTTGTAGGGCAGGCGCCCCCATCGCGAAACCCCTAGTCCAGATCCTCACCGTTGGTCGCGATGACCTTCTTGTACCAGTCGAAGCTCTTCTTCTTGGAGCGCGCGAGGGTGCCGTTGCCGGCATCGTCGCGGTCGACGTAGATAAAGCCGTAGCGCTTGGACATCTCGCCCGTGCCGGCGCTCACCAGGTCGATGGGTCCCCACGTGGTGTAGCCGAGCAGGTCGACACCGTCCTCGGTCACCGCGTCGCGCATGGCCTCGATGTGCTGGCGCAGGTAGTCGATGCGGTAATCGTCGTTGATGGAGCCGTCCTCCTCGACGACGTCCTTCGCGCCCAGGCCGTTCTCCACCACGAACAGCGGCTTCTGATAGCGGTCGTAGAGGTCGTTGAGGGTGATGCGAAACCCGAGCGGGTCGATTGCCCAGCCCCACTGGCTCTCCTTGAGGTAGGGGTTCTTGGCGCCCGCGAAGGCGTTGCCCTCGGTCCTGGCGGCGTCGGAGCCCTCGCCGGCAGCGCAGCGCGTGGAGTAGTAGCTGAAGGAGATAAAGTCCACCGTGTTCTCGGCCAGGATCTGCTTGTCCTCCTCGGTCATCCCGACGTCGATGCCCTCGCGCTCGAGCTTCTTGAGCGCGTACGCCGGATAGTAACCGCGGCTCTGCACGTCCACGAAGAAATAGTTGTCCTGGTTCTCGAGCTGAGCGGCGCGCACGTCCTCCGGGCGGCAGCTGTAGGGGTAGTAGCTGCCGGCGGCGAGCATGCAGCCGATCTTGACCTCGGGGTCGATCTCGTGCGCGATCTTGGTTGCCCAGGCGCTCGCAACGAGCTCGTTGTGCGCGGCGAGGTACTCGACGGCCTTCTTGTTCTCGCCCTCCTCAAACACCAGACCGGCGCCCATGAACGGCAGGTGCAGGATCATGTTGATCTCGTTGAAGGTGAGCCAGTACTTCACCAGGCCCTTGTAACGAGTGAAGAGCACCGTGGCGAGGTTCTTGTAGAAGTCGATGAGCTTGCGGTTGCGCCAGCCGCCATACTCCTTGATGAGGTGAATGGGGCAGTCGAAGTGCGTGATGGTGACGAGCGGCTCGATGCCGTACTTCCGGCACTCGCGGAACACGTCCTCGTAGAAGGCGAGACCGGCCTCGTTGGGATCGGACTCGTCGCCGTTGGGGAAAATGCGCGTCCAAGCGAGGCTCATGCGAAAGGTCTTGAAGCCCATCTCGGCAAAGAGGGCGATGTCCTCCTTGTAGCGATGGTAAAAGTCGATGCCGCTCTGTGCGGGGTAGTAGTAGCCATCTTCGAAATCGAGCATCTTGCGCACGCCGGCGCCCACGGCGAAGCGCTCGGGGCCGTGCGGCATCACGTCGACGTTGGCCAGGCCACGCCCGTCGACGTTATACGCGCCCTCGCACTGGTTTGCGGCGGTGGCGCCGCCCCACAGGAAGTCATCGCGAAAACCCATTGTGCATCCCTTCTCGTCTGCCGCCGACGCTTGAGCCCTCTGCGTGCACGTCGGCAGGTCCTCGCGTTCAGTATGCAAGGCGCGGGCATGCGCCACAATGGATTTGCGGCAACCTGATACTTCTTTTCTTATGCAAATCGCCAACGCCACCAGAGCGTTGATACGTCCTGATACCTTTTGTGTTCGATGCGGGTGCTATTTTGTCGCAAGCTCGCCGACTAGGGCTCGCACCAAAGATGCGCTGTCGATCGTTGGCCTGCGACAACGCCGGAATCGCCGTAGGCACTCGGGCCATGTAGTTGGATGCCAGCACAAACCGTTGATGACCGGGCACAAACGAAAGAACGAAGGCGAGCATCCTTACTCGGAGTCGGCCAACCCCTCGAAGGCGACCAACCCCTACTCGAAGTAATGCATCTTGTTGGTGGGGAACCCGATGGTCACAGCGAAGAACTCGCCGGCACGAGAGTCCGCCCGCACGGTCAGACCCATCTTGTCGCACAGACGTTTGACCAGGTAGAGGCCAATGCCCGTCGCCCTCTTGCCCGTGCGGCCGTTGTCCCCGGTAAACCCGCGGTCAAACACGCGCGGCAGGTCCGACTCGCTCACGCCGCAGCCGTTGTCGCGCACCTCAAGCTCGATACGCTCGCTGGAACGGCCCTCGTCGATCAAGCGGCTGGTGAACACGATCTCCGCGCCCTCGCCCTGCGCGTACTTGGCGCTGTTTTGGATGAGCTGCCCCAAAATGAACGTCATCCACTTCTCGTCGGTAAACACCGTATGGTCGAGCCCCACGCGAAACGGCGACACGTGCGCGCCCATGAGCACGCGCGCGTTGGCACGGACCGCATCGCCCACGAGCTTTTGCAGCCCGTAGGCGCGAATCAGATAGTCGCGGTCGAGCGACTCGGAGCGCGCGAAGAACAGCGCCTGCTCGATATAGCCCTCAACGCGGTCGAGCTCCTCGCCCAGCGCCTCGGTCTTGCCCAAAAGCCGCTCGCCAGTCTCATCGGCGGGCACCGCCTCCATGAGGTTCTCGAGCATGAGATGGGCCGCCGCGAGGGGCGACTTCGCCTCGTGCACCCAGGTCTCGACGTACTCGCGGTAATCCTGCGCCTGGCGGCGATACTCTGACACGTCGTCGTTTGCCGCTTTGGAAACGGTCCGCAGGGCGTCGTAGGCGAGTCGACCCTCAAGGTAATCGGGGCCGTCGACCATCTCGGTAATCCACAAGGGGTGCTCGATGTCGTCGATGCACGCGGCGAGGTCAGCATAGAAGAAGCGCTTGCGCTGATAATCGAGAAGCACGCCGGCAACCGCGGCGCCCACGATGATCACGCACAGTATCACCGTCACGCCCGCGCTCGCGCCTCCCACAAGGGCGATGAACGCGCACAAAATCGCGCCGAGGCACGGCAGTGCCAAATGGGGCCACGACGAGGTGATGAATTGCGACAGCTTCATAATGCCCCCTTACACCGAGTACCCGCGGCCTCGGTGCGTGGTGAGATACCCCGTCACGCCGATCTTTTCAAGCGTGGCGCGCAGACGGTTGATGTTGACGGTGAGCGTGTTGTCATCCACGAACGCATCGGAGTCCCACAGGTCGCGCATGATGGCCTCGCGGCTCACGATGGTCCCCGCCTTGCCGATGAGCAGCGAGAGGATGCGCATCTCGTTTTTGGTGAGCTCGATGGAGCAGCCGGTCTCGACCGCCGTCGCCGTGGAACGCGAGAGGTCGAGGGCCACGCCGTTGTGCTCGAGCGCGCGACCGGCGTCCTGGGAGCCCTGGGTACGGCGCAGCAGCGCCTGCACGCGCGCCACGAGCACGCGCGCGCTGTACGGCTTGGAAACGAAGTCGTCGGCCCCCATGGTCATGCTCATGACCTCGTCGACCTCGGTCACCCGCGAGGTGAGCACGATCACGGGGATGTCGGACTGTTGGCGCAGCTCGCGGCAGATGAGCTGGCCGTCGGTGCCGGGCAGCGTGAGGTCGAGCAGCACGAGGTCGGGGCGCGCGGCGAGGATGTCCTCGACCACATGGTCGAACGTCAGGCAATATGACGCCTCATAGCCCTGGCGCTCCAGAACCTCGATGACCTCGTTGCGAATCGGGGCGTCGTCCTCGACCACGAATATGCGCGCCATCCCGCGACCTTCCTCTCTGCCGTCCGTGCTCCCGCCGCCCTTGCCTGCGCCGTCCGCGCTTCCGTCGTCCGTGCTCCCGCCTTCCGCGTTTCCGTCGTCCGTGCTCCCACCGCCCAGGCGCGCGGGCGCAATTCGCGCCGCGTCCGATCGGGCGGCGTGTGCCGTTCTCCCATTATGCCCCGCCGCGCTATACGTCAGAGTCGACACGACGCGGAGCTTGCAGCAATGTAAGGGACGCGGCGCGCATCAAAGCGACAAAAGCAACAACCTAAGCCAAGAGCTTGGCGACACCTTGCGACAAAGAGCGGGACAACACTCCCCACCGAGAACGGCAGCTGCCTCAACAGGGGCACCAACCAACTCGGCGGCGTACCGCATCAAGGCGAACAACCCGGCTGCCTAGGCGAAAAGCTTGGCGATGCCCTGAGACAGGAACTGGGCCAACTCGGCGGCGCGCCCGACGACACCGGTCTCCACGACCACGCCGTGCTCGTCGGAAACCAAGAACACCACGGCGTCGTCCCCAAGATCGGCGACGAACTCCTCGACCGAATCTGCGCCCGCAAGCGCACGCTCGACCGCGCACCCGCGCGTTGACGCCAGCTGCTCCACCAGCGTGGCGGCGCCGCACAGGGGCTCGCCCTCGCGCGCGGCGAGCAGCACTCGGCCGTCCGCCGTCACCACGCCGAGCAGCTCGGGCGCCACGGCGGCGACCACCTCCTCAGCACGCGCCGCTGCCGCACGGGACACGAGCGCCGCACGCGAGCAATCGGCCAGCGGCTCATACGGGCCCACGCTCATAAGCGCGTCGCCGTTGACGTCGATGACCAGCATGAGCACGCCGTTCGGGTCGTCGTACTCGCCCGCCGCCAGCGACCACTCCACGTGCTGCTTGGCCCACGAGAGCATGTTGGTGGTAAGCGGCGCCCCGTTCACCACGCGATGCGACAGGGCGCGGATGTGCCGGTTGAGCAGAGGAACCCCGCGGCGCGCCATGCGCCAGCGGCACACGAGCGCGGGCTCGGCGAGGGTGAACTTCTCCAGCCCGCGCTCCTGCTCGGCGCAAAACGTCTCGTACGCGGCGCATTCCTCCGCCGAATTGAAAAACGAATCCAGCTCGCTCACGGCAAATCCCTCCATATGATGCGAAAAAGAAGCAGGCCCACCTGGGGCGGACCCGCTTATGCAAATGTTGCCCTCAGGGCGCACGCCACAACACAAACTTTCGGTATTGGGAAGCAGTTCCCTCAACTCCAGAGTTGCCAGCCCAAAACGCCAATAAAACCCCAGATAAAAAGTTGCAACAACAGCGGTCTACTCGACGATCGCCGGAACAGCTTCCCAATACCGATAGTTCGTTCGCGCGCTTCGTTCACGCACCGACCGAAATCACGAGGGGGGCGCTTATGCCCCCTGCGCAACAGGCTTCCGACCCTCTATCGCAAACAGGCGCGCGCATATGTGCGCGCGCCTGTCGCAGCCTATATCAAATGCCTAGTGGCGGAAATGGCGCGTGCCGGTAAACAGCATCGCGATGCCGTGCTCGTTGCAGGCGGCGATGGACTCCTCGTCGCGCACGGAGCCGCCGGGCTGGATGATGGCCGTCACGCCGTGGGCCGCCAGCGTGTCCACGTTATCGCGGAACGGGAAGAACGCGTCGGAGGCGCAGGCGTAGCCGCCCTTCTCCTTGCCCAGGCGCTCGCACACCTCGTCGGCGCGCTCGCAGGCCAGCAGCGCGGAATCCACGCGATTGGGCTGGCCGGGGCCCATGCCAATGCCCATCTCGTCCTTGGCGAGCAGGATCGCGTTGGACTTGACGGTCTTGCAGACCTTCCAGGCGAACATGAGGTCGCGCATCTCGGCGTCCGTGGGCTTGCGGTCGGTGGGGCAGGTGAAGGTCTCGGGGTCCTCGTCCACCGTGTCGACGCACTGGACGAGCATGCCGCCGTCGACGGTGCGCATCTCGAGCTTGGCGTGGCCCTCGGCGCCGCCGGTGGCAAGGACGCGCAGGTTGGGGCGCTTGGCCAGGCGCTCAAGAGCCTCGGGCGTGAAGGACGGGGCGATGAGAACCTCGACGAAGAGCTTGTCGCGGTCGGCGAAATGCTCGACGAGCGACAGCGGGACCTCGCGGTTGACAGCGACGATACCGCCGAAGGCGCTCTTGGGGTCGCACGCGAAGGCGCGGTCGTAGGCCTCGGTCACGTCGGCGGCAACGGCGGAGCCGCAGGGGTTCTGGTGCTTGAGGATGATGACGCCCGGCTCCTCAAGGTCGCGCACGGCGTTCCAGGCGGCCTCGGCGTCGAGGAAGTTGTTGTACGACAGCGGCTTGCCCTGCAACTGATCGGCGCCCACGAGCGGGGCGGAGGAGGAGGCGAGGCCGGCGAAGTCGTCGGCGAAGCGGTACACGGCGGCCGTCTGGTGCGGGTTCTCGCCGTAACGCAGGTCCTGAGCCTTCTCGAGCTTGAGGGAGAACGCCGCAGGCGGCTCGAACTGCTCGGCGGCGGAAGGAGCGGCAACCGCGCCGCCCTCGAGCTGGGCCATCATCCAGTCGGAGATCGCCGTGTCGTATGCCGCGGTGGTGGCGTAGACCTTCGCCTGCAGGGCGCGGCGCAGGCCGAGCGTGGTGGCGCCGTCGTTGGCGCGCATCTCGGCGAGAACAGCCTCGTAGTCGGCGGGGTCGCTCACCACGGTCACCGCATCGGCATTCTTGGCGGCGGAGCGCAACATGGAGGGACCGCCGATGTCGATGTGCTCGATGGCGTCGATGAAGGTGACGTCGGGCTTTGCCACGGTCTTCTCGAACTCGTAGAGGTTCACTACGACCATGTCGATCATGCCGATGCCGTGCTCAGCGGCCTCGGCCATGTGCTGCTCGGAGTCGCGACGGGCCAAAAGGCCACCGTGGACCTTGGGGTGCAGGGTCTTGACGCGGCCGTCCATCATCTCGGGAAAGCCGGTGTACTCCTCGATGGGCACCACGGGAACGCCGGCCTCGACCAGCACCTTCGCCGTACCGCCGGTGGAGATGACCTCAACGCCGAACTCGCCTGCCAGCGCCTTCGCGAACTCGACCACGCCGGTCTTGTCCGTCACCGAAATCAGCGCGCGCGAAACCTTTCCCAGGTCTGCCATGTGCCCTCCTTCGCACAGGAGACGCGCCGCGAAAACCCGCCCGCGCGTCCGTATCTAAGACGAGTCTACTGTACCGCAGGCCGCACGCGGCCACGCGGCTCAAGCGGCGCGTTTTGAAGAACTTGCCGAGAAACCATGGGGGTTGCGCGAAAAATGTGGGGTGTTGCACCGGTTCCACGAACGCACCACAACACGCACCCACCACGGTGGTAGAAACGAGGAGGACGACAGGAGGACGCATGGTCTCGCGCGTAACGTATAGGCCTTTTGACGAGGATGACTTCGAGGACATCGCCACCATCCTTCAGGAAGCGTGGCACACCGAGGTCCCCTCGCCCGAGTACGGCTATCTTGAAGCGTGCAACGACCTGTCCTATTCCCTCTCCATCTCGTCGTTTTCCCAGGTGGCGCTTGTCGACGGCGTCCCGCGCGGCATTGTGCTCGCGCGTCCCGAGGCAAACCGCGTGCAGCAAAGCAAACGCTGGTTCACCATATCGGAAGGCTATTTCCGCCGCATGCGCGAGCTCGAGCCCGAGGCCGCCGCGTCGTACTGGCGAAGCGTCGAGCTCATGGGCACCAAGAACGACAATCTACTCAAAGCGACCCCCTACAGCACCGGGGCGAACGAGATCACGCTACTCGCGGTGAGCGAATCAGCGCGCGGCATGGGCATTGGCAGCGTGCTCATCGACGCGGCAACGGCATACCTTGCCGAAGGGGGCGCCAACCGCGCGTTCCTCTACACCGACACCGACTGCACCTGGCAGTTCTACGAGAACCACGGCTTTAAGCGAGCCAGCACGTACCGCAGCACGCGCGAAGAGCGGCGCCTGCTCCCCCGCGAGATGTACGTCTACGGGCTGGATCTGAGCGCGTAGCGCGCGACGGGCCGCTGCGGGGCTGCATTTTTCTTCGAAACGCATCCGGCTTGCCCGAAAATCGGCGATTGTGTAACGAAAAACCCGATGGGTGATGTAGAGCGCCTATTTTGGCATCGTTTCTGCAGGTCGAGTTGAGCCGAAAGCCGTCTCTACTCGGACGTGCGCGCTTTTCGTTACACAATCGCCTCATTTGCGACACACGAACTCGAATCTCGCCCAAAACGGAATGAATTGGCGCACGCAGACCCAAGAATGACAGCACGCCCGGGCGTGGGGCAGCGAAGCGGGCAGGGCGCCCGCCCTGCCCGCCTTCATCGAGCACTATAATTGGTCGCGTTCGCGCAGCGCGTGCGGGGGCCTGCCGCCCATGTCGCGCATCCTCGGTGTAAACAACCTACTGGTACACAACATCCAGCAATCGGCGTCCGACAATTGAATCCCGAGATACGACGCCGGGAAAGCATCCAAGTGGTCAGGCACCCCAGATTCGAGCGTGCAAAAACGCGGCGTACCGGCGCGCACAAACCTTTTGACGCGCCCGAAGGTGTTGGCGGGCGAGAACTTTGCTGCCATCGAGCCGGCGCGCACAAACCTTCGGGCGCGCCTGAAGGCGGGATGACGGGGCCGCCTGGCTAGAAGGTGCCGCCGCCTCCGCCGCCCACTCCCCCGCCGCCTCCGCCGGAGAAGCCACCGCCAAAACCGCCGCCCGAGCTGTCGGAGCTCGACGAAAGCTCGTGTATCGTGGCTTGGTACGCCTCGTGCATCTCGCTCATGGGCGAGTGCAGCGTCCCGTGATGGTAGAACCACCAGTAGCTGGGGAAATAATACCCACCGCTCTCGTCCACACGGCGATCCTCGGGAACCGCGTCGGCAAGTCGGCGCAGCACCTCCTCGCTCACGCCAAACGCCACAGCGAGGACGAGCATCCTGTTCCACAGAATCAAATCGTCGGGAACAGCCTCATCGAGATTGGTAAAGTCCTCGAGCCAACGCTTGAGCCCGTTGCAGCGCGCGAGCAACTCGACCGTCTCGCTCGAATAATACTTCGCCGTTGCCGCAAGGACAGCGGCGGCGATGGTCAACCCCATGCCCGCCAGGACAAACGGCAAGTTCACCGCATCGGTGTACACAATGAAGAAAATCGCCGCGAACATAAGAACGATACCGGCGCCGCCCACCGCGGCCTTAAACGCCGTCGGCACAAGATTGACCAGGTTGCGACGCTCGAGTTCGGCGGTCACCTGGCCCTTGAACGCATCAAGGCGCTCCCCGGCGTCCTCAAGGTATTTGAACGCACCGAACTTCATCTCCTCGCCGTTTTGGGCATCGGGACCAAAATACATATCGACGACGGCCATGTCGACGGGATCCTCGATACGCTCGCGCGCGATGAGCCTCAGCGAATACTCCTCGACGGTCTTTTCTCCCAAGCCCAAGAAACGGCCCTCGGTGCGAGATTCGTGCACGATTTTGACCACGCGATCGTCCGTGAGCTTCATGAGCGAGGCGATAAAGGCGCAGTCTTCCACCGCACCTCCGTGCATCAGCGCCGAGAGCACGGCCGGATGGTCATCGGAGGGCACATCGCGAAAGTAGGTCTCATCAACAACGGGCTTGGGGCTTGTATACCGAGCCCTGCGCAGCCACACCGTGACCACAAGCAGCATTGCGGGGAGCACCGTGAGGGCGACCGTCCCCACCGTGGCGACGATGCGGGCGCGGGCGCGCTCGGCGTTGGCCTCCTCCGCCCACTGGGCCTCCTGGGCAAGGATCGTGTCGAGACGCGCCTCGCCAGAAGAAGCAAGACCCGGCACCCAATCCGCCGGGAACGCCACGCGGACCTCAGCGAACTGCCCCGCGTGCACCGTAGGCGCCGTAAGCGTCACAACGGGATCGGCCGCATCGGACGCGTCCAGCAGCACGCTGCCGTCAAGCGGCCCGTGGCCCCAGGCGCGAAAGTTCGCATCCTTGGCCTCGGCGTTCGCCAACGGGCCGAGTTCGGCGCCGGCAAACGTCACGTTCAGATGGACGTTCTCGGCGTCCTCCTCCCAGTCAGGGCCAATGAACTGCCAGTACAACTCCGCGGTATCGGGCCACGCCATGACCGCGCCCTGGATCATATACGAGACCCACACGGTCACCTCGTCGCCGTCGACGCGCGGGATGAAGACCTTGAGCTTCAGCGCCGTGCCCTCATCTGCCACCGTGTAAACATGCTGGTCGCCCGGCTGCGCGTCCTCGACCTCCGTCATCGGACGGGCATCTGCGAGGGCCTCTTGCGCGCCGTCGGCCGATCCGTCGGCCGATCCGTCGATCGCACCGTCGCGCTCACCCACGCTCAAAACCGTCACCGACGACGAATCTCCCTGCTCGTTTTGGGCGAACGGGATGCTCCAATACACGCCGTTGACCGTATCCTCAAAGGAAAACGTGCGTGCCTCGGTCACGAACAGGTCGCCGTTCTCCATCACCCGCGCCTCGATATCCACGCGTGGGAGCGCATACGTGTCGGCACTGGCCGCAGCGGGCACGGCAAAGAGCGCCAGCGCAAGCGCGCACATTGCGAAAACCACGCTGCTCTTGCTCTTGGTTTGGGCACGAGGAACGGGCGCGCATACGGATGTCAAACGGGCATGAATCCCGACAATAGCGCGCGCCCAAAGCCGGCGGCACGCGCCGATTGACCCAAACCGGGGGCAGAAACGAGAACGGAAACGGCAACGGGAACGTGCAGACATGGAGTGCACCTTTCTCGAATGAAACGTGCGCCCATTGTACCCGTGCGGAGCCGCCTCCATGCCCGTGCGCCGTCCGGCTCGGCCTACGAATGCGCCCAGCGGTATACTCGAGATTGGCATGCGCATGCCAGGTTCGAGCAAAGGAGTGCATATGGCTATGAACGAAAACGTCGCGAAGGTGCTTGAGGAGCAGATCAACAAGGAGCTGTTCTCCGCGTATCTTTATCTCACGTTTGCCGACTACTACGAGGAGCGCGGCCTCAAGGGCTTTGCCAACTGGTACGAAATCCAGGTTAAAGAGGAAGTCGACCACGCCATGGCCATCCGCCGCTACCTGCTCGACAACGACTACAAGCCCACGATGCTCGCCATCGAAAAGCCCAGCATGCGTTTTGAGAACGACCTCGATCCGCTCAAGGCGGGCCTTGCCCACGAGGAGTACGTCACGAGCCTGATTCACCACTGCTACGAGGTGGCGCAAGAGGCGCATGACATCCGCGCGCTGCAGATGCTCGACTACTTTGTGAAAGAGCAAGGAGAAGAAGAGTCGAACGCGCGCGACATGGTCAACAACATGAAGCTCTTTGGCTGCGATCCCAAGGGCCTCTACGACCTGGATCGCGAGTACCAGGGTCGCGTATACACGCAGATGACGGCGCTGCCCCTGTAATCGAACGTGAGCCCCGCCTCGAGCGATCGGCTCAAGGTGCCCCTTCGCCGCATCGGTTTGAATGCGGTAGCTGATTTTCGTGAACAGCCGTCTCTCGCTCCAATCGAGTGAAGATACGGGAAGCAGAAAAACACACCCTGAGCTGCGATAACTCAGGGGGCGTATCATTCACACTAGCGGAGAGCTGGGGATTCGCCGGGCGCAATGCGCCCTCTTTTCGCTGCGGCGCATACGCGCCTTGCGCGCTGCGCTGGAAAACGCTTCCGCATTTCCGCAGCTTCGCGCCCCTAACGGGGTTCGAACCCATGGTGCGGCAACAAAAAAGCGAGCCACATGGACTCGCTTCTCATTTCACACTGGCGGAGAGCTGGGGATTCGAACCCCAGAAGGGCTTTGGGGCCCTTACTCGCTTAGCAGGCGAGCACCTTCGGCCTCTCGGTCAGCTCTCCGTGACAGCCAGTCGATAATAACGCACTTTCCGCTCCTTGAACAGGGGCGCGGGCAAGATTCAAAAACTAGGCGAAGAAGCACTCTTCAACCGCGATGTTGTCGCGATGTTCGCACACGGCACTCCACCTGAACTCGTCGACGAGCTGATCGGCCGTGCGCGGCTCGGGACTGGGCACCAAGCCCGCCACGTACGCAAGCCGCCCCAGCAGCGCCCCGGGCGTTCCAAAATGCTCGCGCAGCACGCCCATATCACAGTCGCGATCGCGCTTGGACAGGCGGCGACCGTCGGGGGCAACGAGCAGCGGCACGTGTGCGTAGCTGGGATGGGCATAGCCGAGCAGGTCTTGCAGATACATCTGGCGGGCCGTCGAACCCAGCAGGTCGCAACCGCGCACGACCTCGTTCACACCCATGTCGGCATCGTCAACCACCACGGCCAGCTGGTAGGCGTACACGCCATCGCTTCTGCGGACGAGGAAATCGCCGCACTCCTCTGCCAGCACCTCGCGCTGCGGGCCATACGTACGATCCTCAAAGTGCATCACGCCCGCGTAGCCACCTGCTGCGCTCCTCGATGCCGTCGCGCCACGGACGCCGCCTGCCGCACCCTGCAACGCCGCTCCGCCACGGGTGCCGTCCGCCGTGTCCTGCAACGCCGCTCCACCACGGACGCCGCGCTCGCTGCAATCACCGAAAGTTAACTCTCGCGGCATTGAATTGCCAAAATCGGCCAATTCGGTCTTCGAGTGTTTACTCTCGGGCGCATCGGATTCAAAGGGGCCTCGAGAAGACGCGATCCCCTGCACCGGCGGAACCTTGAGCCGCAGCGCCGGTGGGCGCGCTTTGGAACGAGCGGCAACTTCGGCCGCCGTGAGTCCTCGACATGTCCCCGCATACACAGGTGTCCCGTCACTCGCATGAGGAGCGCTAGCGGCATGGAGTTCCGCCCGCGTGCAAAAGCACGGGTACACAAGGCCCATGTCGTCGAGCTGCCTCACCGCGTCGGCATACAGATCGATCCGATCGGTCTGATAATATGGGCCCTCATCCCAGTCAAGGCCCAACCAGCGCAAATCGTCCATGAGCAGTGCGTCCCACGGTCCGCTGCGGGCCCGATCGTCCAGGTCCTCGATGCGCAGTACAAGCTTGCCGCCCTGGCTGCGAACCGACAGCCACGCCAGTAAGGACGAAAAGACGTTTCCCAAGTGCATGCGGCCCGTGGGGGATGGAGCAAACCGCCCAACGGCCGCAGCCGATGTGCCGCGAGCCGCGGTGCCAGATCCAACCGCAATATCCACCGCGCCTACGGCGTCGGCGTCGCCGGCGCCGTCGCAGGTCACACGCACGGCACCCACACCGCCGGCGGCGCCGTCGAGCCCCTCGCGTCCGCCCCGCATGTCGCCGGCACCGGCGCCGACCGAGCCGGCCGCGCGCGATTCGTTTACGCCCACGGGTCGCGCTCGAAAAGGGGCTCAGGGTCGGGACGACGATCGGAATACGGGTCGTAGCCGTCGTCGTCCTCGTTTTCCGCGCGGATGCACGGATCCTGGCTCATCGGCTCATCTGCGTCCGCCGCATGCTTGCGCTCGTCTGCCATACAGGCCCCCTCTCGACATTACGTGCCGCCATTATACAAAGCGAGCGCCCGCCGTCCCAAGGTACACGCCTCCGGACGACGGGCGCCTCTACATGACGAGCGCTTCACAAGCGACTGCGCCCCTGCCTACACCGTCATTCGTCAACCGCGAGCACGATCACGCCGCCGCGACCGACGCGCGGCGACCCCATGGGCAGACTCGTGTCAGACGGCCACATCATCACCGACGGATCCACGGCAACTGTCACATGCTTGCCCTGGTACCCGCCCCAATCGAGCTCACTCGTGTCACGGTCGAGCAGCACAAACGAAGCCTCGCGCTCACTCGTACCCATGCCGTCACCGTTCACCGCGGTGAGCGTGGTCGCCTCATCGAGCTGTAGAAGCGTATGCATGGCAAGGTCGCCCGTCGCGGGATTGGGATTCTCGACACCCTGCAGGTCGGCGATTCCCTGGTCATCCAGCTCATGCACGGTACCCGTGAGAACCACGAGCCCAAATTCGCGCGCCGCATCGGCGGGGTCCTTACCGGCACGCTCCGCCGTCGACTCCCATTCGCCCGACTCAAGCGCGGCAATGTCCTCAAGCTCGTCAAGATCGGTTTTGTCCGACGAATAACTCGTCCAATCGATGGTGACGAACTCCTCATCCGCTACACGCGTCACCAAAGAATCGTCGCCCACCTGCGTCTCGCACACGATGCGCTGGGGACGAATCTCGCCATCCCATGTATAGCGCCATACAGTCCCCTCGCCGGTCCCCGAGGACGTCTCGCTTACCAGCAGGCCATCGCCGTACGAGGAGGCAAAAACCGTGCCCCTAAACCCGCCGGTCCCGGCAACGCCCTCGTTCAACCATACGGATGGCACAATCAGCTCATCACCGTCATCGCTCACGGAGAACGCCATGACCTCGGAAACTCCGTTCCATTGCTCCGTCGGTCCGCTGGCGCGCACGAGCAGCTCCGGGATCTCATCGTTCGTGGCGTCGACGAGCGCATATTCGAAGGCCACACCCTCGGCACGCCCGTCTTCCAGATGATCGAAATACTCCATGGGGTTGGCGAGTACCTCGCGATACAGCGCGGCGGCCTTTTGCTCTGGGCTCTTTTGGGCAGGCACGCTCGAGGCCGACCCCGCCTGTGAGCCCTGAGTCTGCGCAGGCGCGCCCGTGCACCCCGCGAGTCCCAGCGTCGCCGCCATGCCGGCAACAACCACCCAGCGCGCCGCATACATAGCTTTCATGAAGCCCTCCATTCCCTTGGCCAGTAGTTGGAGTATTCCCAGGCCAAGTTTGGACCAATCGAGCTTAACGCCCCATAGCCCACCTCGGCGCTCAGCGGTCCCAACAGGCCGCTCAACGGCTTTGGCAAAGTTGGGGTCAAACGCGACGGACGTCAAGCGCATCGGGCACCAAGCGCACTTGGGATCTCCGCTCCAAACGTCCCCCGGACCTCCGTGCCAAACGCAAAAGGACCTCGCAGCCTAATGAACTGCGAGGCCCCTTGCGTACCACTTGCTATGGCACAGAGCGATTACCGACGCTCTTTACCTTGGCTATGAGCGACGCTTGCGGGCCACGTAGACGCCTCCCGCAATCAGCGCCACGCCAACGATCGCCACGCCAACGACAGGCAGCAGCGCGGTGTCCCCAGTCTGGGGCAGGCCGCCCTGGGGCTTACTCGGCTTCTGAGCGGAGCCACCCTGGTTGCCGCCGTTGCCGTTCTGGCCGTTGCCGGAGCCACCTTGGTTGCCACCGTTGCCGGAGCCGCCCTGGCCGTTGCCATTGCCGCCCTGGTTGCCGCCGTTGCCGCCCTGGTTATCGCCATTGCCGCCCTGGTTGTCGCCGTTGCCGCCCTGGTTGTCACCACCATGGTCGCCACCGTTGCCGCCACCGTTGTCGCCACCGTTGTCGACGGACGTGACCTTGAAGTTGTCCAGGACAAAGTCGCCCGAGCCAACCTTGGTGTTGCCCTCGTTGCCGGCGGAGTACAGACCGATCCAGGTCTGGCCGCTCTCGGCGCCCGTGACCTCCATCTTGATGTGGGCGGTCGTCTGCACGCCGTCCTTGAACGTGACGGGCAGGAACTCGGTGGGCACCGTGTAGCTGGTCTCGTCCGCGACGTCACCGTCGCCCACGATCATCTGGTAGCCCGTGGCGGCAGAGCCGGCCTGGTAGTCAAACTCGACGATGTACTTCTTGCCGGGCTCGAACAGGATGTTCTGCGGCGTGGTCTGGTACAGCAGGCCCTTGCGGCCGTCGTGGTACTTGAGCGACCAGTTGCCGTCGATCGCGTCGTCGACCTCCTTGTTTTTCCAACCGGTCTGCGTAAACTCGCCGTTGCGCTCAGAGAGGTGCGCCACCGCGTCGCCGCCGTGGGAGGAGGGGCCGATCACGAACGGATACAGGCCGGACACCGCGTTCTCAAAGTCCTGCGTGTAGTTGCCCTGCTCGTCCTGGACCGGGAACTTGTCGTTCTCGACAAAGCGGATGTTGTCCACGTAGGTCGAGCCCTCGCCGGCAGCACGGCTGATGGTGAGGTCGGCGGTCTTGGCGTCCGCCGTGAACTTCACGTACATACGCGTCATGTAGGAATCGCCCAGGCTGCTCGACTGACGCTGGTCGCTGGCGGTGTAATTCTGGGACAACGAGCGCGTCATGGAGCGGGCCGCCTTGTTCTTACCGGACGCAACCGTAACCGTCGCCTTGGCATCGCTCTCGTTGGCGATGTAGAGCTCGGCCACATAGGTCTTGCCAGGCTCCAGGCCGCTGAGCTGCGTGGTCACCGCAACGTCCTTGGCCGGGTCGGCGATGGTGAGGCGCTGGTCGCCGGTGGGGGCATGCTTCACCGTCACAGAAGCATCCTCGATGTCGCCGGACCAGACCTCGGCGTTGAGCTGCTCGCCCTCGGCATACGTGTTGAAGCCAGGGTCGACCACGCCGGTGCCCTCGCCAAAGTTCATCTCGTCGGCGGTCTTGGCGGAGGAATCCGCCTTGACGATGATGTAGGGGGTCTTGGCCTCCGCGTCGATCGTCACGGTGCCGCCGGCAACGTCCTGGACCTTCTCGCGGCCCTGGTCGGTGAGCTTGTAGAGCACGCCGCCGTTGAACTCAGCCGGGAGGTCCCACGTGGTGGAGCCGCCATCGACGTTGTAGTGGTAGAGCTTCTTCTCGCCATCCTGCTCCCAAGGCAGCAGGTAGGCACCGTCCTCGAGCACCTTCGCGCCGTTGAGGGTGATCACGCGCTCGCAGATGGAGTCATCGCGCTGCTCCGCCTTGCGCGTCACCACGACCTTGTCACCGGCCTCGTTGGTGAGAACGATCTGCTTCTCGTGGTTGGCAACCGGAGACTTGTCGCCCTCGGCGCCGGTGTAGACGTCCCAATCGACAACCTGGTAATGCTGCAGGAAGCGCGTGGGGAGGTTCTCGGTGAACGTGGTGTTGATGTAGGCGTTGAAGTCGTTCTCGTTGCCCCAGCCCTCAAAGCCTTCCTCGCTCCAGCCGCCCAGCAGCGGGTTGTCCATCACGCCGCCCTTGGAGGGAGCGTTGTTGGGAGAGATGTCGCGCTGGTCGTTGCGCAGGAAGCGCACGATGTCGGAGTTGATGCCCTTGAGCGTGTTGCCGCCGTACTGGACCTCGGTCGCCCAGTGGCTCCACGTGGAGTTGTACTCGCCCTCGTTGGGGAACTCGGTGGAGAAGCGCCAGCCGAGCGCGTTGATCTGCTCAGCGATGCGACGGGTCTCCCATGCATCCTCGTACCACACGTCGAGGTAGATGAAGTCCATGTTGTTGTCGCGCGTGGCGGCGTCCTTGCGGAGCTCGTCCAGCGAGGCGGCGGAGGCGCCCGTCACCGCGGGATCGCCGACGTACTCGCCCTTCTCGAAGTTCTTGTTGGCAAAGCTCGTGCCGTTGATGCGGTCGTAGAGCTGCACAAAGCGGTTCCAGCGGGCGTTGGAGCCCAGGTCCCACAGCTTGTCGATGACGATGGACTGGTCCATCCAGCCCCAGCCGGCACCCTGGCCCTGAATCATGCGCTCGTTGAACGACTTGGACTCGGCGTACGCCTCCTGGGCGTTCACGTGAATGCCGACCTCGGTGTTGTACTGATGGGCGATCTCGATCAGATCGCGGAAGCCCTGAGTGCCGCCCTCTTTGGAGGAGATGTCGGCGTACTCGGAGTTGGCGGAATCGTGGCCCTCGTTGCCGTAGCCCTTCAGCAGCAGCGCCTGGGGCAGGCCGTCGGTGATCAGCGCGACCTTCTTGACGTTGTCGGCGGTCAGCGCGTAGGGGTTGGTCACCTCGGAGCCAAAGTTCATGACGATGCGGTAGGACACCAGGTCCTTGATGGCCTCGGAGCCGTACGGCACGTTCAGGCTCGGGCGGATGGCGTTGGCGCCGTCGTTCCAGTCGATGACCCGGTCGTCGTTGGTATCGCCCTCGGAGATGGCGACCTTCACCCACGGCAGCTCGCTCGTGGGCAGCTGCACGTCGTCGTGGGAGGCGACGTACTTCTGCGCCTCGGCGTCACCGTGCTCGTAGTACCACACGGAGCTGGCAAGGCCCATGGTGTCCAGGCCGCTGTTCAGCGTGATGCGCTCGTCCTTCTCCTTCTCGGAGTTGGAGAAGATGCCGGCAGACAGGTCCTTGTTGCTCAGGATGCCGTACATGAAGCCCTGCTGGCTGTTGGGGTTGAAGGTGCCGTCGAAGCTGTAGAAGGAATCGCCGGAAAGCGCCACGTTGGTGGACATCTTGGCACCTGCGAAGCCCTGGCCGCCATCGACCATGTCGAGGGACAGCAGGTTCATGCCGGACAGGTCGATCGACTCGAGCGCGGCGCTGTTGTCCGCCTTCTCGACCTTGGTCACCTTCCAGGAAAGGGTGGTGCCCTCGACCTTGAGCTCGACGGTCACGTTCGCGTCGACGGCCACGCCCTCGACGGGATCGATGTCGAGCACGTAGGTCGCGGTGTCGCCCGCGAGCTTGCTCGTCACCTTGGGCGTGATCTCCTTGCCGTTGATCTTGAGCTTGGACAGGTCGCTCTCCTGGCCGCGGAAGAACGTGCCCGCCAGGTCGCCCTTCAGCTCGTAGCGAACCGGCTGCGGGAACGTCTCGGAGACGTAGACCTTCATCTTGTCGGACTCGATGGTCTGGTACTTGGAGAGGTCGATCTCGGCCTTCTTCTCAAGCTTGAAGTCAAAAACGTTGGCCTCGTCGCCGAGATTCTCAACGTCGACCTCCTGGTTGACGGCCTGGTAGCCGGCAGCCATGACGGTGGCGCTCTTGGTACCGACCTCGACCTCGTCCATCAGGTAGGCGCCCTGATCGTCGGTCTTGGCCGCAACCGAGCCGATGCGAACGGTCGCATCGGAAATAGGGGCGCCCGCGACGTCCGTCACGATGCCGCGGACGGCGGCGAGGTTGACGTAGCTCACGCTCATCTGCTGGCCCTCGCGCTCAGCGGCCCAGCCCCAGGTGTCCTCCATGACATCCTGCCCGCCGATGGCGGCATCGGCGAACTTGAGGGACGTCTGGCCGTTGACCTTGACGCCCATCATGCCCTTGCCGCTCTGCGCGGCGACGAAGTTACCCACCTCCTGGAGGGACTTTTGGGCCTTCTGACCGTTGACGGTGATGCTCACGTTCTCGTTGCTCACGTTGAGGGAGAGCTTGAGCTCCTCGCCCTTGACGGGCTTGGGCAGGTTGCCGTCGAACGCCGGGTACTGGCCCGCGCCGTTGACCTCCCACTGGCAATACCAGCCGCTGCTCTTGTCATAGCCGATGTAGACCCAGTTGTCGTTGTCCACATAGGTGTAGAACACGCCGAAGTTGACGTCGTCCGTCACCGGGACGATGGCAAGATCGACCGACTTGGCGGCCTCGACCTTGGTGGTCTTATTGAGCAGCAGCGCCGGAGCCGCCGAGTTGGGGTCTCCGTACTCATGACCGCCGCCGTTGTTCTTGCCGCCGGCGATCTGGATCCACTTGCGGCCGAGCGTGACCTCCTCGGCGGGGTTCCAGCTCTGACCCTCCACCTTGTCGCGATAAAGCGTCCACTTGGCAAAGTCGTTCACCGTGGTGTCGCCCATCTGGACGTTGCGGAAGGTGACGTCGGTGATGGCGTCGCCGAACGTACCGGCGCCCATGCCGACCTTGCCCTCCTTTTGCATCACGGCGGCAAAATCCGCGCTCGTGACAGAGGCCTTCTTGTCATTGACGGTCACGTCGATGCGCTCGCCCTCGTGCGAAATGGTGACCGTGGCGGCCTGGCCCTTGCCGACGTTGGGCAGGCCGGTGAGGCCGGCATAGCTGGAAGAGCCGTTATTCTTCCACTCGATGAACCAGTTATTGCCCGCGTCGTACCCGACGTAGGCCCAGTTGTTGTCGTCAACGTACTTTGCGACAACGCGGGCGCGCGACTTGGCGGGCTCGCTCGCCAAGGTAAACTCGACACCCATGGGCTTGTCGCCCTGAGTGGTGTCGCTCAGGACGAAGGCCTCCGGCTTGTCGCCGCCAAAGTGGCCGTTTCCGTTGCCGGAACTGGAAACCAAATGGCCCACGGTCTGCTTGGACACCGAAGGTGCAGCCATCGCAGAACCCGCAGGCCCCAGCAGCGCCCCTGCCGTCGCAACGACGACAAGCAGAGATGCAAGCAGGCGTTTTAATCCTTTTCCACGCTGCATAGAGCTCCTCTCTCTACCGTTCCCGCACCGCGGGCCGCCCGCGTGTGCCGGGCGGATTGACGTACCCCGTCCCCGTGTTGCCAGGCGCCGCACGACGTCTGGCTGGCGTCTGGCCGTCGTGTCGCCAGACTAACCCACGAAAACGATTGTCTATTTTCTTTGAGATGAGGTGCGCGGCGCGGAACGTTCCTGTCCAACGGCAGAATTGGGAGTGCGAAAGGTCAATTTATTTTTCTCCCATATTTTTGGTTGGTTTTATGTTAGCGCTAACATTATTGTTTGACCGCTTGGTTGTGATCATTGTTTTTGCAGGTAGATGCCTATGCTATCGTTAACAATCGTCCGATCAACAACCGGTTGATGACGGACGATTTTTGCCCCATTTTTTACGTGCGCGCGGCAGATGCGCACGCGCTCCGTCACCACTGGGCGAAAAATCGCGGCCGTTGGCGAAATTGCCAACGGCCGCGACCGTACCAAGATATGTGTACGCGAGGAGGACGAGCGAACGCTCCGCGAGTGGAGGCACCACGAGAGGAGGCGGGGCGTTGCGCGAAGGAAGGGGCGACCCCTCCTCCCCCGCCGTTAGCGTTCGCGGCGAGATGTCCCTCGTGCGCTGCGCGGTGCGCTCTCCCCCACGTGCCGTGCGGTGCGTACGCTACGCCACGACGAACTCGTCTCCGTCGACACCCACCGTGACCGTGTCGCCCTCGCGCACCCGGCCATCGATGATGGCGCGCGCGATTGCGTCGACCACCTCGCGCTGGATAAGGCGCTTGAGCGGACGGGCGCCGAACACGGGGTCGAGGCCGCCCACCGCGAGCATCTGCTTCGCCTCCGGCGTGATCTCGAGCGTCATGCGCTCCTTTGCCAGGCGTGCACGGACGTCGGCGAGCTGGATATCCACAATCTTCTCGATCTGCTCCATACCGAGCGGGTGGAACACCACGATGTCGTCGATGCGGTTGAGGAACTCGGGCCTGAACGTGTGGCTCATGGCCTCGTCCACCAGACGGCGCATCTCCGCCTCGTCACGTCCCGCGTACTCGGCGATGGCGCTCGAACCCACATTGCTCGTCATGATGATGATCGTGTTCTTGAAGCTCACCTGACGACCTTGGCCATCGGTAAGACGACCGTCGTCGAGCACCTGGAGCAGCACGTTGAACACGTCGGGGTGTGCCTTCTCCATCTCGTCGAGCAGGATGACGGAGTAGGGGCGCCGACGCACCGCCTCGGTGAGTTGGCCTCCCTCGTCGTAGCCAACGTATCCGGGAGGAGCGCCGATGAGGCGCTGGACGCTGAACTTCTCCATGTACTCGGACATGTCGATGCGCACGAGCGCGCGCTCATCGTCGAACAGGCACTCGGCGAGCGCCTTGGCGAGCTCGGTCTTGCCCACGCCGGTGGGGCCCAGGAAGAAGAAGCTGCCGATGGGGCGGTCGGGGTCGGAAAGGCCGGCACGGCTGCGACGCACGGCTGCGGCGACGGCGCGCACGGCCTCGTCTTGGCCGATGACGCGCTCATGCAGCTGGTCTTCGAGCCCCTGCAGCTTCTCGAGCTCACCTTGCATCATCTTGGCCACCGGCACACCCGTCCACGAGCTCACGACCTCGGCGATCTCGTCGGACGTGACTTCCTCCTTGAGGGCGCTCTCGTCTTCTTTTTGCGCGGCGAGCTGCTCTTCGCCTTCGCGAACCTGTGCCTCCAAGCCCGGGATTACGCTAAAGCGCAGCTCGGACGCGCGGGCGAGGTCGCCGTCGCGCGTCGCGCGAGCCTCCTCACCGCGGGCCTCGTCCAGTTGGCTTTTGAGCTCCTGGACGCGGTCGATGGCGTTCTTCTGGTTGAGCCAGCCGGCCTTAGCCACATTGAGTCGCTCCTGCGTCTCGGCGATGTCCTGGCGTAGCGCTTCCAGGCGCTCGGCGGAGGCGGCGTCCGTCTCCTTCATGAGCGCCTGCTCCTCGATCTGCATCTGGGTGAGCTGGCGCGTGATGGCGTCGATCTCAACCGGCATGGAATCGAGCTCCATGCGCAAGCGGCTCGCCGCCTCATCCACCAGGTCGATGGCTTTATCGGGCAGGAACCGGTCGGCGATGTAGCGGCTCGAGAGGTCGGCGGCTGCCACAAGGGCGCCGTCGGTGATGCGCACGCCATGGAAGATTTCGTACTTCTCCTTGAGGCCGCGCAAGATCGACACCGTGTCCTCCACGCTCGGCTCGCCCACGAACACCTGTTGGAAACGACGGGCGAGTGCCGCGTCCTTCTCGATGTACTTGCGGTACTCGTCGAGCGTGGTCGCGCCAATCGCATGCAGGTCGCCACGGGCGAGCGCCGGCTTCAGGATGTTGCCGGCGTCCATGGAGCCCTCGGTAGCACCCGCGCCCACGATGGTATGGAGCTCATCGATGAACAGGATGACCTTGCCCTCAGACTTTTGCACTTCCTTGAGCACCGCCTTCAAGCGGTCCTCGAACTCGCCGCGGTACTTGGCGCCCGCCACGAGCGCGCTCATGTCGAGCTCGATAAGGTCGCGGTCGCGCAGGGTGCTCGGCACGT
>SAMEA3387510__coassemble_1484_pt1 | contig 35049 bp, 25 predicted proteins | sample SAMEA3387510__metabat2_high_PE_010 | metagenome-assembled genome bin SAMEA3387510 (sample SAMEA3387510) | Felis catus | biome: Faeces | place: United Kingdom | collected 2012 | reverse complement strand
GGTCGGAGCCCAGGAAGTTGTTGTGGCCGCCCATGTGCAGGGCGTCCTTGTCGTTATCGGAGCAGGGCCAGTTGATCCACATGAACGGGGCCACGCCGGAGTTCCTCTGGAACGCCGAGGCGAAGTTGTTGTCGATCTTGCCCCACACGCGGCCGCCGGTGTTGATGACCTGGACGGTCTCGGGCAGCCGGCTGTACCAGCGCTCGCCGTGGCCCATGTAGTTCACGGGGCAGAAGATGAGCGTGTCCTTGAGGCCGGGGTACTTGAGCGCGCCGTCGGCGTTCTCGGCCTTCTGCTGCTCGTGCAGCCAGTCGGTCATCTCCTTGCAGAACTTGATGTAGAGGTCCTTGCCCTGGTCGCCCGCGTCGTCCGCCAGGATCGCGATCTGGCGAACCCCGTGGTCCATGACCTGGGTGAACTTTTGCTTGAGGACCTTCACGGACTCATCGTAGTTCGTAGGCGTGATCGGGTTGCTCATGAACGGGTGCAGCGCGAACACGAAGCGGCACTTGGACTCGTTGCCCGCCTTGGCGAGGGGCTCGATCTTGTCGCGCAGCTCGTCTTCGGTGTACAGCTCGCGCCACTTGGCGTTGTGCTTGGGATCGTCCTTGGGGGCGTAGAAGTAGGCATTAAGCTTATAGTAGCCGCCCCACTCCATCAGGTTCACGCGGTCCTCGGTGCTCCACGGGTTGCCGTAGTAGCCCTCGATGAAGCCGCGGGTGATGACGTCGGCGTAGTCGCTCACCGTGAGGGCGCGCAGCGTGTCGCCCTCGACCTGTTGGAAAATCTGGTACAGCGTGGTCAGGCCGTAGAACGCGGCGTCGGTGTCGCGGCCCAGCACGATGATCTGGCTCGGGCCGTCGCCCTGTGCCGGCAGTGCCGCCAGCAGATAGGCGTCGGTCTTGTCGAACAGGCCGTCCGTATAGGAGAGCTTGCCCTCCTTGACGAGCTTGTCGACATGCGCGTCGACCGCGCCCTTGGAGCCCTTGATGCCCACGAGCACCGCTGTGCCCTTACCCTGGGGAACGGCTTCGTTTGCCGCAGCCTTCATGCCCTTGAGTTTGAGCGTCTCGTCCAAACGGGCCTTGGTCTCGGCGTCGATGCCGGACTCCACGACCGTCGTGACGTCCTTCTCTAGTTTCACCTCCCCTGTTGCGTATGAGATGGCTTGCGGCGTGGGGTAGATCTGGTAGTCGCCCTCGGCCGCACGCACCGTACTCGGCGCACCGAGCATGCAGATGCACACCAGCGCAAGCACGGCGAGCACGTTGATACGCGCCCGAAGCCTTTGCGTCATACCGCCTCCTTTTCTAACAAAACCCCGCGCCGCCAATGAACTGCGGCACGGGGTATCGGCAGATGCGGTACAACTTTCGCGCATGGCGCGAGCGGATTGACCGTCATTTCGGTAAGCGGCGACCGTTAATCGGCGTTTAAATCACAAACCCCCTGTGTATGTGTGCATATCCATCGACTGCACACAACTGGAGCGAGCGGCAAAGCGTGCCCCCTATCGGAGAAGAACCTCCCGGGCGATAGCCAAATCGCTCTTGACCTCGGGGTACTCGTCGCCGCGATGCATCGTCTCTTCATCGCCCTTGGCGAGCAGCAGGACGACCGACGGCTCCCCGCACGCGAGGGCGCGCTCCAGCACCGTGCGCACCGCCTCCTCACGGTCGAGGATGACCTCGTGGGAAACGCCGGCAGGCGTGTTCTTTACCAGCTCGGCGCAGATGTCCTCCACGCGGTCGTGGGCCGGGTCCTCCTCGGTGTACACCAGATGGTCGGCATAGGCGCCCGCCACGCGGGGCAGGGCCTCGCGGCGCTCGTGCGCCTTGCCGCCGGGGGCGCCGAACAGCGCCACCACGCGGCGGTCGGGGTACTCCGCCTTCACGGATTTGAAGAGCGTCTCAAAGGAGAGCTCGTTATGCGCGTAGTCCACGATGGCGAGCACGTGCCCGTCGGCAGAGGACACGAGCTCCATGCGGCCGGGCACGCGAATCTGCGCCAGGCCCGCGCGGATGGCATCATAGCCCACGCCGAGCAGGCGGGCCATGGAGATGGCCGCCAGGGCGTTGTCCACGTTGAACAGGCCGGGCATGCCCAGCTCAATGCGCTCCTCGCACGCAATCTCGCCCTCGGCGGCGCGTTCGCGCACGCTGAACGCCAGACCTCCCGTAGGCAGCTGCGTCACGCCGGACGCGGTGAAGAGCGGCTCGACGGGCCACGCCTTGCCGCCATGGGAACCCTCCCCCGCATGCTCGACCGCGAACGTCGCCACGCACGGCGCGGACTTGGCCGCCTGCAGCACGCGATCCACGTGATCGCTGGCAAGATTCACCAGCGCGACCTCGCACTGGTTGAAGATTCGCAGCTTGGAGGCAAAGTAATCCTCGAAGTCCGGATGCTCCACGCCGGAGATGTGGTCGCGCCCGATATTCAAAAAGCAGCCGATCTCAAACAGCAAGCCCAGCACGCGATCGTACTTGAGGCCCTGGCTCGAGACCTCCATCACCATGGTGCGACGGCCGGCGTCAACGGTGTTGCGCAGATGACGCCACAGGTCGGGAGCCTCGGGCGTGGTGTTGTGGCTCTCGTAACGCACCTTGCCGTCGTCCGTCTCGATGGAACCCAAGATAGACGGCTCCTGCCCGGCCGCCACAAGGATGGAGCGCAGCATGTAGGCGACCGTCGATTTGCCCTTGGTGCCGGTGATACCCACCACGTGCAGTTGGTCCTCCGGGTGGCGATAGATCACCGGTGCCACAAGCGCCATGGCGCGGCGCACGTCAGACACCACGAGCGCGGGCGTCACCGCGGCGGCGGCCACGAGCTCGGAAGGAATGCTCAGCCCCTCGCCCACGCCCTCGCACAGGTAGGCCGCGGCGCCCGCCGCAACGGCGCTCTCCAAGAACGCCGGGCGAAAACCCGCGCCCTTGCACACGAACAGGTTGTGCGGAGCGACCTCGCGCGAATCGATGGCCATGCCGTCCACGCAGGTGGCCCCATCGCCGAGCACGCGAGCCTCCACGTCGGATGCGCGCAGCACGTCGATCAGGTCGGACAAGGTCAGGGGCCTTTTCTCTTCGGGCATATGCACTCCAAGCATCTCCTCTTGAGGCAACGTTGGGCCGAATACTCCCTCCCCGGGCGCTATCTCCTCGGCCATCGCCTGCCCCTTTCATATACAACGGGCAGGCGAACGTACTCGCGCTGCCCGTTGCATTCGTTCTTCCTGCGCCCTCACATCGTGCAGGGATGCAAAAGGGCGTCTTGGGCATCACAGCCCCGCCTCGGCAAACCCGCGCCGGAGCCGCAGCGCGCTACGCCGCTACCGTTGCATCCTCATCGACGAAGTAGCGCTTGTACCAGATGAGGAACGTGAGCGCGGTGTAGATCTTGCGCTGGTTGAGCGCACGGCCCTCAAAATGGTCGTCGAGCATCTGCATGAGCTTGGATGTGTCGAAGAACTCCTCGGCCCACGGGGCGGTGAAGTACTCCTTCACGTAGTCGTAGTATTTCTGCTCGCGCAGCCAGAACTTGAGCGGGACCGGGAAGCCCTTCTTGGGGCGCGTTGCCCATTCGTCGGGCAGAACGCGGTTGGCGGCGTGGCGCACCACCTGCTTGTTCCCGTTCTCGTTCACGCGGAAGCGTGCGGGAATGTGTTGGGCGAACTCCATGACCTTCTTGTCCAGGAACGGGACGCGCAGCTCGAGCGAATGCGCCATGCACATCTTGTCGGCCTTGAGCAGGATGTCACCGGGCAACCACATGTTCATGTCAAGATACTGGCGCTTGGACAGGTCGCAGAAGTCCTGCACGCGGTCGTACACCGGTGCGCACAACTCGAACGCGTCGGGGCCGCCGGCGTACTCGGGCCTCACGATGTCGTCGATCTCGTCGGGACGGTACACGAAGGCCTGGCCCGTGAACCACTTCTCGGGCATCTCCGCCGCCTTGAGCAGGAAGTTCCTGCCCTTGAAGTACGGCTTATCCGCCACGAAGCGCCCCAGGGCGCGACGGATGCCGCGAGGGACCACGCGCTTGAAGCGGGCTAACGACGGCACATCCTCATAATAGGCGTACCCCGCGAACAGCTCGTCGGCGCCCTCACCGGAGAGCACGACCGTCACCTGCTCAGCCGCAAGCTGGGCCAAGAACCACAGGGGGACGCTCGACAGGTTGCTCTGCGGCTCGTCCATGTGGTACTGAATCTGCGGTAGCACCTCGAAGAACTCGTCCGCCGTCACCATCTTGCGGTAGTTTTCGATCCCGAGCTTGTCGGACAGCTCCTTGGCGTAATTCGTCTCGTTGAAGTCCTTGTAGTCAAAGCCCACCGAGAAGGTCTTGTCGGGCATGAGGCACGCGGCGATATAACTGGAATCCACGCCCCCGGAGAGGAACGAACCGACCTTGACGTCGGCGATGCGGTGCGCGGCAACGCTCTCGTGGACCACGCGGTCGCACTCCTCCACGTACTCGTCAAACGTCTTGGAATTGTCGTCCGAGAAATCGGCGTCCCAATAGCGGCGCACGTCCATGCGGCCGGACGCGATGTCGAAGGTGAAGCAGTGCGCGGCCGGCAGCTTGTACACGCCGGCGAAGAACGTCTCGTCCGTGGCGGGGAACTGCATGGTGAGGTACGGGCGCAGGGCCTTCTTGTTCACGGCCTTCTCAAAGCCGGGATGCTCGAGGAAACTCTTAATCTCGCTGCCGAACAACAGATCGCCGTCGGCGGTTTGATAGTAGTAGAACGGCTTGATGCCGAAGATGTCACGCGCGCCGAAGAGCTTGCCGGAGCGCATGTCGTGCGCCACGAAGCCGTACATGCCACGCAGGCGATCGACCAGACCCTCTCCCCACTCCTCATAGCCGTGCACGAGGACCTCGGTGTCGGCGTCGCAGTGGAACGTGTGCCCCGCGGCCTCGAGCTCGGCGCGGAGCTCTTGAAAGTTGTAGATCTCGCCGTTGAACACCACGAAGACCGAGCCGTCCTCGTTGCCCATGGGCTGGGCGCCCGCCTCGGTGAGGTCGAGAATGGACAGGCGGCGGAAACCCAGCGCCACGCCATCTTTGATATGGGTTCCGCCCATGTCGGGACCGCGGTGGACAATGCGATCCATCATCGCCTTGAGAACGCGCTCGTCGTTCTCAACATGGCCGGTAAAACCTACGAATCCGCACATGGACAAACCTTTCTTGCGCAGTTTCCTTAGCAAAAATCACATATGTCCAAAATTGTATAACGAAGGGCGGGCCGCAACCCACCCTTCAATAAAACAGCGTTGTCGGTGTAAACGATGCGCAAAAGAGGGACTGCCCCTTTTACACATCCGCCCTCGTGGCTTCCTTGGCGGCCTTGCGTGCGCGGGCGGCGGCGACACGCGCCTCCTGCTCGGGCGTGAGCTGCACCTTCTTGCGAGCGGGCTTCTCCGCCCCGGCACCAGACGCGCCTTCACCCGTGGCGGGCTTCTCCTCAACAGGCTTGTGCAGCGTGGTCACCGCCAGGTCCGTCGTGGCGGGAGCGCACGAGGCGCCCATGGACAGACAGCTCTTGGGGCACTCGCGCGTGCAGCTCGCGCACTGGATGCAACGGTACTGGTCGATGCTCCACGTGCCGCCCTTGCGATCGACCGCGATGGCACCAACCGGACACGCACGCTGGCACATGCCGCACAGGATGCACGTGTCCATGTCGCATTCCACGTGGCCGCGCATGTGCTCGTAGGACATGGCGGGCACCTGCTCGGCAGGATACTGCACCGTCGCCGGCTTGCCGAACAACGAACGCAGCGTCATCTTTCCTAATTTGAAATTACCCATGGAGCGCCTACCTTTCCGTGCAGGAGATGCACGGGTCGATCGTGAGGATGATCATGGGCACGTCCGCGACGTCCACGCCCTGCATGGCGCGCACCATGCCAGCAAGGTTCTGCGAGGTAGGCGTGCGCAGGCGGAAGCGGTCCAGGTACTTGGTGCCGTTACCGCGCACGTAGTAGAACGCCTCGCCGCGCGGCTGCTCGATGAGCACATGCGCCTGGCCGTTCTCGGGCGGAAGCACCTTGGCCGCGGGCTTGTCGCCGATGCCGTCGTGCGGAATCTTGGCCACAAGCTCCTTGATGATGGCGATGGACTGGAAAACCTCCTGGCAGCGCACCTTGCAGCGAGCGTAGCAATCGCCCTCCGTGGCGATGATGGGCTCGAAATGCTCGAGGTCGCCGTACGCGCCAAAACCCGTGGTGCGCATATCGTGCTCAACGCCGGAACCCTTGGCAAAGGGGCCCACCATGGAAAGCTCGAGTGCGTCCTCAAAGCTGATGGCGCCCACGCCCTCCAAGCGGCTGCGCACGGAGGAGTCGTTCAGCATGGTGTCCACGATCTCGCGGTAATCGCGCTGGATGCCGTCGAGCTTGTCGCACACGCCGCGCAGCATCGCGTCATCGATGTCGTGGGCCATGCCGCCGACGATGGTGATCGACAAGATGATGCGGCCACCGCACGTCTCCTGGAAGATATCGAGAATCGTCTCGCGCAGACGCCAGCAGTGGTTGAAGAGGCTCTCAAAGCCGAATGCATCGGCGAGCAGGCCCAGCCACAGCAGATGCGAATGAATGCGGGAGAGCTCCTCGAGGATGGCGCGCAGGTAGTCGGCGCGGCGGGGAATCTCAATACCCAGCAACTTCTCCGTGGCGCTGGCGTAGCCGTAGCCGTGGCCAAAGCTGCAGATGCCGCACACGCGTTCGGCAATGTAGACGAACTGATTGTAGTCGCGCTTCTCGACGAGCTTTTCAAGACCGCGATGCACGAATCCTATTTGCGGTATGGCCTCGATAACATGCTCGTCCTCAACCACGAGGTCGAGATGCACGGGCTCGGGAAGCACCGGATGCTGCGGGCCGAACGGAATAACGGAACGAGTCGCCATGCCTACTCACCGTCCTTTCCTGCAGCGGCGTCCTTGGCGGCCTTCGCGGCGAGCGCCGCGCGGACCTTCGCCGCCTTCTCGGGATCCATGTTTGCGAGCTTTGCCTCCATCTTGGCGGCGCGCTCCTCGGCCGTCATGGCGGGCTTGGCGGCAGGCGCGGACGCGGGCTCCGGTGCAGGCGCAGCCGCGCTCACCGCAGCGACGGCAGCGGAATCGGCCTCGGCGGAGCTCGTGGCCATGGCGCGCTCAGCCTGGGCGGCCTCGGCGGCTTCGCGTGCCTTCTTTGCCGCCGCTTCCGCCTTTGCCGCAGCGGCAGCCTTCTTCTTGGCGAGTTTCTCGCGCTCGGCCTTCATCTCGGGTGTAATGATCGTCATGGGCTCAGAGGTTGCCAAGTTGAAGAAATGGCCGCCAAAGTCAAGCTTCATGTTCACAAAGCGCACGCCGTACAGATCGTGCGTCTCGTTCTCATATGAGAACGCGGCGAAGTACAGCCCCTGGATCGAAGGCACTCGACTCGACTCGTCAATGCCGTAGACGCACAGGTTGAGCGCGTTCTGCGCGGTCTCGTCATAGAACGTGTACAACAGGTCGATACCTTGCTCGGTGGTCTCGGCGCACATCTGCACAAAGCGCATGCCCTCGTGCTTGAGCGTTTGCACGCGTGTGAGCAGTTCCTCGAGCGGCAGGTCCACAAAGGACGTCGTGTACATCTATGCCTCCTTCTCTTCAACGGGCTTCGAGGCAACGGCGTCGCCGCCATCCTGGGCGCAAGCGCAGCCCTTGGGAGGCAAGATGCCCGGGCGCGGCGCGGTGGCGGGATCCTTGCCCGCCGCCATGAGCTTTGCCTTCTCGTCCAAAATCTCAACGGCCTTGAGTACCGCGTCGATGATCGTCTCGGGCCGCACGGCGCACCCCGGGGCGTACACGTCCACCGGAATCGCCTTGTCCACGCCGCCGATCACGTTGTAGCAATCGCGGAACACGCCGCCGGTGCACGCGCAGATGCCGCACGCCACCACGACCTTGGGCTCGAGCATCTGGTCGTAGATGTGGCGCACCACCTCGATGTTCTGCGCATTGACCGAGCCCGTCACCAAAAAGATGTCGGCGTGCTTGGGGTTTCCCGTGTTGATGATGCCAAAGCGCTCGATGTCGTAGAGCGGCATCATGGAGTCGAGAACCTCGATGTCGCAGCCGTTGCAGCTCGACCCGTCATAGTGGATGAGCCACGGCGATTTGGAAGAATATCCCATCTCACAACTCCCTTAGATAAACGGCGTGATGAGCACGTAGAACAGGTTGACGACACCCATCACGAGCGCCACCAGCCACGCGAGCTTGAGGCACAGCTGCCACTTGACGCGGGCGAAGTTGTTGTCGATCCACACCTCGAACAGCCACACGAGGGCGACCACCACCGCGGCGACCGCGAACGAGATGGGGTTGTCCCAAATAAAGAACATGCCCACCCACATGAGGAACAACACGCTCTCGCACCAGTGCATCACGTCCACGATGGCGAGCGTGCGCCCGCTCATCTCGGTGGTGATGCCCTTGACGATCTCCTGGTGCGCATGGTGGCTATAGGAGAGGTCGAACGGCGACTTGCGCAGCTTGATGGTGAGGATGAACACCAACCCCGCAAAAATCGGGACGAGCGCGCAGATGATGGGCGCGTCGAGCGTGGTGAGCGAGGCGATATCGAAGCTCTGCGTCGCGGTGAAAAAGCCCACGGTCATGATCAGCAGCATGGGCTCGTAGCTCATGACCTGCAGGCACTCGCGGTCGGCGCCGGTGTCGGAGTACGGCGAGCGCGAGGAGTATGCGGCCACGATCACGAACAGCGTGCCCAGCGTGACTAGGAACACGCACATGAGCAGGTTGGAGCCGGAGATGAACAGGCCGCCGGCGAGGACCACGAAAATCAGTCCGCACGTGACGTACGCTTCGTCCACCGCATTGACCGTCGCCTGCTCCTTGACGAGGAGCTTGCGCAGGTCGTAGTAGGGCTGCAGCAGGCGGGGACCCACACGGCCCTGCATGCGCGCGCTCACCTTGCGGTCGAGCCCGTCAAGCAGGCAGCCCAGCACCGGGGCGCACACGGCAAAGACCACCACGCCCAGCGCGATACCGCCCAGGCCGGGCCCCACCAGGCGAACGGTGCGCTCAATCAGGAAGCTGCCGCCCGCGAGCGCGCCCTCGTCAAAGATGAAGCACGCCGCAAACCCCATGAGAATCACCGCGGTGCACAAAATCAGGCCCAGGTTGGTGAGAGCGCCCTCGGGGAACACGTCGGCCATGTACCAGTTGCGCTTGGACGAGGTCATGGTGCGGCCCATCGAGCCGTGATACCGGCGGCTGTCCGGATCGGTGCAGGTTCCGCCCAGGTAGACCGCCATGCGGCGCTTGTTGGTGGCGCGACCCCACGGCGTGAGCAGCACGATGGCGATGAACACCACAATGACCGCCATGATGAGCATGTTGTCCAGTTCGATAAGGCGCGGCGCGGTACCGTACGTCGCGGTGAGATACGGCGCGAGCACGCCCTGGGAAATCAGCGGCAGGCACACGCAGCAAATGAGCAGCAGCGCGGAGATGAACCCGATGGCCGCCCACTCGCTCTTGTGGACGCCCGCCTCCTGGTTCTCGGCCTTTTGGGACACGCCGGCGAGCTTGCCGAGCCACTTGGCCCAGTAAAAGAACGTGGCGGCGGAGCCGAACGCGAGCATGATGAGGAAGAACACGTTGCCCGTCTCGGCAAACGACACGAGCGTGGCCCACTTGGACACGAGCATGCCGAACGGCGCCACGAACATGCCCATGATGCCGAGCATCATAAAGCGCGTGAGGTGCGGCAGGCGGCTGAACAGCCCGTCCATGTCCTCGATGTTGCGGCTGCCGATGCGGTGCTCAACCGTGCCCACGCACAGGAACAGCGTGGACTTGGACACCGTGTGGAAGATCATGAGGAAGATGGCGGCCCACACGGCCTCGGCGGTGCCCACACCGGCGCACGCGCTCATGAGGCCCAGGTTGGCGATGGTGGAGTACGCGAGCACGCGCTTGGCGTTGCTCTGCGTGATGGCCATAAAGCTGCAGAGCACGAACGTTATGCCGCCCACAAAGACCACCATGACGGAGGCCGCGGGGAAGACCAGATAGAGCGGCGCGAGCTTGACGAGCAGGAACACGCCGGCCTTGACCATGGTCGAGGAATGCAGCAAGGCGCTCGTGGGCGTGGGCGCGACCATGGCGCCCAGCAGCCAGCGGTGGAACGGCATCTGCGCGGCCTTGGTAAGACCGGCGACCGAAAGGAGCATGAGCGGCAAGATGAGCAGCTCAGCCTGGGAGCCCTCACCCGCGGCGATGATCCCCGTAAGCGAAAGGGGCAGGCCCGCCGCGTGGATCAGGATGAGCGCCGCAAGGAACGCCAGGCCACCCACCATGTTGAGGTTGATCTGCGTAAAGGAATTCTTGATGGCCTCGGGCGTGCGCGTGTAGCCGATCATGAGGAAGGAGCACACGGTGGTGATCTCCCAGCCCGTGAACAGCCATTCGAGGTTGTCCGAGAGGACGATCACGAACATCGCGGCGAGGAACGTGAACATCAGCGCGGCAAAAACGTGCCGGCGGTCGGGGGCGTCCGCAGGCTGATGGTGCTGGAAGTCGTGCATGTAGCCCAAGGCGTACACGCAGATGGCGCTGCCCACCAAGCCTACGATCAGGACCATGATCAGGGACAGGGTGTCGATGTACACCGGCGCGGCGAGCATGTGGCTCGCCCCCGCGCCCAAGGTCATCTGCGCAAACAGGACCACGCCCACCGTCTGCACCAAGCCGAGCACCAAGGCGATGCGGTTCTTGTACCGAACGGCGCTCCACAAGATCACGGCGCACAACACCACATCGATGCCCGTCATGACCCACGAGATCAGGTAGCTCAGCTCTTGCGGGAACTCGAACTGCGCGCCCGCGCACAGGACACCCGCCTCCACGCTGAACGTCTGCGCGGCGACGGCAACCGACAGCGCCGCCGTCAGCACCGCTCCGCCAACCGTGATGGGCCGACGCGCCCGCTCGCCCTTGCAAACGAGCAGCAACGCGGCCGTGATCAACGGCACCGCTATCAAACACCAAATCAGTCCCATAGGTCCCTCTCCTCCACTGGGCTGTCGCTCAAAACCAAGCGGCAGGTGCACTGCGGCATGCTATGTCAGATGTTTAATTGTAGACCTTTCGCACGACAAGCGGAGTCAAAAGTCGGTCGAGCGGCGGATACTTTTGGCAACCACGACGCCAGTACGCTCATCGAAACCCGGTGCGCCCGGCGGAACCCGGTGCGCCCAGCGGAACCCGGTGCGCTTCTCGACCATTTTCCCTTCGAGAAATGGTCGAGAAGTGCACCGGACCTCGGCATGTGCACCGGACTTCATTTTCTGCATTGAAGTTCGCCATGCGCGGAAGCTGGAATGCGTCCCCGGGGCTCAAATGCACACGCCCGGCCTCCGTTCGCATTGAACGAAGACCGGGCACGGGCAATGCGGCTTTAGGCGTAGACAAGAAGGCTTTGGGCGCAAACAATGCGGCTTTAGGCGCGGGCGGCCTCGATCATCTTGCGCACCGTGTCCTGCAGCTCGGCGAGGTTCTCCTCGCTCGGGATCCACTGCTGCGCAACCACCGGCACGGGCAGCTGGAACTTGGCGTTCTCGAGCTCGGCATACACCTGCTTGGGGCCAAGCGGCGCCCAACCATAGGAGCCAAATGCCAGGCCGATGCGCTGCTCGTTCTTGGGCGACAGGCCGCGCATGTACGTAAGGAAGCTCGCGATGGTAGGCAGCATGTTGGAGTTGAGGGTCGGAGAGCCCACCGCGACGTACTTGGCGTCGCACATGTACAGCATGATGTCCGAGATATGGGTGGTCTTAACGTCCACGAGCTGCGCGGAAACCCCCTCGGCAATAAACGCGTCGCAGATCTCGCGCGCCATGGACTCGGTGGAGTGCCACATGGAGTCGAACACGACGACGGCCTTCTCCTCGGTCTGATACGTGGTCCAGGCCTCGTACTTCTCCAAAATCTCATCGATGTGGGAGCGCCAGATGCAGCCGTGGCTCGGGGCGATCATCTTGAGGTCGAGCCCCTTGACGGCTTCGAGCGCCTTGTGGGCCTGCATGCCGTAGGGCCACACGATGTTGGCGTAGTACTTCTTGGCCTGCTTGAAGATCTCGCACAGGTCGTTCTCGTCGTCAAAGCGCTTGGTGGTGGCAAAATGCTGGCCAAACGCGTCGTTGGAGAACAGAATCTGGTCCACGTCGGAGTAGGTGACCATGTTGTCCGGCCAATGAACCATGGGGGTGGTCACAAAGGTGAGCGTGCGCTCGCCAATGCACAGGGTGTCGCCGCTCTTGACGGGAGTCGCCTCGATGCCAAAGTGCGCACGGACCTCGTTCACGCCCGCGCCCGCCGACGCGTAAATCGTGGCGTTGGGGGCGATGCGGTGGATCACGGGCAGGGAGCCGGAGTGGTCCATCTCCACGTGGTTGGTAATGACCACGTCGATCTTGGCGGGATCGACCACCTGCGAGATGCGCTGCACGAGCTCATCGGAGAACGTGGCTTTGCACGTATCGATGAGGGTGACCTTCTCATCCATGATGAGGTAGGCGTTATAGGTGATACCGCGCTCGGTGGTATAGCCGTGGAACAGGCGCTCGTTCCAGTCGATGCCGCCAACCCACCAAACCTTTGGGGAAATCTCAATCGCGTTCAGCATGCTTGATCCCTTTCTCCATGCTCAAGCTGATGACTCGAGACAGCATAATAGCACGCAAAAATGACAGGCAACCCGTGCCGATTTACCCGCACACGGCATCTTGTCCGCACTGCTGTCCACGGGGCAGCGGCGCGGTACGGGGCGCATGGCAACGTCCGCTGGCACGCGGCAAATCCCGCTGCAACACCGCGACAACGCTGCGCACGGGTCGTGCCGACGCCACCGCACGGGCATATGTGGCAGAGTGCCTGTCGGAGCCCCGCAGCGAAACCCTCGTCGCAATCCCGCGGCACCGCCCTCGTCTTCCGCGTTCTCCCCGTCATCCATGGGAAACGTGCGATATACCCAGAACGGCCGTGCGCAGCCCTTACCAGAGGGGCGGCCCCCAAAGCCCCTGGCTACTCCTCGCGCAGGTGCTTGGGCTTGACGCCGCGCGGCTTGTTGACCAGCGCCTCCGGACCGCGCTCGCGATATTGGCGGCACCAGGTCTTGATTGAGGACTCGCTGGGAATGCCGTGCTTGACCATGACCTCGCGCACGGTCATGCCGTTTTCGAGACGGTCTTTGACGGCGGAGAGCTTGAGCTCAAAGGGGTACACGCGATGGCGCGTCCCGGCGTTGAGAACCGCGGCGCGACCGCCCACCGCGTACGCGCGCGCCCACTGGCGAGCCGTGGCGTCGGGAATGCCGAGCTTTGAGGCAAGAGCGCGATGGCCCGCGCCCTCAGATAGCGCAGCCACCGCCTGACGGCGCACCTTGGCGGTATACACCCGCCCCGTTTTCTGTTCGGCCACAACATTCACCTCTTGACTCACTCGTGCTCGCACCGCGGATATCCATCGTGTGATTTGAGCCAGTATAGCCGCTCCCCTATAAAATCCCACTAGGAAAACAGGTATATCGAAAAGCGCACAGGGACAGCACAGATGTGACTTTATGAACAATTGTTACTTGCGAGACGCAACCTCAGAAAGGGGACAGGCACCAATCTGAGGTCGTTTCGTTTTTGAGGTCGTTTCGTTGGGCTTTGGCGTGGCGCGGGGCTGCAGCGTCGACCGTACCATGCCAGGCGCTCGTTACCTTAGGCACCCGCTACCGCTTCGTTTTGTAGGCCGCAGGGGCCGGAATGTATAGCCCGCAGGGGCCGGAATGCAAAATGTGTGGGGTTTAGCCGGGGGTACTCGAGTACAGAGACTATTTCCGGGGTCATTTCCGCAGGAAAAGGGCGGCGAGGGGGGCGGGGCTACTCGGCCCGTCCGGATAAACCCCGCACATTTTAATTAGCAACACCCCGCCGCGCGTTTCACGGGCCTCGGATTGGGAGCCTCGGATTAGAGACGGGCGCCAATCTGAGGTTCAAATCTGAGGTCAGGGCCCCACCTCAGATCGGGGGCGGGCGCTAATCTGAGGTCGGGGCTCCACCTCAGGTTGGTGCCGAGCCCCTCAAGTTGGGGCCGGACGCTAATCAGAGGTTTCCGCGTGCCCGCGCCCGATGCCGTCGATCGGACCCTGGCCGCCAAGGGCTTTTTGCCCGAAGTCCTCCCATGTGAAAAGGACGACCCAAACGCCCGACCTCAAATTAGCGCCTGCCCCCTTTCTGAGCGCCCGTCCCCTTTCTAAGGCGGCTCGCTTACGCCGAGCAGGACTCGCACTCCTCGACCTCGAGCGACTTGCTCCGCACGTAGTACACCGTCTTGACGCCCTGGCGCCACGCCTCGATGTACAGGTCGAGCACCTGGCGCAAGGTGTAGTCGTTGGTGATGTAAAGGTTCATCGACTGCGCCTGGTCGATGTGGCGCTGCCGCATGCCGGCGGCGCGAATGCTCCAGTGCTGATCGATGTAGTGCGCGGGTTTGTAATACCAATAGGTCTGCGGCGAGAGCTCCGGCGCGACACGCGGCAACATGGCGCCCTTCTTCTCCTCAAGGAAGAACTTGCGCATGATGGGATCGATACCCGGCGTGGTGCCCGAGAGGATGGACGTCGAGCTGGTGGGCGCGATCGCCAGCAGGTAGGCGTTGCGCACGCCATGCTCGGCGACGCGCGTGGCAAGCTCGCCCCAACGCTTGGAACCGATAGCGCCCTCGCGAGCGACAACGGCAGGCGCGGCCTCGGGCTCAGAGCCATCGCACGGCAAGGGGCAGTAGCCGCGCTTGGCAAAGTACGCGCCGGACTGCCACTCGCTCCCCTCGAACACCCCGTTGGCGCCGCGCTCCTCGGCCAGGCGCTCGCTCGCGCAAATCGCATGGTAGTTGATGTGCTCGAACACCTCGTCCACCAAACGCAGGTGCTCCTCGCTCTCCCAGCTCACCCCACGGCGGGCCAGCATGTGGTGATACCCCGAGACCCCCAAGCCAATGGAGCGGTACCGGTGGTTGGTGATGCGCGCATAGGGCAGCGCGTAGAAGTTGAGGTCGATCACGTTGTCGAGCGCGCGCACCGCGGTCTCGATCACCCGGCCCATGGCGGCGTCGTCCTCAACCGGCAGGCGACCGAGCGAGAGGCTTGCCAGGTTGCAAACGACAAAGTCGCCGGGGCGCGTGGTGGTGACCACCACGGTATCGCCGTCCTCGGTACGCACCTCGCGCGTGACCTCTTGGATGGCGCTCGTGTTCTGCGCGATCTCGGTGCACAGGTTGGAGCAGTAGATGACGCCCTCGTGGCTGTTGGGATTCGCGCGGTTCACCGTGTCGCGCATGAACGCGAACGGCGTGCCGGTCTCGACGGCGCTTTTGAGAATCAGGCGCACCAGGTCCTTGATGAGGATGGTGCGCGTGGGAATGCGGGGGTCGGCCACGCAGTCGCGGTAGCGGCGCTCCCACTCCTCGCCGTAGCTGTCCTCCAGCGCGTAGCCCTTGATGGTGAGGATATCGTGCGGGCACATGAGGTGCCACTGCTGGTCAAGGCTCTCCTCCGCCATGCGCCAGAACAGATCCGGGTAACACACGGCCGGAAAAACGTCGTGAGCCTTCATGCGGTCATCGCCGTTGTTGGTGCGCAGGTTGAGGAACTCCGGCAAGTCGCGGTGCCACGCATCGAGGTACACGGCGACCGCACCCTGGCGCATGCCGAGTTGATCGACCGCAACGGCCGTGTCGTTGATGACGCGGATCCAGCGGATCACGCCACCCGCAACGCCCTCAAACCCGCGGATGCTGCCTCCCGTTGCGCGCACTTTGCCCAGGTACATGCCCATACCACCGCCATATTTGCTCACCTGGGCAAAGTTGTCGATGCTGCGGTAGATTCCCACCAGCGAGTCGGGCACGGTGTCGATAAAGCAGCTGGAGAGCTGATGGTCGGGCTTGCGCGCGTTGCTCATGGTGGGCGTGGCCATGGTGACCTCGAGGCGGCTCAGCATGTCATAAAAACGCTTGACCCATGCAAGGCGCTGGGCAGGCGGCTCGTTCATGGCGAGGTGGAGGGCGATGCCCAAAAACATCTCCTGCGGGCTCTCGAGCGGCGTGTGGTCGTGGCCATGAATGACGTATCGGCGAATGAGCAGGTCGAGACCCGAATAGGTGAACAGCTCGTCGCGCGAGGGATCCATGTAGGTCGCGGCCTGGTCGAGCTCCGCGCCCGAATAGGCCGCCAAGATGTAGGCGCCGTACAGCCCTTGGTCGGTCAGGTGATGGATGAGCTGCGAGAACGTCTCAATGCCGAGCGCCGAGCGCGCTGCGGCAAGGTCGCGGGCGAACGCGAAGTCGCGCAACCGGGCCGCGATGAACTCCCATCGGGGGGCCTCTTGGCTGGTCAGCTCGATCGCCGCGCGGATGAGTGCCTCGAGCCGCGCGGGCTCATCTTGCCCCTCCCCCGTGAACGTGCGGAACCGGGCGGACAGCACCGCCAGATCGTACGCCTCCTCGGGAAAATCGCGCTGGATGCGCGCCAAAACGTCATCAACTCCATCGACCGCCACGGCGCTGGCGAGCTCCAGGCGGGCGGCGCGCTTCTCCGCACGATGGTGACGATACAAAATGTAGTTCTTGGCGACCTCAAAGTGCCCGCGCTCCATGAGGGCGCGCTCCACCAGGTCCTGAATGTCCTCGACGCTCTGGATTGCCGAGGTCGACATGAAGCGCTCGACCATCGCGAGCAGGGCGAGGAGCTCGTCTTCCTGGTCGGCAGCGGGGCGCTCGGTGTGGGCCTCGGAGCGCTCGCGGGACAGCTGGCCGTCAGGGCCTGCCGGCGCATCGGGACGCTGGTCGTTCGCGGCGGCCTGCGTGCCCGAACGTTGCCAGCCGGCATCGTCGTACACGTCGGCGAATGCGCGGCGCATCGCCTCGATGATCTTGCCCGGCTCGTACGGCTCCGTCCTGCCGTCGCGCTTCCTGATAACGCCCGCAGCGGTGCGCTCCAAAACTGACGCGCCGCTCTCCACGTGCTCCATTGCATCTCCCCACATGTCACGCGGCGGAGCACTATATATAGATGCTCGCCGTCACAGTAATCAATATGTCGTAAGTGTAAGCATAGCCTAACTGTTTCCCGTTTTGTATCGTATACTAAAAGCCCAAAGCAAGCGCACGCCACCGGCCTGCGGAGGGCGCCCAGCGGCCCCTCGGTCGCGCGACGGCGCGCTGTCGGGTTGTCGGGTCGTTGTCGGACGGAACGCTACCGGGTTGTCGGGTCGTTGTCAGACGACGCGCCATCGACTGACAGCACGTCGCCCGGCGGCTCACCGTTGGAGCAACGACCTACCGCCCTTCGGAGGACTGCGCCCTATCGGATCGACAGCCCTACCACCGGCGGCGATCCGCCGAATCGACAGCCCCGCCAGCGGACCGCGAGCCGTCGGATCGACAGCCCCGCCGCCCTCGGCGCCCCGCCGATCAAGAAAGGACCAGCCATGACCATCGAAGAGCGCCAGCCGCTCGTCAAAAAACCCCTGTTCAACCCGGACGGCGACCTCGACGTGCGCGATCGCCGCATGATCGGCGGCAACACCACCAACCTCAACGACTTCAACAACATGAAGTACCCCTGGGTCTCGAGCTGGTACCGCCAGGCCATGAACAACTTTTGGATCCCCGAGGAGATCAACCTCACCCAAGACGTGAAGGATTACCCGCGCCTCACCGCCGCCGAACGGGCCGCCTATGACAAGATCCTGTCATTCCTCGTATTCCTGGACTCCCTGCAGTCGGCCAACCTCCCCAACATCGCCGAGTACATCACGGCAAACGAGGTCAATCTCTGCCTGTCCATCCAGGCGTTCCAGGAAAGCGTGCACTCGCAGAGCTACTCCTACATGCTCGACACCATCTGCGACCCGGCCAAGCGCAACGAGATCCTCTATCAGTGGAAAACCGATGAGCACCTGTTGGCACGCAACACGTTCATCGGCAACCTCTACAACGAGTTCCAGGAGCGCCGCGACGCCCGCACGTTCCTACGCGTCCTCATGGCGAACTTCATTTTGGAGGGCGTGTACTTTTACTCCGGCTTCATGTTCTTCTACAACCTGGCGCGCATGGGCAAGATGCCCGGCAGTGCACAGGAGATCCGCTACATCAACCGCGACGAGAACACGCACCTCTGGCTGTTCCGCAACATCATCCTGGAGCTGCAAAAGGAGGAACCGCAGCTGTTCACCAGCGAGAACGTCGAGATGCTCCGGCAGATGCTCGAGGAGGGCGTGCGCCAGGAGATCGCCTGGGGCCGCTACGTGCTGGGGGACGCCATCCCCGGCCTGACGGGGGACATGGTTGAGGGCTACATCAAGTACCTGGGCAACCTGCGCTGGAGCTCGCTGGGATTTGGCCAGCTCTACGAGGGCTATCGCAGCGAGCCCGAGGACATGGCGTGGGTGAGCCAGTACTCGAACGCCAACATGGTGAAGACGGACTTCTTCGAGGCAAAGAGCACCGCGTACGCCAAGAGCACGGCCCTGGTCGACGACCTGTAGGCACGCCGCCACCTCAGGGGGGGGCAGGCGATGATTTAAGGTCGGGTCGCGCGGCGCGCCACCTCAAATTAGTGCCTGTCCCCTTTCTGAGGTGAGCGCCCGTCCCCTTTCTGAGGTGCTACAGCGGCAAGACGATGGTGAACACCGTGTGCTCGGGCGTGGACTCGCAGCTAATGGAGCCACCATGCGCCCCCACGATCTCCTTGGCAATGGCCAGGCCCAGCCCCGCACCGCCGCGGTTGGTCGCGCGCGCAGCGTCCAGACGGTAGAACTTCTCAAAGATCATACCGAGCTTGGGAGCGGGAATCGGGTCGCCCTGATTCTCAAACCGCACCGTCACGCTGCCACCCTCCTGCTCGGCAAAAATGCGAATGGTCGAGCCCTCGTAGCTGTACGCGATGGCGTTCTTCATCACGTTGTTGAACACGCGCGCCATCTTGTCGCCATCGATGAGCACGATCAGGCTGGGCGGGGCCTGGACCTCGACGTGCTTGCCCTGCTCGGTGAGGGTGGGATAGAACTCGTCGGCGACCTGCGCCAGCAGGAGCGACAGGTCGACGTAGCCGCGCGTGAGCACGATGTCGTGGAAGTCGAAGCGGGTGATGTCGAAGAACTCCTCGATGAGCGCATCCAGGCGATGCGCCTTGTCCAGGGCGATGCCGGTAAAACGGGAGCGCTGCTCGACGGGGAGGTCGGGCGCCTCCTCCAGCAACGACAGGTAGCCCACCACGCTGGCGAGCGGGGTCTTGAGGTCGTGGGCGAGGTAGGTGACGAGGTCGTCCTTGCGGCGGGCCTCGTCGCGCAGGGCGTCGGCCACCTGGCGCTCGCGGCTGCGCACGCGGTTGATGGCGCCCTCCACCTCGAGGAACGTCCCGTCGAGGTTCGCAACGTTCTCGGGATGGTCGATCAGGCGCTCGACCATGTGGGCGGCGATGGCGCGATCCGCCAGCGCCTGGCCGCGGTCGTACCCCATGTAATACATGGCGCGGCCGGCAAAGAACACGCCGCACACCGCCAGGGCGAACAGGAAGCCGCAGAACATGAACAGGTAGTCGATGTCCAGGTACAGCGCGCCCACGTTCATGATGAACAGGCGGCCGAGGAGCAGGACGAAGAACCAGGACAGGCCGCCCAGCGTAACGACGCGGCGCGCCGTGATAAAGCGGTCGATGAGCATGTAGCCCACCACGACCACGATGAGGAACACGGGCAGGCTCTCGTTTGCCACCACCGCAAAGGACACGAGCACGAGCGACACGATGGAGAGCAGGCGGCTGTCGAGCACACCGCGCAGCCTTGCGAGCAGCTCGTCCATAGAGTCGTTCGAGGTGGTGAAGACGCGGTCCTCGTCGAGGGAGAACGGCGTCGCTGCGCCGAGGTCCCGCTCGTGATCGAGAGGCGTGTATGAGGGCTCGCTCGCGGGCCTTGGCGCTCCGGCGTGCAGAGGCGCAGCGCCCGGGGAGGTCGCGCCGCCGTTCGGCGCGGACCCTTCGCGCGCGGATGCTCCGGTATGCGGAGGCGCGCCGGGCTCGGTCGCGGGTGCGTGCAGCAGATCTCCTGTGATCGGGCTTGTGGGAGCCGCGCCGGCGTGCGCGCCGGCATTCGGCATGCCCGTCATGGGGTTGACGGGGGCGTGCCCCGACCGTCTCGGACTCCACTCGCTCTTCCGCATGGCCCCTCGCTCCCGGGCGCATCGCCGCAGGCGCCCCTATCGTCGCATTGTGTTCGCATTCCATTATGGCCAAAACAGACCCTGACCATGTAGCCCCGCGTCACATTAAGTGAGGATTAAGCCAGCCACCTCAGAAAGGGGACAGGCACTGATTTGAGGTCGCACGCCGCGAGGCCCAGCCTCAGATTGGTGCCTGTCCCTTCGAGGGTTAGTAGGCGTCCATCTGACGGCAAATCGTATTCCAGCGAGCACGCGTCTGTTCGTTGGAAAAGTCCGGCGCAAGGCCAAAGGGGCGGCGCAGGAGCTCGCCCACATACCCAAGCGAACGCAGCACATTCCGCGCAGTCGCGTGCTCCAGCTCAAAGACCAGGCAGATTGCCCCCACCAGCCCATCGAGGCTTTCCGGTCGCTCGTTGCGGGCAAGGCAGCGGCGCTCGGCAAAACCCCGCATGGCGACATCGGAAATGGTCCCCGTCGCGAATTCCCGCGACTCGATGCCGAGCACCGCATGGCAGCTCGACTGCGAAAAAACGCGCAGAATGTCGATCTTGTCGGCGTCCCGCACAATGGCGCAGAACAGGCGCTCGCGCGGAGTGAGATCATCGGGGAGCGAGAGGTCGCTATGCAGCCCCACGGCGCGCACGATAACGGGCGCCCACTCGGCGTCGCGCGTAAAGGACGCCAGGTCGCCCCCGGGATACAGGTCGATGACCGTCGCGTCGTCGACCCTCCAAAGCCGTTTACCCCGGCAGCCCTCCACGGGCCCTTCGAGAATATACCGGCCCAGAGCAGCATGGGCGCACGACCGCGCGTCGTTAAACGTGTCCCAATGGCGCAGCTGCTCAAAGCGACCGATATCATGCAGAAGTCCGCACAACCACGCAAGGTCTACGTCGCGCGGCTCAAGGCCCTCTCCTCGAGCTATCGCATCGCAGGCGTCGGCAACCCGGTACGTATGCTCCACCTTGAGCGCAATGCGCTCGTCATCCAGATCGAACTGGGAAACATACGCGCCGAACGCGCGCTTTGCATCTGCCCGAGAAAACGCCGTGCTCGCCTGGCCGTCACTCATTTCACTCACCTTTGCCGTTTGCCCCCCAGCGCCCCCTAACGCGTTCAAGCCTCAGATTAGCGCCTCCGTGGTACAGTGCCGTAAACTTTTTACGGCACTGTACCACGGAGGCCTCGAAGTCATCGGCCTGTGAACGGAAACGTGGTGCAAAGGAGCACAATTCGCAGGCAACTCCCCCAGCAATGTCATAATCCCAGGGCAGAAGCGCCTCAATCGTTGGAATCGCCCGTATGTTGGCGACCTCAACACATTGATCTGGACCCAGGTAGATAACACCATCAAGGCCTTCTGCATTTTCAGATATCCAGCGCAACGGCCCCTTATCGCGGCTAATGCGGAAAGGGGCAGGTACAAATCTGAGGTGCCGGCGCTTTTGCGGCCCGGGCGCAGCTTCGGGCGTTTTCTCGCCGTGCGGGACGCCGCTCGAAGCGTTGTTTTGCGGTGCAAAGGTCATTCCCGTCATGCAAATACGCAAATGCGCGGATAAATAACGACCGGGTCGAGTAGCGCCGTCATATCTGCAGAAAAATAGCAGGTAGATGGATCGCGGTTTTTCAGGCTACTTTGAAAGGCTGGAAATTAACCGCGCATTTGCGTATTTGCACCTAATTGGGGAGCGAAGGGGGGCGCAGTTCACCCATGCAACCCCATCTTGCAAAACGCCATGCATTTTTAACGTAGCGACATATGTATTTAGTCAATAGCTTTTGAGCGGAAGGGACTGCGGTGGGAATCTTGGACCGAATTCATCCTACGCCGCCAGCAGGCCCAAATCCCTGCGATACTGCATGGGGCTCCTGTAATCCAGGTCGCCCTTTATCCTGACATCCCTGTACCATCTGAGGTAGGCGTCGAGCATGTCCATGAACTCCCCGAGTGTAACCCCGGCCCAGTCGCAGCCGTGGAAGAACTCTATCTTCAGCCTCCCGAAGAAGCCCTCGCACCTCGCGTCGTCGGGGCTGCACCCCTTCCTCGACATCGACCTGACCAGGCCGTTCTCATCGCATATCCCTATCCATCCCGGCCAGCGGTAATGGCAGCCGCGGTCCGAGTGGATCTTGGGGTGATCGCCCTCGCCGAGCCACCTGCACGCGCCGAGCAGCGACGAGTTAGCCATCCCGGCATCGGGCGAGGTCGATATCGACCAGCTCAGCGGCATGCCGTCGAAGCAGTCCACGATGGGCGAGAGATACGCCTTGCCGGCGGGGATGCGGGACTCGGTCACGTCGGTGATCCACAGCTCGTTGGGCTTGTCGGCATGGAAGCGGTGCCTGCCCCGCTCGTCGTGCAGCAGGTTCTCGGGCGCCTCCGAGATCTCCCCCTCGTAGGAGCTGTACCGGCGCTTCTTCCTGGCGGCCCTCGCGACCAGGCCCTCGTCCCTCATGATGTCGCGGACCGTCCACTCGCCGATCGCCGCGCCGTCCCCCGCATCGGCGCTGGCCTGGGCGTACACGCGCCTGTAGCCGTATGTGCCGCCGCCGGCCCCGGATGCCTCGATGACCGCCTTCCGCGCTGCGGCGCGCCCCTCGGTCTCGCCCTTGGCCTGGGCGTTCCTGGCGTACTCGTAGCTGCTCTTGGCCGTGCCCGCCACGGGCAGGATCTCGCAGAGCCTGTGTTCAGCCCTCGGCGCCTCCACCATCGCCGCCTTCTCCTCGCTCGCCAGCGGCTCTGGGTCGGCGCCCTGGTCTTTTTTTACCATCTCGAGGGTCGCCTGGCGCACGTCGGGCCCGAGCTGCACCTTCCTGAGCTGCATCTTCGCCTCTCGCAGCATGTCCTGCAGGACCTCGATGTCGTCTGGCGGGTCGTCGAATTCCTTGCCCACGGGCTCTCCCCTCGTTTCGGGCCCCCCGCCATCATCGCCCATCATCTCCCTTCGCCAGACGTAGGGCGCCGCCCGCGGCGCGCCGTACTTCTCGGCGACCTCCGCAGCGGTTCCGCTGCGGGACCCGGGCTCGGCCACCGCCTGCATCCTCTCCGCGAGCGGGACGGGGCCCGCTTTCGGGCTCGGCCCCCCGTATTTCCCCTGCCCGGGGGCGAGCTCGTCGATCCAGCCGCAGAGGCACTCCCCGCTGGCGGGACAGCCCATCCTGCGCATGGTCCCGGCGAGGCTCTTTCCGTGCGCGAGGCAATAGTCCACGGCAGCCCGCCTCATCTCCAAGGTGAACTTGGGCTCCCGCCGCCGCTTCGGGGGCCTGACCTCCCCATGCTCCAGATAGTCCTTGTACCAGGCCCTGAGCGAATGCCTCGTCGGGTACCCCAGCTCCGCAATAGCGCCTGCATGGCTATGATCGAATCTGATGAAGGCCTCGATCGCAATCCTTCGCTGTTCGGTGCTGAACATGCGGCTTCCTTCCCGTCCCGTTTTGGTCCAGGATCACCACCGCAGTCCCAACTGGTGAAAAATAGATTGACGCTAACAGTCGATGTCCGACCGCATGGACGCCGGGCCGGCCGACGAGGCGCTCAAGATGGCGATCGCCCGCAGGAGGCCGCCCGCCGGCTGCACACGCCACTCCGGCCACGGGTCGCGGTGCGTGTCGCTCCGGCTCGGCCGCACCATGCGCGACAACGGCATCAGGCCCTCGATGGGGGCGATCTCCTCGCCGTGGGACAACGCCGCGATGGAGTCGCTGATGGGCCCCGTCAGGGCGGAGTGCGTGCACGCGCGCACCTTCGAGAGCCGCGAGCGGGCGGCGCTGGAGATATTCGAGTACATGGAGCGCCTCTACGACCGGGTGCGGACGCACTCCGCGCTCGGCCACCTCAGCCCCGAGGAGTTCGAGGCGAGGAACCGGAAAGGCGCCGCGAAAGCGGCTTAGTGAAGCGTCAATGGAATCGGGGTAGATTCAAAGCTGAACGTAGCGCAGCGGCCTACTAAGCCCCTCTCCCAGCGTCAACGCCTCGCCGACAAGCGCGTCAGAAGTTTTAATGTCACTCGAGGCCATTACAGACGCTTCCTCCACACCATCTTGTCCACGATGCCCGTGTAGGACTGGATGATCTTGACCACCTTGGTTGACACGCACTCGTCGGCGTAGTCGGGCACGGGGGCCTGGGGCAGCGACCCCTCCGCGTCCAGGGCCACGGCGGTGCGCACGGCGTTGAGCAGGCCGCGCCCGTCGATGCCGGCGAGCGTGAAACACGCCTTGTCGAGCGCCTCGGGACGCTCGGTGGACGTACGGATGCAGACAGCGGGAAAAGGCATTCCAGCGGATGCAAAGAACGAGCTCTCCTCAGGCAGGGTGCCCGAATCAGACACGACGCAGAACGCGCTAGATTGCAGACGATTGTAATCGTGGAATCCCATGGGCTCGTGCATACGAACAAACGGATGCAGCGCGAAGCCGGTCGACTCAAGACGCTTCCGGCTACGCGGATGGCAGCTATAGAGAATGGGCATCTGATAGATCTCGGCAAGCTTGTTAATCGCATTGAACAGGGACTCGAAGTTTGCCTGGGTATCGATATTCTCCTCGCGATGCGCTGAAAGAAGTATATACTTACCCGGCTCAAGACCCAGGCGCTCGTGCACATCGGATGCAAGAATCTGATCGAGGTTCGCGCGAAGCACCTCGGCCATGGGGGAGCCGGTGACGTAGGTACGCTCCGGCGCGCAGCCCGCGTCCCTGAGATAGCGCCTCGCGTGCTCGGAGTAGGCCAGGTTCACGTCGGAGATTACGTCGACGATGCGGCGGTTGGTCTCCTCGGGAAGGCACTCGTCCTTGCAGCGGTTGCCGGCCTCCATGTGGAAGATCGGGATATGCAGGCGCTTGGCGGAGATGGCCGAGAGGCAGGAGTTCGTGTCGCCGAGCACAAGCAGGGCCTCGGGCTCGACCTCCCTCATGAGGTCGTAGGAGCGCGCGATGATGTTGCCCATGGTCTCCCCCAGCCCGTCGCCCACGGCGTCCAGGTACACGTCGGGGTCGTCCAGGGACAGGTCGCGGAAGAAGATGCCGTTCAGGGTGTAGTCGTAGTTCTGCCCGGTGTGGGCGAGCAGGCAGTCGAAGTGGCGGCGGCACTTCTTGATGACCTCGGACAGGCGGATGACCTCGGGGCGCGTGCCCACGATGATGAGCAGGCGCAGGCGCCCGTCGCGGGCGAAGGAGACGTTTGCGAAATCGGTCGCCATGGGGCTAGACCTCCTCGAAGTAGGTGTCGGGGTCCTCGGGGTCGAAGGGCTCGTTGGCCCACATGACCGTCACGAGGTCCCTCGAGTCGGACAGGTTCTCGATGCAGTGGGTAGTGCCGGGCGCCATCTCGACGACCATCGGCTCATCGCCGCTGACGAGATACTCGTCCACGGGGAACGGCCCGCCGTCGGCATCGAGGCCGATGCGGCGCAAGCGGATTGACGCCTCGCCGGAGACCACCAGGAAGCGCTCCCACTTGGAGTGGTGCCAGTGGTTTCCCTTGGTGACGCCGGGCTTTGAGACATTGACGGAGACCTGGCCGCGCTCGGGCGTGCGCAGGAACTCGGTGAAGGAGCCGCGGTCGTCGCGGTTGGCCTTCAGCGGGTAGGCGCGCGACCCCTCGGCGTAGTAGCTCTCGAACGCGCTCCAGAGCTTCTTGGGGAGGGAGCCTTCGGCGAGGTCCGGGACCATCAGGTCCTCCCGGCTCGCCCTGAACGACTCGAGCAGGGAGACGATCTGCCCCAGCGTCGCGCGGTCGGTGGGGCGGCACGCGCAGAAGTCGTCGCCCTCGACCTCGTCCAGGCCGTCGTAGCCGCAGCGGGTTTCCTCCCCCAGCAGCGCCGAGAGCATCTCGTCCACCAGGTCGTCGATGTAGAGGAGCTCGAGCTCCACCGAGGGGTCGCTCACCGCGTACTCGCGGCCGTTGGCGATGGCGTCACAGAAGGTCGCGACGGCGGAGTTGTAGCGCGGGCGGCACCACTTGCCGTAGAGGTTGGGGAACCGGTAGATGAGCACGCGCGCGCCCGTGCGCCCCGAGTACTCGCGGAAGAGGCGCTCACCGGCCAGCTTGGACTCGCCGTAGGCCGAGCCCGCGTAGCGGCCCTCCAGGCTCGCCTGCGCTGAGCTCGCGAGCATGACGGGACAGGCGTTGCCGTGGCGCTCGAGGGCGGCCAGCAGGTCGGACGCGAACCCGAAGTTGCCCGCCATGAACTCGGCGGGGTCCTCAGGCCTGTTCACGCCGGCGAGGTTGAAGACGAAGTCCGCCTTCGCGCACATGGCGTCCAGCTCCCCCGCCGCGGTCCCGAGGTCGCACTCCATGACCTCGAGGGGCAGAAGGGCCCGGAAGCGCCGGCGGCGGTCCTTGCCGTCGCGGATGCTCTTCAGGGCCTCGCAGAGGTTGCGGCCGACGAACCCCTTGGCGCCGGTGACTAATACGTTCATCAAACATCACCTCTCGACACAGATCTGCCCGCCCGCGGGCGCGCCGCAGCGGCACCGGCCTCGAGCGACCTCAGGTGCCTCAGACATGCCACGGGCTCAATGATCTGGAATGGGGCGGTGGCCACCACCATCGCCAGTACGACGCCCGCCCAACTCCCTGTCAACAAACACAGCGCCCCGGAGAGCGGGATCATCAGCACGGCGGCGAGGCCCATCAGAATGACCTGCACCCTGAAGAAGGACAGCCCGTTGCCGATTGACGCGTTGACGTTCTGCAGGACCAGGGTGACCGCGAGCGCGGACATGGAAAAGGTGCAGAGGCCGTCGACGCGGATGCTCTCACCACCGAGCCAGACGTCGAAGCCTAACTGGAGGAATGGCGCCACAACGGCGCAGATCGCCCCCACTCCGAGCGCCAGGAGCGCGCCCTTTGCGTACACCCTCCTGATCCAGTCGTAGCGCCCCTCGGCCGCCGCGGCGGTGACCGCTGACCAGACCGGGGCGAGGGCGATCGCCGCCAGGGAAGACAGGGTGCTGAACACCTTGAAGTAGAGCTGGTACTCGACGACCTCCTCCGGTCCGCGGAGCAGCGAGATCAGCACCGAGTGCGTGCTCGCCACGAACATCCACACCAGCTGGAGGAACAGGATGACCGCGCCCGTCGAAAGGGCGCCCCTGGCACACGACCATGAGAACGAGCCCCAGCTCACGGGAACCCCGAGGAGGCCCCCGCGGAACACGACCGCCGTGGCGACCGCGAGGGGCAAGAGCATGCACGCGACGTTGACGGCCCCGAGCAGCACGAGGCTCTCGCCGTCCCCGCCGCCAGGGGCGATTGAGACGAAGAGGAGGATGAGGGCGTTGGAGGTGAGCCCGATGGCGTTCACGGCGGCGGAGAGCTGCAGCGCGTAGAGGATCCCGTTCACCAGCTGGAGGAACAGCTGGGCGACCACGCCCAGCCCCACCACGCACATGCACACCGCAAGAGTGTTCGGGGAGACGAGGGCCGCCGGGACGTTGAACAGCGCATTCCAGGGGACCAGCGGCGCCATAAGGAAAATGGCAATCCCAAGGGCCACGCTGAGACACCCGAGCAGGCGGTAGGACGACGAGACGTACCCGCTGACCGCTTCCCGGTCGCCAGTCGCGACCGCCGCGGCGAGCTTGTTCCTCAACCCGTTACCCAGCCCGAGGTCGAACATCAGGACCCACTGCAGGACGGTCTGGATGGTGTACCAGACGCCCAGTACCTCGCGGCTCTCGAAATACCTCATGTACGCGGGCACGACGGCGAGGCCGACGAGGATGGAGAGCCCCTTCATCAGGTATGAGGCCGCGGCGTTCAGGCGAACCGCCCGGTCGAGATCAGTCGTTCGGGAGAGCGTCATCCCCTACTGCACCGCCTCGTGCTCGCGGCCCTCGAGGGCGAGCCGCACGTACTCGGCGGTCTTGATCTTCTCCACCGTGCCGGCGACGTCCAGGCGCTCGGCGTTGTGGGAGGTGTAGGCCTCGTCCGCCTGGGTCCTCACGTCGCCCTCGACGAAGAATCGGTCGTAGTTGAGGTCGCGGCTGTCGCAGGCGACGCGGTAGTAGTTCCCCATGTCCTCGGCGCGCAGTCGCTCCTCGCGGGTCATCAGCGTCTCGTAGAGCTTCTCGCCGTGGCGGGTACCGATCACCTGCGTACCCACGCGACCGAACACCTCCTGCACCGCCTCGGCCAAATCGCCGATAGTGCTAGCAGGCGCCTTCTGGATGAACAGATCACCCGGGTTGGCATGCTCGAAAGCGAACTGGACGAGGTCGACCGCCTCGTCGAGATTCATAAGGAAACGCGTCATGTTGGGATCGGTCACCGTAAGCGGCTCACCCTTGCGGATGCGGTCGATGAACAGCGGGATGACGGAACCGCGGGAGCACATCACGTTGCCGTAGCGCGTGCAGCAGATGGTCGTGCGACCGGCGCCGTTGCGCGCGTTGGCGTAGATGATCGACTCCATCATTGCCTTGGACTTGCCCATGGCGTTGATGGGATATGCAGCCTTATCGGTGGAGAGGCAAACGACCTTCTCCACGCCCTCGGCGATGGCGGCGTGCAGCACGTTGTCGGTGCCGATGACGTTGGTGCGCACGGCCTCCATGGGGAAAAACTCACAAGAGGGAACCTGCTTGAGAGCAGCCGCATGGAAAATGTAGTTCACACCGTGCATCGCATCGCGAACGGACTGGGCGTCGCGCACGTCGCCGATGACGAAGCGGACCTTGGAGGCGAGCTCGGGGCTCCTCTCCTGCAGGCGGTGGCGCATGTCGTCCTGCTTCTTCTCGTCGCGCGAGAAGATGCGGATCTCCTCGAACTCGGTGTTGACGAAGTGTTTGAGCACGGTGTTGCCGAAGCTGCCCGTGCCGCCCGTGATCATGAGGGTCTTGCCGGTGAATACGGTGCTAGCGCCCATTTTGTCCTCCTAAAGTCTCTACCAAATCACAAAACGCCGATGGCGTGTTGTTCCAAAAACTTGTTTTAAGCTCGTCAAACGAAATTGCCTCATGGTCAGCATCGAGGAATCCGACCAGCTGCGTGGCGGCTAAAGAAGGGTCACCGCGCTCATCAAGCATCAATGCATCCCCGTACCGCTCTAGATAAGGAAGGCTCGGCTCAGAATCGATGGAGAAAGTAGCTATAATCGGCTTCCTAAATGCCATGTACTCGAAAATCTTCGACGGAGTCATATTTGCAAGCCGATTTCCCAACGTAAGAAGGTAATCTGCCGACGCGAGCAAACGTAAAACCTCTTTGTGAGCAACCCTACCTTGAACCTCGATCCGCCCATCTCGCGCACGCGCATTAATCAGTATGTGATTGGTTTCATCGCCAACAAACAGCACACGAAGTGATTTATCGGGAATAAAGCTGAGCACATCAATGAAAAACTTCGGAGAACGTATTCCTTCGGGGAGCGTCCCCGCATACACAATGGTTCTCGTTTTGTTTGATCCAACAATCGGCTGAAGGTCAAAGGTCTCATTAATAGTCAGGAGCGGCAAATCAAGGAAGCGCAGCTTGCCAAACCAAGGTTCATCACGACAGTGCTCCTCGTGAAATCCTCTTGACGACTCCATCGCCACGACAGCGTCCGCGTTCTCAAGAAGCTGTCGATTCCAGAGCTTTCCGCGCCGCTCAATCTCCTCGGCATCAAGAAAACGCGGCCCATGCCCGCCGGTGAAGCTATCCAGATACCACGCGATAAAACAAAGCCCAGGGTTTGCCTTCTTCGCCTCATGAGCAGCAACAACAGCATCAATCTGTGTATAAACCCCAATAACCACATCGGCATCCAGAGTCGCATCCGCGACCGCTCTCGATACACGCTTCGAATACCGCTTCGAAATCAACGGCCATGAGCGTAATGCACGGAGCATACCCGCTCGATTGGCTGCAATCGCAATCTTTGTCGCCAACTGGTTACCTTCAAAACGAGAGAGCAGATAATCAACGCAACGAGGTTTAATACGAACGCAATACGCGAACGGCGGGTCACCAGAATCGTTGATCTCACGGTTGCAAACCCACACAACATCATGTCCGCGTTTCGTTAATTCTTCTATTACCGCTTTCGCACACAAACCATTGGCCGAAAGGCTTTGCAATGCAATAACTACAATTTTCACGATGCGCTAGACACCTCTTTAGGCACACCATTTTCTTCTATTTGATTTACTGTAAAAACTGATCGTCCAGAGAGTCCGCTGCTTCCGTAGAACACAATCACGTAGACAAGCGATATTCTGATAAGATCCTCTGTCGATAGCATTAAGATAGAAGCTCCGATTACAGTTAACGCGACAATCCAATTCGCATGGAGCCTCTTTAATCCTTTATACACCGCCCTAAAATAGAACAGAGCGCAAGGCATTCCGTAAATGCAACCCATCAGGGCAAACCAATTCGCAAACGTATTAGTTGCCACTCCATTGCACTGGTTGATATTAATCTCAAGAAATTCCGTGTAGCCCACACCGAACACAGGTGCATCAGCGAAGGCGCTGAGAGGATAGATCACGGCATTCAATCTATCTTGTGTTGTGACGGAAAGCGCTTGTGACCCAGAAACTAGCCCCTCCAACTTCGAGAATAGAGCATTGAGAATGTAGTCCATCAGTCCAAAAGCGGAAGCCGCGAGCAACGCCATAACAACCACAGCAACAACAACGCTTTTCTTTACACTTTTGTCCCCAGAGTGCATTAAAAGAAGGATTGCGCACATTACCGCAATTCCCATTGTTGATAAGGTTGTAAGCTCAGTTATAACCAGCAGGATAATCCTTGAGGTGTTTCCCTTTCTTGGAAAAAGAAGCGCCAAGTAAAGCGCCACGCAAATAAGAATCGAAAATGCACCGGGCTCCCAAGTTATACCACAGTTTCTACTCGCCATGCTATGTGTGATGCCAACAGCAAAAAAGGCGTTGTGAACTTGAGCTCCCGCTTGATCCATATAAGACGATGCCAACAATGGCAACCTATCAATTAGATTCGGCGCCAAAACAGACAGCGTAAACACCGGAAGAGACACCGCAGCTAGAAGCTGCACCACATTACCAAAGACCCTCGCAAACTCTTCTGGAGAAAAAAAGACGGAAACAAGGTAGCCTGCGAGAACAGCTGCAAGCAACAGAAGATTATTCGACAAGTCACCATCGCGTAAACAGCTAAACAAAGTCATCGCCATGATGAGCAGAAATAGAATCAGATTCCCTTTGTCCAACTCCACTATTTTCGCAAAAAGCAATAGTGGAGAAAACAGGCACATGATTGCCGCAACAGTAACCAAGCCCGGTATCTTCCAAGCTACAAGCGCAGAGAAACTCCATTCAAGAAAGATGAGCCCGAATAGCAGCACATGGGCATAGACGTTCCAAATGCCCGCAAAACGAATTGATTCGCGGCCTTCAGCCATTCATAACATCCTTTCAAAAAAAGATAGAATGGCTTCATCTGCTTTTCTATTGTCAGCAAGCGCAAGTGCTAACTCATTTTCACAAGAGGCGGAGAGCGATACAGGCTCAATTCCGCTGTAATAATTATAGATAGCGTCCGCAAGAGAATCTGATTCAAAATCAACCGCCAAGCCAAGCCCCTTGGCCGTTACCTTGTCTCCCATAATCGAACCTTCGGTGCAGATTTGCGGAAGTCGAAACTGTAGAGCGTCGTAATACTTATTGCCCATCGCTCCTACAGTTGCGAAGTCGTTCTCATAGACGTTGTGAACAATGTCCGTTTCTGAGGCAAACTTTGCTCGCTCATCGGGATAGTAAGGGCCATGAAAGTATACGTTGCAGAAGCCACATTGCGCCACATGCCTCTTCAGCCGTATCGCGACCTCTTCCTCGCGGCCGTTGTAGTGGAGCTCGAACCGCGAATCTCCGCCCAGAGCATCGATCATGGCCCTATTGGCGTGCTCATGGCGAATCATGCCCCAGTAACGCACGCGAATGGGAGTGTCGGAACAACGATAGGCACCCTCTCCTCGATGCTCATAAGGGGTTTTGAGGAGATTGTGCTTGAGATACACGCCGCCCGCATTGCGCAGGTACTTCAGATAGGAAGGAGAGCTAGCAAGAACAAGGCCTGCGTTCTGCGAAAGTTTGAGAATGAGCCTCCTGTAGAACCCGAAGTTCTCATGGCTCACATCCCGGTAGTCCAATACATACTTGCCCTGGTAGCAGCCGCTCAGCTGGTCGAGAATCGTTATCCCCGGAGTCGAGTGCAGGACGACGATACGGTCGTACCCCTCCGATTCGATCACGCCAAGCGCAAACTTCCGGAACCTGGCAAAATGGGGCAGCTTCTTCTGAATCGGGTCGGCGTCCTCGATATGGTCCTCGAAGACGAACGACCTGCTCACGCCCTCCGGCACTGGGGCGTCCTCTTTGCCGTTGCGGTTCCAGCTGATCAGGTGAAGCTCGTGTTTCCCGCCAAGCAGGGAGACGTAGTCGTACATATAGGGCATGTGCGCGATGCGGACGAATCCGAGCAGCAGCACCTTCATCGGGAGCCACCCCCGTCAGCGATATCGGCAAGAACGTCCGCCATCTTCTTCACGCACACGGTACGTGACAGGTTCTTTCTCGCATATGCACGGCCATGGCCTCGGAGGTGTACGAGCCGGCTCGAATCCCCGTGCAGCTCCTTAATGGCAGAGGCAAGCTCCTCAGCGTTATCAATCTCGACGCATATCCCCAAGTCATCGCGATCCACCATCGCCGCATACAGGGAATCCTTCTCAACTGAGCTAACTATCGCCTTGCCGCATGCAAGCAGAATGGGCATCTTCGAGGGCGTGCCCGTATATATGACCTCCCGACGAAGAGGGATGAGACATATGTCGCCAACGGAGTACACATCTGGAACCATATCGACAGGCTGAAGAGGATAGAACTCCACGTTGGAGAGACCTTGCTCTCTCACCGCCTCAACGAACTGCTCTTTTACGCATCCATCACCGACGATCTGGATTACGACATCGGGTTCCTCCCTCAGCAGCTTGGCGACCTCGAGCATGGTTCTCCAGTTGAACTGAAGACCGATACTGCCTGCGAATTGCACATAGAACTTGTCCCGGGGTATGCCGAACTTCTCGACAAACCGGTTGTTCTCCCATTCGATATCGTATTCGCGCCTATCGTCGTACCAAGGCGGCACAACTCGCAGCTTCTCGCGCGGACAGCCGGCTTTCGCGCACGCTTCGACCATGTCCTCGGAGAGCACCACCACTGCGGAGGACATACGGTAGACTAGCCGCGAGAGCAAATCCATGCCTGCGTAAACCAGCTTGTTAATGTTCAGGCTTTTCGTCTGCCCAGGCCAAACGTCATAGACGTTGTAGAGTATAGGCTTCCGAACGAATAGTTTGAGAAGCGCCTCTTGAAAGAAAACTGTCGGACACGACTGAAGAAATATCACGTCACAATTTCGATGTTTCCTTGCGTAGGGAATCATCTGAAATGCGTATTTAACCTCGTCAAGATACCTCTTTACAAAGTTGCTCTTGTCTATGATCTTCCGTGGCAAAGTGTTGGACGTGAGGCCCTCCCTGTCTACAAGCGTCTTGGGCAACTTATCGTACTCATGCTTTCGTTCGCTTTGGATAAGGTGGACACTATGTCCGAGCTTCAGGAACCCGTCAATGAGCTGCTCCGCCATTTGATTGTTCGGACTGGCAGTATCGAAGCCATCCATTGTTATGTAGAGCACTTTCACGGCTTACTTCCCCGTCCTCTCGACGAACATCGCCCTGAGCGTCAGGGCGAAGATCTTCAGGTCCAGCGCGAGGCTCGCGTGCCTCACGTAGTAGAGCTCCAGCTCCTGCCTTCGCCCGTTGGCCCACGTCGCAGCGTTTCGCTCGGTGGCCTGCCACCAGCCGGTGATGCCCGGCCTGACCGAGAGGAGCTCCCCGCGCTCGTCGCCGAACTCGTAGGTCTCTTCCAGAGTCACGGGCCTCGGCCCGATCACGGACAGGTCCCCCACGAGCACGTTTACGAACTGCGGCAGCTCGTCCAGGCTCGTCCTGCGCAGGAGCCTGCCGACGCGAGTCACGCGCGGGTCGTCATCGAGCTTCTGCTCGCGCATCCACGTCTCCAGCTGCTCACCCGTCATGTAGCGGCCCGGGTTCTCATGGGCGTCCGCCACCATGGTGCGCAGCTTCCATATGTGGATGGGCCTGCCTCCCTTGCCGATACGCTCCTGGCGGAAGAACGGGGCGCCGGGGCTGTCGAGGACGATGACCAGGCACAGAATCGCGACGGGAATCACCAAGACGGCGATCACGAGCGCGGAAAAGGCGATGTCGAACGCGCGCTTGACGAAGCGGTAGCCGAGGCCGCCGGCGACACCCCTCTTACCGAGCTCTGCCACACTTTCATCCGGCAGGATGACATCAACGGCACCGGAAGTGGTTTCCAGGTATTCGCTCTGGACCTCGTCCACGTTCTCCCTATTCATTGCCCACCACTTCGCGTCCGCTTACAACTTCCGCGCGATGGCGCAAAAGGGCGAACGGGCCTAGCCCATTCGCCACAGATTGATATGCAGATCCGACTCCGCCCACAATGTATTCGCGTTGTTTTAGCAAGGAGCTAGACCCCCCCCCTGAATCACGCCACGCTCCTCTCGGGTGCACCGTCGCGCTCGATTCCCAAATCTCGCATCAGCCACTTCTCCTTGGAAAGAACGCCCAGGCCAACGCGTGTGGTCACCGTGCGACCGCACATGTCGATCTCCAAAATCGCGATGCTCTTGCGACGCCAGATCTCCTTGACCATGGCCTCGTGCCCCACCAGCGGCCCCTGCGTTATCA
>SAMEA3387510__coassemble_1482_pt1 | contig 35305 bp, 23 predicted proteins | sample SAMEA3387510__metabat2_high_PE_010 | metagenome-assembled genome bin SAMEA3387510 (sample SAMEA3387510) | Felis catus | biome: Faeces | place: United Kingdom | collected 2012 | reverse complement strand
GTACATCGGACTCCCTCCTGGACCGCTCTTGGTCCGAGATTTTGTCCGAGGTCCCTTTTGGCGGCAGGTGCGTATTTTTTCACACCAGCAACCAATTTCACTGCCTTTCCGCCAGGAATAAAGTCAACAGCGATTGTTGCGATCTCTATCGCGGCATTTGCCGCAGCTGCGATGTCAACGGCACTCTTCTCATCGAGCTGTTCCTTATTTGTAGCCTCAGTCATGACAAACTCCTTCGTGGGGAAAGCTCAACAATTTATCCCCATTATTAAACACCGATTAGACTTGCCAACTTTGGCATCCGGCCCAAAGGCATATTTGCGCAGGCAGACGGAAGGGGGCGGCAGTCAAAGCGCCCTCCCTTTAATCTCTTTCGGCATGCTCCTATTCGGCGACTTCGTAATAGTCGATTGCAACCCGCGTCTCGACCGCATCAAATTCCGAGATGGTCTCAAATTTAACTTTTTCGCCTGCAGGCCATGAGGTTGTCGAAAGATACGCATCCTGGGCACGCACGCCGTCAGCATCATACAAACCCAACGTCATGCTCACGTTCCCGAAATCAACGCCCGTAGTGTTTTCGACAATCGCGACATACGTTATAAGCCCATAGCCATCGTTTTGCTTCTCAAACGTAACTGAAGACATGAGCGTCTCAAGAGCCTCATCAATCTGGCTCTTCTTGGTTGCAGCGGCACCGTTGGCGATCATCTCGTCAAACACCTCTTGGTGTTTCTCCCCAACACTCAATCCGTACTCATCGACGAAAAGCTTCAGCAGTGAAGTTCTCTTGTCATACACCTTGTCCCATGCGTCATAAAACTCCGCACTCGTCACCGAGTTGCTCTCAATGACTTTGAGGGCATCGTCAAGCGTATTGATATACGCGAGAACTGATTCCTGCATCTGACTGTCTTCAAAAACACGCGTTCTCAGCTTCTCATCGACCTCGAGCTCCGCCTCAACGTAACTCTTCAGCGTCTTCATGGTAAAGGCGTCTTTGCCGTCCGCCTCGTCCTTGTCCACCAGGTCGCTACGTGCCTCAATACCGTCTGCGATAATCTCCATCGCCTCATCGTCAGCATAATCCGGGCCCGGATCCTTTTGCTGCTGACACCCGGTCAGCCCCGTCAACGCCAAGCATCCCACCAAGGCAAACATCAGGCTCTTCTTCAACATCAATCTATCCCTTTCTATCCCCACGACAGAACCGTCGCGTTGAATACCGCAAACACAGCCAATGCGAATACGACCGCAGCCGCAATCGCCAGAACAACGTTCTTATTCACTTTTCACCTCAGCTGTTGGATCAACCCATTCAACCTCAACCTTGCAGGCGTCCTTGCCGCAAGCGACATCGAACATGCTTTGCAGATTCGTCTGGGCATTCTCCTTTGCCTGCTCCAGCAGACCGCTTTCCCTTGCCTGCTGATCGCTTTTCGCAATGCAATCACGCTGGAAGGCATCGACATCCTCGACGTGAATGGGATTAAGTATGTTGTTGCGCTCCTCGAACACACCCGAAACCTTCATGTTGGGAACGTTTTGCAGGGTCGGCTCGGATAGCGTCACAACAATCGAGGTTTCACCTTTCTCGCTCCATTTCGCCGTACTTAAATCGACCGTCGCCTCAATAGTCCCCGAATAGCGATACCAAAAGCTGTTCTGCGTAAAGGGGATCTCGATGAAGTCGAAGAGTTTGTTTTGGTCCCCCGCCTTCTCGACAATCGTGTAGTCCTGCGACGCGGCGACCATTTCATTTCGATCGACGATGCGGCTCATTATGGTTGTCATACTGAACACAGGCGTTTCCGGTACATCTTTGGGGTTGTACCACTGCAAGAGCAGGACGCCGCCTGACCCCAGCAGCAAGCCTCCAACCAAGGCGAACACAACGCTTTTACGAATTGCAAACGTCTTACCGTGCATCAGCCTCTTCAAGAATCCGTTTTCTTTAGACATGACGGCGTCCTTTCCCTCCCAATGCTTTCGTCTTGATTTACCAGCAGATGCTCGCCTCGAGCAGTCGCTCAAATGCACCGGGGCCCGCCCAGAGCTCGATGGCCAAATCGATTCCGGGCTCATCCAACATCCGATGCAACCGATCGCGTTCTCCGGCGTCGAGCAAAAGTATGTAGCCGGTTGCGATATCGGGATGCATAAGTTCCCACATCACGCGCCGCAACATGCCGAGGAGATCGGCGCCAATACGCTCCTCCAAATAGCGCTCGACTGCATCATGCACACCATCTGGGCCCGCGCCCAACGCGTACCGCAGCACACGGGCACGCTCGCGCTTTTCGCACAGCTCCTCGTACGCCTCCGTCGCCCTTTCCGCGACCGCATCCAAGTGGCTGCACAGCACGTCGACTCCCGCCGACGTGTCCATTCTCTCCGCGATTTCCGGCAGGCTGTATCCCTGTTCGTGCTGAAGCTTCACCAGGTAAAGCCAGGCGATATCTTCGATGCTGTAATTGCAGCGGCCCCACGTGCCGTCGGCGGGCTTCAGGATCCCCGCGCCACCGCGTTTGCGGTCGCCGTAACACGACCTCGTGATATCGCGCTTGCGCATATTGAGCAGGCTTTCAACCTGCGAGACTCGCCATCCGCTACGCGGCACATTGCGACCCATGAAACCCCCTCTCGTCCATTCCATCAAGCCTGTTCAATCGTTGAACAGCAAGGTTGAACGTGGGAAGAAGCACCGGTGAATAGACTTTGCACGCGTGCGAACCACCCGCCTCAAGCAGACTGGATGTCTCCGCCCAATTGCCGTTGCGCCTCCTTTTTCTCCTGCAACATAATGGCCTGTTCGTCATAGAGCTCTCCTCTCACGAGGCTTCGGCGCAGATGCGCCCTGTCGTGAGAGGGCTTGTTTTTCTCGCGAGCCGCAGCGCGAAGTTACGGGAGAAACTGAACGGGTCGAACGCGACCCACCGAGGAGTAGCCCCACCCACCCCACCTTAAGCTGCCCATAAGCTGCTTTGTCCTGCCTGCAACGTACAATGGATGCAGGCTCGGAAACCGCAGGATCGGAGGACCCATGCGACTTATCGGCAACATTGTCTGGATGCTCTTTGGCGGAATCTTCACCGCGCTCTACTGGTTCGGCATCGGATGCCTGTTCAGCATCACCATCATCGGCATTCCACTGGGGCGCCAGGCCTTCAAGATGGCCTCGCTCACGCTCACGCCCTTTGGCAAGAGCATCGAATACGGCGGCGGTGCGCCCTCGCTCATCGCCAACGTCATTTGGCTGCTCTGCGCCGGTCTGCCCATGGCGGCGAGCTACCTCATCGCCGGCGTTATCAACTGCATCACCATCATCGGCATCCCGTTCGGCTTGCAGTCGTTCAAGATGGCCAAGCTCTCGCTGCTCCCGTTCGGCGCCCGCGTGCTCGGCTAGCCGGTCGACCAAAACGAGGCGCCCAACCGCATCCCGTCCCCGGGAACACGATGCCGGAAATCGGACGTTTATGTAACGAAAGCTGAAACACCTCAAGTAGAGAGGTGTCTTGAACATCAAAACACCAGTTGGTGTAAACCAACAACACCCCTCTACCCGAGCTCCCCGAAAACTCGTTACACAATCGCTTGATTTCCGGCAAACGGTCCGGTAAAGATCGCATCCAGCCGGGAAAAGCCGAGAAAAAGCCCGGAGACCTCCCGTCAATGCACCTGCCAAAGCGGACGGGCGGCAAGCAGATATGTCTCGATGCCCTAAGAGCGCTAGAATTGCCGCGCGGGCCAAAAGCGTGGGCTGTGAATCTGAACGGCAGGTGAAGAGGCTTTGACCAGATACGACGACATGCGGCAAAAGTACATCGATCGCCATCGGCGACGCCACGGCGAGCGGCCTGCGCTGCAACGCGCCTGGAGGGGTGTGCAGAAATTCGTTTGCCGCACCTTCAATATCCGCGAAGGGCGCGCGCCCTACCATGTGATCCGCAAGCGCTTTGTCAACGGCGCCCGTCTTACGGGCACCCATTTGTGCATCCTCATCGTCGCGATGATCATTGCGTGCATTGGCTTGGACACCGACTCCGACATCGCCATCGTGGGCGCCATGCTCATCTGCCCGCTCATGGGGTCCGTGCTCGCCATCGCCTACGGTGTCGCTACGGTAGATCGGGCGCTTATGCGCGACGCCTTGGGCGGCCTCGTGCTCCAAATGGCCTTTTGCCTCATCACGTCGACCATCTATTTTGTGCTCTCACCTGTCGCGGGCATGACCCCCGCCCTCGTTGACAACTCGGGGCCCACTATATGGCATCTTATGCTCGCACTCGTAGGTGGCTTCGCGGGTGGCCTGGGCAACTCACGCGACCAAGAACCAGCAACCGTCATCTCGGGCGTCGCCGTGGCCACAGCCCTCATGCCTCCACTGTGCGCGGCGGGCTACGGACTCGCCGCTGCCAATGCCGGGGTCTTCCTTGGGGCACTGTATGAATTCGGCATCAACGTCGTCTTCATCGCACTCTCCGCCGCGGTCGTTTTGCTGTTGCTGCACACGCCACTCAAACGCGACCTCAACGATGACGGAGTGGTGACGGAAGCGGAAGACGAGCTCGTGCGCGCCGAGTCGCACAAGATTCGCTGGCGCATCATGCTGGGGACCGCTATCTTCGCCATCCCCTGTGTGATACTTACCGGCAACATGCTCACCACCGCCGAGGAGCAGGCCGCCGGAGCCACCGACTACTACGACGCCGCCGAGACCGCGCGCGAGCTCGCCGTGGTGTGCCCTGGATTCCAGAAATACACCGTGGGCATGGAAGTCACCAACACAACCGACGGCAACGAAGACGAACCCAAGCTCACGGCTCGTGTGACAACCAAAAAGGAGCTGAACTCACACGAGCGCACGACCGCCGAGAAGCTCATACGCCTCGACGTCCCCGAGCTGGACCGCGTCGAATTCACCACCGAAGTCGGGTAGAGCCTGGCATCGGCTCACGATGTGCTGCAAAAATCCCTTGCAGCAAATCGTTAATCTTCTAGTGGTATTTCAGGCGTCATTTTCACCAGCAAAACTGCAGGAGAACATGAGCGCAAAATGGCCCGTAAGCGCTTCTGCGCTCATGGGCTTTACTGTAAGGGATTTTTGCAGCACATTGCGAACGGGCCAACGTTTCGCTCGCCACTCGCCTGCCGCGCTCGGCCTTCACACCTCAAAAAAGTGCCTGTCCCTCATTTGAGATGTCAATTTGCGCAATGGAGGATGTGAACGGTCACATCGTTCACATCCTCCACAGTAAGCTCGATTTGATTTTGGTGGCAGTTGCACGGGCGGCTTTGAATACCGCAGCCGCCCGGATCGCGCGATCGGCGATCTTGTCTGCAAACTTTCGGTTTTGGGAAGCAATATCGGGTTTGGTCGAGTAGCCCCGCGATTTGGCCTTTGGCGACCTGCGGTTTTATTGCCGAAAACCCCTGTCTACTCGGGCCGATGCGATATTGCTTCCCAAAACCGAAAGTTTGTGATTGCCAACCATGTCTCGGTCATCAGTTTCACCTCAACTTAGGGGCTACCCCCCTAAGTTGAGGTGCGCGGCTACTCCTCAGAGTCACTCTTGCTCGCGCGCTTCCAGTGCAGCCCGCGGCTCAGACGGCGCGTCACGCGCTCGACCTCGGCATCGCTCGTGAGGTGATGCGGCTTCATGCGGCTCGTCACCGAGTCGCGGCGGATGGTCGCGATCGGCTCCATCACGAAGCCCTTGCCCGCGCGCATGTTCTCCTTGGCCACGCTGATCATGAGCTTGATGCGGTTGAGCTGGTTGACTTCGCTCGCGCCCGGGTCGTAGTCAACGGCCACGATATTGCTCTCGGGGTGCTGGCGGCGCAGCTCCTTGATCACGGCCTTGCCCACCACGTGGTTGGGCAGGCACGCGAAGGGCTGCGTGCAGATGATATTCGGCGCCCCGTGGTCGATCAGGTCGAGCATCTCGGCGGTGAGCAGCCAACCCTCACCCATGTTGTTGCACAGCGAGAGGATCTGGCGCGCCTTCTCCTGCATCACGGAGATGGGCTCGGGACGCTCGAAGCGGTCGCTGCGCTCGAGCATCTCGTCCACGGGCTTGCGCATCCAATCCACCAGGCCGATCGCGGCGTCCATGCTGGCGCGCGTGGCGGCGGAGCTGCCCAACTCATCCTTCTGCACCTGTGCATTGCTCATCGAGTACAGGAAGAAGTCGAGCAGGCCCGGCACCACGGCCTCGCACCCTTCAGCCTCGATGACGTCCACCACGTGGTTGTTCGCCGTGGGATGGAACTTGACCAGGATCTCACCGACCACACCCACGCGCGGCTTGGTGCCCTCGCCCGTAAGCGGCAGCGTGTCGAACGCGGTGATGGCCTGGCGGGACAGCTTGGTGAAGCTGCTCCGCGTGAAGTTCGGCGCGAGACGGCGCGCCCGCTCCATGAAGTCCTCGAACAGCTCGTTGGCGGCGCCTTCCTCGGCCTCGTAGGGGCGGCACCGGTAGAGCATCTGCATCATGAGGTCGCCGAACAACACGCTGTACACGCATGCCTTGAGCAGCGGGACTGTGAGCTTGAAGCCGGGGTTGCTCTCGTCGAGCTTGACGGCGGAGAGGCTGATCACCGGAATATCCGGGTGCCCGGAATCGCGCAGCGCCTTGCGGATGAGCGCGATGTAGTTGGTGGCGCGGCAGCCGCCGCCCGTCTGCGTGATCACCACGGCCGTGCGGGACAGGTCGTAGCGGCCGCTCTCGATGGCCTCCATGATCTGGCCCGTGACTAGGATGGACGGATAGCAGATGTCGTTGTTCACGTAGCGCAGGCCGGCCTCCACGGCACCGCGGTCCGTGGACGGGAGCAGCTCCAGGTTGTAGCCGCCCGCACGGAAGACCTCCTTGATGAGGTCGAAGTGGATGGGTGCCATCTGCGGGCACAAGATGGTGTAGCCGGCCTCGCGCATCTCCTCGGTGAAGCTCACCTTTGGGAACGCCGCGCTCGCGCTGGCACGCTGTGGCTCGAGCGCGTACTTGTGCGTGGCAAACACGGGCGCGTCCGTGGAGGGCGCGACGGGCGCTGCGGCACCCTGCTCGTACGCCTCGCCCGCGGCGGCGGCATCGGCGGCGCGCTCGGCGGCCTGGTCCTTGAGGGCGGCCATGAGCGAGCGGATGCGGATGCGCGCGGCGCCCAAGTTGGACACCTCGTCGATCTTGAGCACCGTGTAGATCTTGCCGGACGCCTCCAAGATCTCCTGCACCTGGTCGGTGGTGAGGGCGTCCAGGCCGCAGCCGAACGAGTTCATCTGCACCAAGTCGAGGTCGTTGCGCATGGTCACCAGGCGCGCAGCGGCGTACAGGCGGCTGTGGTACATCCACTGGTCCACCACGCGGATGGGGCGCTCGGGCTTGACCAGGTGCGCCACCGAGTCCTCGGTGAGCACGGCAAAGCCAAAGCTCGCGATGAGCTCGGGCAGGGCGTGGTTGATCTCGGGGTCGTTGTGGTACGGACGGCCAGCCAGCACGATGCCGCGCCCACCGTGCTCCTCGATCCAGTGGATGGCCTCCTCGCCCATGGTCTGGATGTCCTGATGGAAGCGCGCATCGGCCTCGTACGCGGCGTTCACGGCGTCGTCGATCTCGGTGCGGGTGAGCTTGGGCCCGCGCACGCGACCACGGCCGGCCTCCGCATCGGCCACGCGCTCGACCGCAAGCAGCTCGTACAAACGGCGCTTGAGCTCGATCTTGTCGTGGTAGGGCACGAACGGGTACATGAACTCGACGTGCTTCTCGGTGATGTCGTCGATGTTCAGGCCGAGTGCCGTGGGGTAGCTCATCACGATGGGGCAATTGTAGCAGTTGCCCGCCGAGGGGTCCTCCTTGCGCTCCCAGCGCACGCAGGGCATCCAGATGAAGTCCGGGTCCTTGTCGATGAGATTCATCACGTGGCCGTGGGAGAGTTTGGCCGGATAGCACACGCTCTCGCTCGGCATGGACTCGATGCCCGCCTCGTACGTGGCCTTGCTCGAGTTGTCCGAGAGCACCACCGCAAAGCCCAGGCGCGTGAAGAACGCATGCCAGAACGGGTAGTTCTCGTACATGTTGAGGGCGCGCGGAATGCCCACTGTGCCGCGCGGGGCCTCCTCGGGGCTCAGGCACTCGCGGTCGAAGAGCAGCTTGTTCTTGGCGGCGAACAGGTTGGGGGCCTCGGTCTTCGCCTTGCGATGACCCGCGCCCTTCTCGCAGCGGTTGCCCGTGATAAAGCGACGCCCGCCGCCGAAGTCGTTGATGGTGAGCTGGCAGTTGTTGGAGCAGCGGCCGCAGCGCGCGTGCTTTTGCTCAACGGTGAGCGCGGCGATCTGCTCGGCGGAAAGGACTGTGGAGGTGCCGTCCGCGCCGGCGCGGTCGCGGGCGAGCAGCGCCGCTCCGTAGGCGCCCATGCAGCCCGCGATGTCGGGGCGCACGGCGTCGACGCCGGTGAGCTGCTCGAAGGCGCGCAGCGTGGCGTCGGACATAAAGGTGCCGCCCTGGACGATCACCTGGGTGCCGATCTCGTGCGGGTCGCGCAGCTTGATGACCTTGAACAGGGCGTTCTTGATGACGGAGTAGGACAGGCCGGCGGCGATGTCGCCCACCGTCGCGCCCTCCTTCTGCGCCTGCTTCACACGGGAATTCATGAAGACGGTGCAGCGGCTGCCCAAATCGACCGGGTTCTTGGCCTCGAGCGCCGCGGCGGCGAACGCGCGCACGTCCATGTCCATCGACACGGCGAAGCTCTCGATAAAGCTGCCGCACCCACTGGAGCAGGCCTCGTTGAGCATGATGTGTTCGATCACGCCGTCGCGCACGCGCAGGCACTTCATGTCCTGCCCGCCGATGTCGAGGATGAACTCCACGCCGGGCAGGAAGGCGCGGGCGCCGCGCAGGTGCGCCACGGTCTCGATCTCACCGGAGTCGGCCTTGAGGGCCTCGATAAGCAGGGCCTCGCCGTAGCCGGTCGTGGTCACGTGACCAATGGAGCAGCCCTCCGGGATGTGCGCGTAAAAGTCCGCCATGATGGTCTTGGCGGTACCCAAGATGTCGCCGTTGTTATTGCCGTACCAGGTGTGCAGGAGCTGGCCGTCCTCGCCCACCATGGCGGCCTTCATCGTGGTGGAGCCGGCGTCCAGGCCGATGAACACGCGACCCTGGTAGCCCTCGAGGCTACCGCGCGGCACGACCTCCTGCGCATGGCGAGCACGAAAGCACTCCAGGTCCTCGGGCGTGGCAAACAGCGGCTCCAAGCGCGCGACCTCGTCGCCCTGGGTGTCGCCCAGCGCGTCGATGGCCTCGATGAGCTCGCCGAACTGCGAGAGCTTGCCGCTCTCGTGCGCCATGGCCGCGCCGGACGCCACGAACAGATGCGCGTTCTCGGGCACGATGATATGTTCGTCGTCCAAGTTGAGCGTGAGGTAGAAGCGGCGGCGCAGCTCGGAGAGGTACTGGAGCGGGCCGCCGAGGAAGGCCACATGGCCGCGGATGGGACGGCCGCACGCGAGGCCCGAGATGGTCTGGGTCACCACGGCCTGGAAGATGGAAGCGGCCACGTCCTCGGGCCGTGCGCCCTCGTTGAGCAGGGGCTGGACGTCGGTCTTGGCGAAGACGCCGCATCGACTCGCGATGGGATAGATGGTGGTCGCCTTCCGCGCGAGCTCGTTCAGGCCGGAGGCGTCGGTGTGCAGCAGCGTGGCCATCTGGTCGATGAACGCGCCGGTGCCGCCGGCGCACGTGCCGTTCATGCGCTGCTCGATGCCGGAGTCGAAGTAGATGATCTTGGCGTCCTCGCCGCCCAGCTCGATGGCCACATCCGTTTGCGGGATGAGCGTTTCCACTGCACGCTTGCTCGCGATGACCTCCTGCACGAACTCCAGGCCGAGCCACTGCGAGAGCAGAAGCCCGCCCGAACCGGTGATGGCGCAGGTCATCTGCGCCTCGGGCAGCACGCTCGCCGCACCCACGAACAAATCGCGCGCGCAGGCGCGCACGTCGGTGTGATGGCGCTGGTACTTTGCGTAGACGACCTGGTTGGCGTCATTCAGAACGGCGAGCTTGACCGTGGTGGACCCCACGTCGATACCCAGGTGCAGATCGCCCGTCGCGTTCTCGGGGTTCCAGATGGCACCCTCGGGGACCTGGGGAACCTCGGCCCCTCCCTCAGCCGTCGGACGCCGCACGCAAGGCGCGCCCCCTCCTCTTTCAACAGAACCTGGAGCGCCACAGGCCCCCGAACGGCATGCGGAGGTGTTCAGCATATCTTGAGCCATAGTTAATTCCCTTCCGTTGGGAACGAGACGATGCCGTCGGCGAAGTGCGCCGCGAGATTGGCCATCAATTCATTTGAAGGTACATCGCAATTGTCAACATTCAGTCCCATGAGCTTGAGGCCATAGGCGGCCACATTCACGTCGATGGGCATGCCGTACAGGTCGCCCGGGCGCACAAAGGCGATCACCGTCATGATGCGCGCCATGGTCTCGGGAGCCTCAGCCAGGTCGCGTTCGAACCAGCGCTGCACCACGCCCACCTCAGCGGCGACCACGGACGCCAGGTAGTAATCGAAGAACGCGCCCAGGGCACCGGGGAAGATCCCGGTCTGCATCCGGTCGGAGACCTCGGAGCACGCCATGTCGATGACCTTCTTGATGAAGGCCTGGTCGCCGCCCGGGCCGATGAGCGCGCCGATGATCTCACGGTTATCGGCGACGTAGCTCAAAAGCTCAACGGACCCGGGGGCGGGCTCGAGCCGTTCGATGTTCTGGTAGAGCTCGGGCAGGGTGGCCTCGGCGATGGTGCGCACGCGTGAGCGCACCTCGGTCAACAGGCCGTCCTCGACCTGTTCGATGAAATCGGGAATGTCCTTGTAGTGCGAGTAGAAGGTGCGGCGCGTGAGCCCCGCGCGCTCGGTGAGCGCGGCGACGCTGATGCGCGATATGTCCTCCCCCGCCAAAATCTCCGCCGCAAGGGCCGACTTGAGGGCGCGCTGGGAGCGCAAGCTGCGGCGATCGGACTTGCAGGCGGATGTGGTCGATGCCTGAGGCACGGTACCCCCGTACTGTCTTCGACATTAATTCACTCTCTGTGCATTATTGCACACTGTGTGAACAAACATGGAATCAGCACCAAAGTTGTGGCAGCTCACCATGAAAGACAGATGCCGATCGTATGGCATCCATACGCATCTGCATGCATAACAGAAAGGCCGGGCCGGCAGGCAACGCGCCCACCGGCCCGGCCTAGATAGGTCGGATATCAAATCCCCAACGCCCTACTTACTGGCGGTTCTTACGACGGAAGAACGCGCCAATCGCAGCGAGGGCGGAGCCGATGACGCCCGTGCCCGCAACTGCCACCAGAGCCGGATCGCCCGTGGAGGGCAATCCACCGTTTCCAGTGCTGTCCGAGCCGCCGTTACCGCCGGTCTGGCCGTTGTTGCCGCCGGTCTGGCCACCTTGATTGCCACCGGTCTGACCACCCTGGTTGCCGGAGCCGCCGCCCTGGTTGCCGGAGCCGCCGCCCTGGTTGCCCTGGTCGGCCTCGAGCTTGGCCAAGGCCTCGTTCAGGCGCGTGTAGGCATCCTGAATCTGGGCCTCGGTCGCGCCGTCGTCCTTTGCGACGGACTGCGCGTTGGCGAGCGCCGCGTTGAACTGCGCGACGACCGACTCGCTCTTGCCGTCTGTCTGGACCTTGAGCGCCTTGTCAATGAGGGCGTTCAGCTCCTCCTTGGAGGGACGCTCGGGCTCGACGGGCTTTTCGACCAGGCCCTTGCGAGCGGCGTCCAGGCGCTTCACCATGTCGTCGACAAGCGCCTGCTGGTCGGAGGCCGGCGGATTTGCCAGCATGGCCTCGGCATCCTTGAGCGCGAGCTCAAAGGGCTTCCAGCTCTCGGTCGTGAACGCCTGGGGATCGAGCTTCTCCGCCTTGAGATCGCCCACGAGCTTGTCGAGCGCGGTGACGTCCGCAGCGCCCGGCTGCTCATCGCGGGAGCCGTAGAAGCGGATCTCGGACATCGAGGCGTACAGATCGGCGTTGTCGCCACCTGCGGAGATCGCCGTCACCTTGACGAACTGCGCGGGAACGGCACCGAAGGACATCTGCTTGAACTGGTCGCGGTCGATGAGCTGCTTGCCGTTGTTCTCGAACTCGAACACGCCGAGCGACGTGCCGCCGTTCTTGAGCTCCTCGACGGAGGAGCCAACGAACACCTCGGCCTTGAAGATGTCGCCGTTCCGGCCATTTTGACGCGGCAGGAACGTCACATCGGAAAGGTTGTACTCGGCACCGAGGTCGAAGATGAGGCTATCGGGCAGGACCGCCTGATCCGTGTAGCTGGAGTGCCAGTACGTATCGTTATCGTAATCGAGCACGCATTCCTTGAGACCGCCCTCGTTGTCCGCCTCGGAGGTCGCAAAGACCACCTTAACGTCCGTCTCGGCGCTCTTGTTGATCAACAGGGCCTCGTCGATCGGACGCATGACCAGGCCGTCGATCGCCTTGTCGATCGCGACGACCGCGTTGGCAACGTCCTTCTTGGTGATCTCGCCGGAATCGATCAGCGCGCGGGCGTCCTCGACCGCCTTGGTGAGCTTGGCATACGACTCGGGGGTGTAGGCGTCCTTGGAGTGCTTCTCGGCCCTCGCGATCGCCTCGGTGAGCTGAGAGGTATCCACGCCCTCCTTGACGGTCACCTCATACGTGGCCTTGACCTCGGGATTCGCCTTGGCGCTCACCGTGATGGTCGCCGTGCCCGCCTTCTGGCCGCGCACGTACCAGGTCTGCTTGCCCTCGGCGTCGATGCGGTCCACCACTAAGGCAACGGCAGGGTCGCTCGACTCGACTGTGAAGTAGGGATAGCGCTCGTCCTGCGGGAGGACCGTCGCGTTCACCACCGACAGGTCGCCGACGTAGATCTCCTTGGCGTTCTTCTCATCGAGCTCGATGGACTCGGCGGCCACACCGGGATTCGAGTAGTTGAAGTTGACCTCACGCAGGGTGAGCATGCGATTCGCCTTGTTCTGCTCATTGGGATTGGTGCCCGCGGTGCCGTCGGCAGTCAGAGGCGTGATGACCACCGAGGTCGCCTTCTTGCCCTTGTGTGCCTCGTCCACCGTCAGGGTATAGATGGGCTGCTTGGCATCAAAGCTGAACTCCTGCTTGTCTCCGCCCTCGAAGTTGATCACGGCGTGCAGGGAGTTCACCGAGCCGTTGCCGTTCTCGCGATTGAGGATATCGACACTCGTTAGTGCGGAGGGCTCCTTGAACGTGAAGGTCATGTCCGTGGGGAGCTTGACGTAGGCGGGCAGTGCGCCGTCGATGTGATTTTGCGCGGTGTCCCACTTGAACTCGAACTGCCCGGCGTTCTCGTTGCCGTCGAACAGGGGGTCGAAGTTGCCGTTTTGCAGCATCTTGGCGGCGTTCGAGCCGTCATCCGTGGTGAGGACGTCGTTAGTGAGCGTCATCGAGGCGAAGGCATCCTTGCCGTACTCCATCTTCGTCTCACCAGGAGCCTCCGGAAGCACTCCCGACTCGGAGCTCTTGGACTCCTTGAAATCGCAAGTGGGACCGACGAGCCACGCCGTCGAATCGAGCAGGGCGCCCGAAGCCGCCTTGGTCTGCAGTGAGCCGTCCCGCTTTGCTTTGAGCTGGAAGCTCACCAGGGAGCCGGTGCCGTTGTACAGGCTCTTATCGCCCCGGTTGGCGAACGCGAGGTTCACCGAGTCGGTGCCGTCACCAAAGGTGTAGACATCCTCGCCCGTGAGGTCCTCCATGCCCGCGGTCATGGGGTTTTGATACAGGCCGCCCTTGACGTACTCGAACATCGAACTGTCAAAGTGGACGAGCGCGCCGAACGCGTTGACGTTCTTGGCATTCGAGGCGTACACGTCGATTGTGATGACGTCGCCCGCCTTCCAGCTGGTCGCGCTGGGGATCGCGTCGATGGCGCCCTCGACCTTACCCTTCTTGGTGGTGCCGCCGTCCAGGGCGGACATGGTGAAGGACATGTCGTACACGTCGAACGCGTCGTTCATGTTGAAGTCGGCGCCATTGGAACCGATATGGGAGTTCCAGTCCGCCTGACCCGTGCCGCGGTTCTCGCGGCCGAGGCAGTTGCCCCTCAGGTGCTCATAGTCGGCGCTGGTAACCTCGTCGCCATGGACCTTGATCGAGCCGGGATGGCCCATCTTGCTCGCCTCGGTCTTGTACAGCGCGAGCTCGGTGGCCGAGAAGAACCCGCCCGTGGACTTGAGCGGCGTCAGGCGCAGGTAGCGGCCCATGACGCCCTGAAGATCGACCGTCTTGGGCTTCATCTTGTCGACACCCGCGTTGTCCCACTCCTGGACGCCGAAGTCCTTCCAGTGCACGCCGTCCAGCGAGGTCTCCACCTTCATCTGCGCGACGTTGCCGTTGCCGCCGTTATCCTGGCGCGGCGTGTAGACGAACTTGTCGAACGCGAAGGTCTTGCCGTAGTCGATGGTCATCGGCATGCCGATGGCCTCGTTGGCATTGCTGGAGTGGAAATTCTTGTCGCTCTTGTCATCGTGGTCGAAGGCAAGGTCGAGCTTGCCCCAGCTGTCCCCGCCACGCCAATCGACATGCGCCGGCTTGGGGCAGTTGCGCCACGGGTCCTCGAGCGTCTGTACCGTGATGGGCTCGCTCCAAGCGGAGTACCCCTCTTGGGTCCGCGTGCGGATCTTAAACTCATGGGAGCTGTGATACGGCAGGTCCGCAACGGTAAACTCGACGGTGTCACCGCCGGGGATGCTGTTTGCCATGCCGTCGATCTCGATGTCATAGGATGTCGCACCCTCGACCTTGTCCCACGTGAGCTTGATGCTCGTGGGCGTGAGGGCGTCCTCGGGAGCAGCAAGATTCGTCGGGGCCTTGAGGGACTCGTTGAGCGTGTCGCCCGACAGCTCGCCGGCGTTCACGAAGCCCTTGACCTCGAGCGTCTGCTCGGTTTTGTTCACGTCGGTCTTGGCGAACTTGACGTGCAGCTTGGGCGTGGTGTTGATCGCCTGCTTGGAGAACTCCTCGCCACGCACCTGCTCGCTCTCGGCGGTGGCGTTGTAGTTGAGGTTCGGCGTCTGCTCGAAGAAGTACACCGCGGTGCCGTCCTTGGGCTCCGCCTTCTTGAACTTGTCGAGCGTGTCGACCTTCTCGACCTTGAGCTCGGTCTTGCCGTTCTTGGCGACGACGCTCTTTGGCTCGGCGGAGACGTTCACCGTGAACTCAGTGGTGCGGGCGCTCTCGTAGCCCTCATACGTGCCCTCCGACTTGCCGGCCGTGAACGTGGCCGTGTCGCCCTCGACATGCGAGGTGAACGTGGTCTTGACGCTCGAGCCGTAGCTCACGTTGTCCTCTTTGCCGTACTCGGCGTTCGATGTGTCCGTCTTGTTCTCGACGTAGGTGCCCGTGTCCTCGAACAGCGTGTAGGAGCCGTCGCCCGCCGTGGCGAAGAACTCGATGTTGCGCTTGGTGCGGTCGATGTCCGCAGGGTTGTCGTTGGGCTCGTACATGGGAACAATCGCGTTCGCCTTCACGAACAGCGGCAGCTTCCACAGCGGTGCCTCGAAGTTGTTGAGCACCTGGCCGCCACGGTACTGATCGCCCGTGAAGTAGTCGATCCAGATGTCCTCGGAGGTGCCGGGCAGGTAGATGTTGTTGCGCACGTCGTTGCCGTCGCCCAGGCCCTTGTTGTCCGCGTCACCGTCGGTGTTCTGGTACACGGGAGCGACCAGGAAGCTGTCGCCGAAGGTGTACTCGTACTGCGTCGCCGTGCTCTGGGCATAGGCGGAGTCATCGGAGAGCAGGATGGCACGCACCATGGGCAGGCCGGTGTCGCCATTGCCCGTGTCGATGTTGGCCGCCGACGCCGCCGTGGTGTACAGGTACGGCATGAGCGAGCTCTTGAGCTTGAGATACATGCGGGAGATGCCGGTATACGGGTCGCCATGGGTCTGGGGCGCCTTGACGTACGATCCCCAGCCGTCCATGTCGAGCATGAGCGGGGTGAAGGTCTTCCACTGGTAATCGCGCGTGGCGATGATGGGATCGCCGCCAAAGATGCCGTCCATATCGGAGCCGATGTTGGGGTTGCCGGACAGCGACTGGCCGATGTAGGTGGGAATATGGAAGCGGATGTACTCCCAGTTGCCGCCGTACTGGTCGCCCGTCCAGATGCCGGCGAAGCGCTGGGTGCCCGCCCAGCCGTCGAGCGTGATGATGTTCGGGCGCTTGTTCACGCCCTCGGTCACGATGTCGTAGGCGGTCTTGGTTCCGTCGAGTGCCATGGAGTAGCCGGGGCCGACCCATGCGACGTCGGTCTTGAGGGTGGTCACACCGCCCTTCTTGACCTCGGCGTCGAAGTCGCGCAGCAGCTGCCACTGCGTGTTCGCGTTGCTGTCGGGCGTGAGGTAGGACTGCGTCCACAGGCCGGTGGCCACGCCCTTGCCCGCCGCGTAGTCGGAGAACTCCTTGAGGTTCTGGACATTGGCGGCAACGGCGTCGAGGCGCTCTTGGCTGCTCGTGCCATCGGGGTTCACGCCGCCGGTCTTGCCAAAGCCGTTCTGGCCGTAGCCCGCGCCATACCCGTCATTGGGCAGGAAGTAGCCCAAGGGCATGTCGTTGTTCACGTAGCTGTCCAGGCGATGCCGGGCCGAGAATTCCTCGGGGAAGTCGGTGCCTGCGGGGATGTTCTCGTTATGCACGGTGGGGCCGTGGCCGTTGAGCGACTCGACGTGCGTGTCGGGCTGCATAGCGGTACCGGTGCCGCCCTTCTCGTATTGGACCTCGCCGGCGTTCGGGTCAGAGGCGGGCTCTGAACCCTTGATCTGCTTCTTGCCGTACCCGCCCTTGGCCTCGGCGGACCACATGTCGCGATTCCACGCGTTCAGGTGGCCGACGTAGAACGCATACTCGGGCAGCAGCACCGGGTTGCCGGTGACCTGGAAGTAATCCTGCAGCAGGTCTTGCGCCACCGGTGCGGTGGAAGCCCCCTTGGAGGCGTCAGCGACGAAGTAATACGCGTCGAGCTCGTTTTCGTTGTGACGGGCGGTCGTGGTCGACGCCTCGGTGGCGCCGAAGTCGTACGAGCCGTCCTGGAAGGTGTTGCGCAGCACGCCGTAGCCGGCATCCGACCAGTAGAACGGGTTGGGCGACGCGACGCCCCCATCGACCCAGTTGCTCTCGTTGGCGATGTTGATGGTGTTACCCGTGTGGATGAAGCGGCCGTTTTGGGTGCCGCCGCCAAAGAAGTTCTCGCCGTCGTGCTTGGCGAGCGTCTGCACCGTCGCGGACTTATCGAGGTCGAGGGCGGCCTTTTCCTCCATGACCACCTTGTCGCCGCGCTTGACGGTCATGAGGGCCGTCGCCTTGTCGAACTCGATGGTGGTCTTGCCCGCAGTGATCACGAACTTGTCGCCCTGCGCATCGACCTTGGCCTGCGGGTGGGAATACTTGTCCGAGGAATCCGGCTGAGCCTGGATCTTCGCCGCGTGCTTCTCGCTGCGGGGCTTGGCGTACTCGCCAAACTCGCCCGCCGGGTCCACGTTGTAGCGGAAGATGTCCTCCTCAAGGAACGTGATCTTGCCCTGGACTTCCCCTTCGCCTTGGGCGAACGTGACCGTGACCACGTTATCGCTCGCCTTGACGTCCTTGACGCCCGTGAGCGGGGCGGCCTGCGCCGGCGTCGCGAGCGCGAGGGATAGCGCCGCCGTGGCCAAGACCGCCGAGCCGCGCACCCAATTCCTCTTGAACAGCGAGTGCTGCTTCCCAGCATGTTGTTCCATGCCGTCTCCTTCCTTGGCACGCAGACGCATCTGTCGCGCCAACGCATCTGGATATGGGCAACTGCTCACCTGGTAACTACCAGATAAAACCCATCCCCATAGCGTAGGGAGGATCCGGCTTTCCCCATCGCTCAGGCTCCTATTCTTCCGCAGACGGCAGAACCCCCACCCGAACGGTATTTCTCACCGTTCGGGTGGATATTAGATTTGCAAACCAATCATATCTCCTACATATTTTATGGGCAATCGGTGCGCGACGGGCCGCTACGCGATCTGGATGCGCTGCTGACTGCGGAGCGTCCTCATGATGTGTTTGGGCACCGCGTGGAACTCGCAGCGGCCGATCGTCGCGCTCGCCGCCGCCTTGGCATCGGCGCTGCCGTTTGCCGTGGCATAGGAGTGCTTGAAGCGCGAGAGCATCGCGATGTCGTTGCCGCCGTCGCCGTACACGGCAATCTCGTCCTCATCGATGCCGTAGTAGCGGCCCAGCCACGCCACCGACTCGCCCTTGTTGCAGTCCTTGTCGGTGATCTCGAACATCACGGGGTCGAACGGGGCGTTCACCACGGTGTCGGTATGGTCGGCCAAGAACGCCTTGAGCTCGCGGTCGAGCTCGGCGGTCGTCACGCGGCAATTGATCTTGCACACCTCGTGCGACAGGATGGACGAGAGCGACTGATCGAAGAACTGCTCCTCATGAGCACCGCCGCGGGCACGCATGCCGCGCATGATGATGCGCCTCATGAGGCCGTCGCGCTTAAAGCCCTCCTGATGCATCTCGTAGCTGCCGCTGGAGAACATGCCGTCTGGCGTGCAGCAGTCAAAGCAGATCTGCGGGAACGCGCGGAGCAACTCCTCAACAAAGGTGGGATCCATGGCGAAGGTCTTGAGCACCTCGCCGTTTTGCCCGCGCACGATCGAGCCGTTCGCGCACACGGCATCGATCTTGAGGCCCGTGAAGCCATGGTCGCCTATGGGCAGCACCGAGCGGCCCGTAGCGGGCACCACGTGCGCCCCGAGCTCGATTGCTTTTTTGATGGCCGAACGGATGGTCCGGTCCGCCTCGTGCAGACCGTTGAGCAGGGTTCCATCGAGGTCACTGGCGAATAGCTTGATCACGCGCGTCTCCTTATGCCGGGGTTTCCCGCACTATTGTACGCCGCCCCGACGCGTCGCGCGGCGCACGGCCTAGTCGTCATCAGAGCCCGAGGGGACCAAATCTCCGCAGCAGTCGGCGAGCGCCCGCGCGAGCTGCCCCACGAGCGCCTGATTCGAGTCCGTGTCGGGCATGCCGGTCATGATGGACATGATGTACGTCCTGCCGTCCAGGTCGACAACGCCGGCGTCGCTCACACTGTTATAGGACGGGTCGGAATCCGAGCACCAACCGGCCTTGTTGTGCACCACGGCGTCCAGGCCCTCCAGCCCGTCGCGGATAAACGAGACCGTCGTCTGTCCCGTCAGGTCCCAGAGCCACTGGGCCGTCTCGGAGCCCTCGCCCACATATGCGAGCATCTCCGACCACAGGCGCGCCGAACTGCGCGCGGCATACGTGGGGAACCAGCTGTCCTCGCGATACACCGCGTCGTTGGCGCCCAACCCCGTGACCCAGTCGTCGAACCCCTCGAAATCAAACGCGTCGCGCAGAGCGCCGTACGCGTTGTTATTGGAGTAGATGACGGCCGCCTCGATAAGCTCATATACGGGGTACGAACCGCCGCTATATCCGCCCGACGAGTCCGCCACCCAATTGACGGCGCAGTAGTCGTCGAGCGACACCTCGCCCTTCTCCACAAGGCTCTCGCACACGTACATCGAGTACAGGGCCTTGAAGGAGCTCGCGCCGTACACCACCAGATCGGGCTGATAGGCCAGACCGCTGCCGGTCTGCGTGTCCACGAGCACCATCGACACGCTGCCCTGCTCCTCGATGGCGTCAAGGGCGGACTCCACCGATGCGCGGCGGGCGGAGGACACCTTGGGGGCGTCGAGGCCCGCCAGCGAGTAGCTCACCAAACCGTCCGACGTGGGGATGTCGTCAAACGTCGCCGCCGAGAGCTCGAAGTCGTCTGCTTTGGACCGCTTGGCCTCGTCGGCGTCGGACGCCGCCTTCGCATCTTTCGCCTTCGCCTCGGCAGCTTGCGCCTGCGCCTCGGCAGCTTGCGCCTGCGCGCTTTCCTGAGCGGCGTCCGCCGACGAGCCCCTTGCGCCCGCTATGGCGCCCGGAACGAACACGATGCACGCGAGAACGCACACGAGGACCACGTACATACCAGGCGGAACGGTTCGCAACGCGCCTGCCGCGCGATCCCACGCGCGCTGTTGACGGCGTCCCCTCGGGACCGTGTACGCGAAATCCCTTGCGCTTCTCGTCTGAGGCTGCATCCGCCGATTGCGGCCCCTCGAATCCCATTGCTGAGGCAACGGCTGACGCGCGGTGCCCGCTGCGGGGCGACGTGCCGGCACTCGGTGGGACGTACCTGCTCCGGCGCGCTGCTGACGAGCCGACGCCAGGCGCACGCCGCTCGTCCGCATCGCCGACGAGCCGGAAGACCGGTGCGCACCCGTGTCATGCCGCGCATCCGAGACCCGGCGCCGACCGTATGCAGCATCACCGCGCCCACGCGAGGGCTGCCGTCCGTGTACCCTGCCGTCCGATTGCCGCCCCGTTCGATTCCCGCCAGATGCGCGTCGATTCCCGCCAGATGTGTATCCCATGCCCACAACCATTGCCATTGCTCGTGAATGTGACTATTTCGTCACAGAATGGTACCCCCTCCCGCACGGGGCACCATCCAATCCCCACGCCGAAAGGCTCATTTTTCACGGGCGAGCAACAAAAGCAGCCCTTCTTTGACAGGGGTTGCAGATTCTTTGGCAGGGGCCTGCGGACGAACTACGCCGCCGGGACCTGTCCCGTGGCCAGGATCTGCTCCAGCGCCGCCTCATCGAGCACGGGAACGCCCAGGCTCTCCGCCTTGGTGAGCTTGGAGCCAGCCTTGGGACCCGCCACCAGATAGCTCGTCTTTTTTGACACCGAGCCGGACACCTTGGCGCCGAGCAGCTTGAGCGCCGCACCCGCCTCGTCGCGCGTGCGGTTGACGAGCGTGCCCGTGAGCACGAACGTAAGGCCGGCGAGCGGCTGGGCCTCGGCGAGGTCCGCCGCAACGCCCGTCTCCTGCGCCGCCTGCGCGTGCGCCGCACCCAGATCTTCCTCTAGCGAAAGGCCCGCCTCGCGTAGGCGCTGCAGCACCTCGAGGTTCTCGGGCACCGCGAGGAACTGCCGCACGCTCGCGGCGATCTTGGGCCCGATGCCCTCGCAGCCCGCGATATCCTCCTCGGAGGAGGCGGCCAGGGCATCGACCGTGAGGAATCGCTGCGCGATGACCTCGGCCACGGACTTGCCCACATGGCGGATGCCCAGCGCGAACAGGACGCGCGAGAGCGGCTGCTCCTTGGAACGCGCCAGCTCGTCGACGACCTTCTGCGCGATGGTCGCCCCCACCTTGATGGAATCGCCCGCGCTCACGCCCTTCTTCTTGTCGTCCTTGAGGTACGTGCGACCGGTGTCGAGCGCCGCCACCGCATCGACCGTGAGATGGTAGAAATCCGCTACGTCGTGCAACAAGCCCGCCTCGATCATCTTGTCGATGAGCTCGTCACCCACGCCGTCCACGTCCATGCAGCCACGGCTCACCCAGTGCAGCAGGCGCTCCTTGAGCTGGGCGGGGCAGTCGAGCGACACGCAACGGTACGCGACCTCGCCGTCCTCGTGCACCACCGGGCTTCCGCACGCGGGGCACGTCGCCGGCATGTCCCACTCAGCGGTGCCCTCGGGACGCTTGTCCAAGACGGGCCCCACGACCTCGGGGATCACATCTCCCGCCTTGTGCACGATGATGGTGTCGCCCGGGCGCACGTCCTTACGGCGAATCTCGTCGAGGTTGTGCAGGGTGGCGCGCGCGATGGTGGAACCGGCCACCGTCACGGGGTCGAACTCCGCAACGGGCGTGAGCACACCGGTGCGCCCCACCTGGATGCGAATCTCGCGCAGAACGGTCGTCTTCTCCTCCGGCGGGAACTTGAAGGCAATGGCCCAGCGCGGTGCACGGGCGGTGAAGCCCAGGTCCGTCTGCTGGTCAAAGCCGTCGACCTTCACCACCACACCATCGATGTCGTAGTCCAAGTCGCCGCGGTGCGCCAGAGCGTCGGCGCAGAAGGCGTGGACTTCCGCCGGCGAAGTGCAGCGAGCGACGTTGGGGTTGACGGAGAACCCGGCGCTGCGAAGCCAGTCAAGGAACTCGTGTTGGGAGTCAACGTGCAGCGGCGCCGTGTCGGCGATGGCATAGATGAAGGTAGCGAGGTTGCGCGTTGCCGTGACCTTCGGATCCTTCTGGCGAAGGCTGCCCGCGGCGGCGTTGCGCGGGTTGGCGAACGGCTCGCGGCCCTCGGCGTCGGCCTCGGCGTTCAGGCGCGCAAAGCTGCCCTTGGGCATGTAGACCTCGCCGCGGACCTCGATGGGCGCGGAGCGGTCGACGCCCATGTGCGCAAGCGCGGCCTCGGAGAGGTGCATGGGCACATCCTTGATGGTGCGCACGTTGAGCGAGACGTCCTCGCCCGTGGTGCCGTCGCCGCGCGTCGCCGCGCGCACAAAGGCCCCGTTCTGGTACGTGATCGCCACGCCTAGGCCGTCGATCTTGAGCTCGCAGGTGTAGGCGACGTGCCCCGCACCCAGGGCGTCCTCCGTGCGGGCGAGCCACTCGTCCAGTTCCTCGAGGTTCATGGCGTCGTCCATGGAGTACATGCGCGCCATGTGCGTGACGGGCGCGAACTGCTCGGACACGTAACCGCCCACGCGCTGGGTGTAGGAATCCGGCGTCACGAGCTCGGGGTGTGCCGCCTCGATCTGCTGGAGCTCGATGAGCAGCTTGTCGAACGCCGCATCCGAGATCTCGGGGGCGTCGAGCGCGTAGTAGCGGTACGCGTGGTAATCGAGCAGGTGGCGAAGCTCCGCCGCGCGGGCGGCCGCCTGGGCACGGGCGTCCGAGGTCTCAGCCGCCGCCTCGACAGGCTGGGCGCCCTTGACGCTCCCGGTCTCCTCCGTCGCCATTTCGCCAAACAAACTCCGCTGGTCCGCCACGCGCGCCTCCTCAGTCAAAAGATTCAACGGATACAGGGTACCATCACCCCTTTGCCGCCGCGCGTTTGCGCGCCCACTCCCACGCCTCAACACATGGCAGGGCTCCGCAGAGCGGCGGAGCCCCTTCCGGGTGACATGCTGGGAGCGCGTCCCAAGGATGGTCTCAGATCGCAACCCCTCCTACCGGGCCACTCCACTGGTCAGGGCTCTCCGGTCGTGACGTTTCCGGGCCATGCCCCCTCGCTGGAAAACCACAGGCCACCCTCTGCGCCACCGGATTTCGGGGCGAAGAATCCCGAAAGCACGTGCTTGACAAACCAATTGCGGAATAACGCTCCGCCGTCTATCCCGTCTGAGGGGCGGTTCGTTCACGGAACGGATGCGCCGCATTTACACTGGTGGACTGTCGAGTGTGCGCGCCGCAGCACGCACACACCTATAGAGCGCGAGCAGAAAAGAGGATCGCCATGAAGCAGCTGAACGAGAAGGTTGCCGTCGTTACCGGCGCCGGCCAGGGCATTGGCAAAGGCATCGCGCTGTGCCTCGCCAAGCAGGTGAACCTCAACCCCATGAAGCGCTTTGGCGACCCCGAGATGGACATCGCCCCGGTCGTCGCGTTCCTCGCCGGCCCGGATTCCTGCTACTTCTCCGGCCAGAGCGTCATCGTGGACGGCGCCAACAGCATCATGCCGTAAAGAGACGCCAGCTGCGATCTTGCCACTTGGAGACAGCTCGTCACCCGTAGACGACCGCCTCGGTCCGTTCAGAGCGAGCGCGCCGCATGCGATGCACGCGTGTGGCGCGCTCTTCTTGTCGACGGGCGCCGGGCGTCTGGGCCAGACCCTTACGTCCACATAAGCGCGAACATGGGCACCATCGTAACCACGAAAAACACCAGGACGAAGGCGAACTCCACCTGCTTCCAGTGGGGCAGCAGCCAACGCCAGACAAAGGTTTGCGGAAACACCGCCCCCGGCTGATACCCCTCGAGAAACGCGGCGACGTCGACGACATTTTCCAGGCCATGGTCGGCTTTGATGCGGTTGACCTTGGAAAATCCCACACAGGTGGCAAGTAGAAGGAACCAGTCCACGGCGCCCACGACATTCGAGATCGCGTGTGCCCGATCCCAATCAAGGTATTTGAACGCCAACACGTTCACGAAAAGCTCGATGGGCTGCCACGCGAACCACATGCAGTCGAGCGCGAGGGCGACCCATATGGTTTTCCGCTCGCGTTCAGTTTGACGCAGGTACTCCTCTGAACGGTCATCCAGAAGCGCGTCCAACGTGATGCCAAAAGCGGCTGAAAGGCGCTTGAGGCTCTCGGCGTCCGGTAGCGTGCGCCCCTTCTCCCAGTTGATGACCGTCTGCCGCGACACGAACACGAGCTCAGCCAGGTGCACTTGCGACATGCCCGCTCCCTCACGCAGGCTTCGGATTCGCGCAGCGAGCGGACTGGTGAGTCCGCCTGAATGCACGTCCGGCCTCTCATGCTGAACGCAATCGACGCCGATCTCTTTCGGACATGCCTGCTGCGTGACAACGTCTTCCTGCTGCATGGCGGCCTCCCCATCATCATAGTTGGGATTCCATGCGCTGAGTGTACACCCATATGTGCCGCGATTCCGCGGCTGGGCTCAAAACCCGTGTCTATTCTCTTTAACACATGACCTGAGCTGGCATTACATTAACCTGCTTCAGTCTCAATGCGTATGCGATGGCAGTCAAGGCGGTGTCAGCAACACGATGTAGAGCGTGCGGAACGCCAGAAGATTGGCAAGGAGCACTCGAGAGAAAAAGGTGCTCGGGGGCTCCTTTCCCTCTGGATAGCCCTCCGAAGCTCCATGTCGTGCGCACCGTGCCGGGCCTCACTTCTGGAGGATATGAACGGTCACTTCGTTCATATCCTCCATTTCTTTTCCGCCAACTTAATCAACGCACCGCAATCATAGCAATGGAGGGCATGGACAAAAACGCCCACGCCCTCCGAAAAGAAAACCTATTGGCAGTCTGTGGCAAGCTACTCGGCGGCGTCGGCCACCTCGACAGCGGCGCCCGCCTCAAGATCGGCTTCGGCCTCGGCGGCACGGGCGGCCTTGTACGCGCGCCACTCGGCGTACTTGTGGACGCCGGCGCACACGGACAAAACGAGTGCGACGGGAACTGCGACGGCGCCCACGACGAGCATCGGGGCGACGGTGTAGAACACGGATTCGAACATCACGCAAACCCCCTTACACGAACAGGCCGCCGGCGATACCGGCAACACCGGTAAAGGCCAGAGCCATGAGTGACGCGGTCACGAGCGTGATGGGCAGACCGCGCAGAGCGGCGGGCACCAGGCGCTCGTCGATGCGGTCGCGCACGAAGGCGAACAGCACCACGGCGAGGAGCACACCCAGGCCGGCACCAAACGAGCTGCCAAGAGCGGCATCCCAGGTCATGGTCTCGGCGGCAGCGGCGTTGCCCAAAGAGACGGCCAGGACAGCGGCGTTGCAGGCGATGATCGGGCATGCGCGTAACAGGCGCTCACGCTCGGCAACGGACTTGCCCGCGCCGAGGATCGTGGCAACGACCACGATGACGGCCCAGCTCACCAGCACGTACGCGAGCGGCGCCAGATACGCGACGCCCCAGGGCTGCATGAGCTGCGTGTACAGGGGCCAGCCCAGAGCACCGGCAACGGCGGTGGCAACGGCGATCATGGCGCCAAAGCGGAAGGAATCCTGCGGGCGACCAGCCACCAAAACCACCGACACCATGCCGATGAGCTGCGCGAACACCAGATTGTTATCAAGAGCGGCGGTAAACAGCGCGTTGAGGAACGTCATGAGCGCTCACCTCCCTTAAGGGAATCCTCGTCGGCGGCGGCGCCCTTGGCGCACGCCTGCTCGACGGACTGGACGAACACGGCGACGAGCGTCAGCACCAGAAGCGAACCCGCGGGCTTGCCGAAAGCGGAAATCGGCGAGGCGGCGAGCTCACCCATGGTGAGGCCGAAGACCTGACCGGTGGTGAGTATTCCGTTGATAAAGCCGACGAACGCAAGCGCCGCCAGCACCATGGCCGCGGCGAACATCGCGGTCATAAGCGGCGTCTTGGCCGGGGCAACCGTCAGGCCATCGCCCGCGATCCACGCCACCACAAGGGCATTCACCGCAACAAGCGGCAAGTAGATGCCAAGGGACTCGAACACCACGGGGTTGGCCACGCGGACAGCGAACCCGAGCAGCGTCGCCACGGTCACACTCACCATGAGCATGACCGGAACGCGCGACCACATGCTCGTAAAGCAGCGCAAGAGCGGCGCAAGCGAGGCCATGACCACGATCGCCGCAGCGGTGACCAGGCCAATCATCAGGCCGTTCTCAAACGAAGTCGCCACAAAAAGCCCCGGCAGGGCTCCGGCAACAACCAGGAACGTAGGCGTGTGGACCATCTTGGAAATGCGAGCGTCCTGCTCGCGCACGATATTCTCGTTCAGAGCCATTAGTTGCCTCCCATCTGGGCGTAGGCGGCAAAGGCGATGTTCAGGCAGTCGACCACGGCGCGCGAGGTAAAGGTGGCGCCGGAGACGGCATCGACGTGGGTCTGACCCGCGCCGGCCTCGTCGACCGTAAGTTCACCGGCGGCGGCAGTGCCGGCAAAGCCGCCGAAGTACTCCTCGGTCAGCGCGTTGGTGCCGATGCCGTCGGTCTCGTCCTCGGCCACGACCTGCAGGCCCGCCACGGTGCCGTCGGCATTGATGCCGACCATGAGCTCGACGTCGCCGTGGTAGCCCTGAGCGGAGGTCACGTCGAAGACCCACGCGCCCGTGTCGGCCTTGTACACGGAGTTGAGACCCTCGACCGCGGGCGCGGACTGGGCCTCGAACGAGGTGGCATCGGGGAACAGCAGCTTGCGCTGGGCGCCGCCCTTGGCCTCGTCGAGCGCGGCGTCGGAGGCGGCGAACGCGTCGCCGAGGCCGTAGTGGACGCCGGCGGTCACGCCCGCGCACAGCAGGGCGAGGATGAGGACCGCGCATGCGGAGAAGATGGCGCCGTTGCGACGGCGAGCCATCGTGCACTTGTTAGACGAGGGCATGCTTCACACCTCCAGCAGGCTGAGGACGCGTGTAGCGGTCGATCAGCGGGGTGAACATGTTCATGAACAGGATGGAGAACGCCACGCCCTCGGGGGCGGCGGCGAACAGGCGCACGAGCGCGGTGATGACGCCGCAGCCGATGCCGAAGATGATCTTGCCCTTCGGCGTCATGGGCGTGGTGGTGTAGTCGGTGGCCATGTAGAAGGCACCGAGGGCCAGTCCGCCGGAAAGCACCTGATACAGCGCGTCCTGACCGGCGATACCCGTAATGACTGCAACCGTGGCGATGAACGGCACGGTGGCCCAGGCGTCAACGACGCGCAGGACGAGCAGGAACACATATCCCGCGAGCAGCGTGATGATGCAGGTCTCGCCGAGCGCGCCGGCGTGCAGGCCGAACATCATGTCCATGTAGCTGTAGGGAGCATCGCCCGCGGCGTTCATCGCCAGCGGGGTGGCGCCAGTGATGGCGTCGAGCGGACGACCCATGATGTCGGGGTAGGCACCCAGGGCGATGGGCATGGCGAGCATGATAAACACGCGGCCGGCGACAGCCGGGTTGGCGAAGTTGCAGCCGATGCCGCCGAACAGCATCTTGACCACGGCAACAGCGAACACGGTGCCCAGGATGGCCGGGAAATACCCGCAGTCGGCAGGCAGCGTGAAGGCGAACAGCATGGCGGTGACCACGCAGGACAGGTCGCCCGCGGTGCTCTCACGGTGCATGAGCTTGCAGCACACGTGCTCGGTCACGAGCGCGGTGGCGACGCACACGAGCACGAGCAGCGGCGCGCCGAGGCCGTACAGGAACACGGACGCCACGAGCGTGGGCAGCAAGGACAGGCACACCATGCCCATAATCCACTGCGTGGAGCCCTTGCCGTGGAAATGAGGCGACGCCTCGTTGATGAGGTTCATGGTCTACGCCTCCTTCTTCTCGGACGGGGCCGGGGCGGCGGGCTTTGCCGGGGCGGTCAGACGCGCAACCTCACCGCGGTAGACGGCCTTGCCCTCGCGGATTGCCGCGGTAATGCGACGGTGCGCCGGGCACACGTACGCGCAGGAGCCGCACTCCATGCAGTTCATGACGGCAAACTCGTCGAGCGCAACCACATCGTGGCTGCGGGAGGCGCCGTCAAGCGCGAAGGGCGACAGCGACAACGGGCAGGCGCGCACGCAGCGACCGCAGCGGATGCAGCCGGTCTCGTCCGGCAGGACGGCGGCGTCGTGCAGGACGACGATGGCGTTGTTCGCCTTGATGATCGGGCAGTCGATGTCGGTGATGGTGCGACCCATCATCGGCCCGCCCATGATGATCTTCCTGGGCTCCTTGACTATGCCGCCCGTGGCCTCTATGACGTCGCGGACGCTCATGCCGATGGGGATGCGATAGTTGCCCGGCTTGGCGATGCAGTCGCCCGTGACCGTGACGGTCTTGCAGGTGAGGGGCATGCCGTAGCGAAAGTACTGCTCGACGCGCGAGATGGTGGTGACGTTGACCACCAGGCAGCCCACGTCGATGGGCAGGCCGCCTGCGGGTACGTCGCGGCCGGTCGTAGCCTTGATGAGCACCTTCTCGCCACCCGCCGGGTACTTGGTGGGAATAGACATGACCTCGATGCGGTCCTCGCGACCCTTCTCCTTGACCACGCGCTGGAGCTCGAGGATGGCCTCGGGCTTGTTGTCCTCGACGCCGATAACGGCGGCGGGAATCTCGAGCGCCTCGATGGTGCGGAACACGCCGTCGATCACACGCTCGGTGTGCTCCATCATCTGGCGGTAGTCACTCGTGATGTAGGGCTCGCACTCCATGCCGTTAACCACGAGGAATTCGAAGCTCTTGCCCTCGGGGGCGCGCATCTTGAACCACGTGGGGAACGAGGCACCGCCCAGGCCCACCATGCCGGAATCGCGCACGCAGGAGATAAACTCCTCCTTGGTGGTGTACTCGGGCGCCTTGAGCGCGGGGTCGGCCTCCATCTTGCCGTCGGAGACGATCTCCACCACGGGGGCGGTGGCGCCCGTGGGCAGCTGCTCGGTCGCGACCTTGGTCACGGTGCCGGAGACGCTCGCGTGGATCGGCGAGCCAAGCCCCTCAACCTGGCCGATCAGCGTACCGACATATACGTGATCGCCCTCGCTCACCACCGGACTCGCCGGCGCGCCGATGTGCATGTTCAGCGGAATGAGCACTCGCTCGGGCGGCGTGATGGACGTGCAGGCAAAATCCCGCATGTCCTTGCACTGGGGCGGATGCACGCCACCCCGCGTCTTGTGCAGAGAGAACATTGGCTTCCCTTCCATATCTCCCCCAACAGTGCGTGGCCCCGCAAAAGGCGCGGCCACGGCGCATACCTAGGGCAAAATTGTAACGGGTTTCGCCCCTATATGGTGTGCCAATGAGCAGATTAATGCAGCTTGAAGCGTTTTATCACGCCATTCATCGCGAGCGGCGGGGCGCTCCCGCGCACACATGGCGGGTAGCTTCATGTGCCCGGATGACAAAAACCTCCGGCGCCACATGACGGGCGGTCACCGATCATCGCTCAGCGGGAAACCGCAGGCTCTCGTGCGACAGGCGGCATCGGGCATCCATGCGGCAGACGGCGGGCGACGCCGAAGTGAGATGGCTTCCGGCGCCTCCAACGGGCAGCCCCGGCGCCCAAATGGCAAGCGGCTTCCGAAGCCGAACGGCAAACGGCCTCCGTCCCCAAGGCGGCAACATCTTTAAGCGCCCGCGATACGCAAGCGGCCCCAACAACGGAGCGAGCCGTCATTGGGGCCGTTCGAGCGCCATGCACCGCGATCGAGCTATATGCCGATCCCCGTGCCGGAAAAAACGCCGTACAGGATAATCGCGGTCGCGATGACAAAGACCACGCTTTGGACCAAGGCGCTGCGGGCGGCGCGCTGGAACGTCAAGGCGGCGAGATTCGCATCGTCGCGATAGCTCTTCGCGTTCCGCAAACCCACGACGATCGTGGCGGCAGACACCAGCAGGCCAAGACCGGGGAGCAAGACGAGCTCCCATTTAGAGCCCCAGCGCAGCACCTCGCCCGCGGAGCTCACCTTCATGGGCACCTGATCGCCCAGCTGCGGAAAGACCATGAAAACCGCGACGAGCGGGATAAACGAGAGCACCAGGGCCAACGCGGCCTTGACGCCGTTTTGCTTACCAAACGAGAACATCACATACCCCTTTTGCTACACGTTGAAGCGGAAATGCACCACATCGCCGTCCTGCATGACGTAGTCCTTACCCTCCATGCGCAGACGTCCCGCCTCCTTGGCGCCCTTCTCGCCGCCAAGCTCAACGTAATCGTCGTACGCGATCGTCTCGGCCTTGATGAATCCACGCTCGAAGTCGGTGTGGATCACGCCGGCGGCCTGCGGGGCCGTGGCTCCCTGGCGCACCGTCCAGGCCTTGACCTCCATCTCGCCCGCGGTAAAGAAGCTCTGCAGACCCAGCAGCTTGTAGGCAGCCTGAGCGAGCACCTCGAGACCGGAGCGCTCCAGGCCCAGGTCGGCAAGGAACATCTGGGCCTCCTCGGGGTCGAGCTCGGAAAGCTCGGCCTCGACCTTCGCGCAAATGGGAATGGGCTTGACGCCGTCGATGGGATCGAGGTCCTCGGTGAGCATGTCCTCGTCCACGTTCGCGACGTAGAGCATGGGCTTCATGGTGAGCAGGAACAGCCCCTTTGCGGCGGCGCGCTCCTCGTCGGTCATCTCGAGCGTGATGGCGCGGTTGCCCTCGTTCAACCACGCGACCAGGCGCTTGGCAATCTCGAGCTTGGGCATGAGCTCCTTGTCGCGTTTGGCCTCCTTCTCGAGCTTGGGCAGTTGCTTTTCAAGCGTTTGGATGTCGGCCAAGATGAGCTCGGTCATGATGGTCTCGGCGTCGCTCGCCGGGTCGACGAACGCGCCGGTGTGGTTGACCTCGCGCATGACGTCCGGATCCTTGAAGTAGCGGACCACCTGGCAGATGGCGTCGCACTCGCGGATGTTGGCGAGGAACTGATTTCCCAGGCCGGCGCCCTCGGCGGCGGCACCCTTGACCAGGCCCGCGATGTCGACGAACTCAACCGTGGCGGGCACGATGCGGCCCGGGTGCACGATGTCGGCGAGCGCCTGGAGACGGTCGTCGGGAACGTCAACGATACCCACGTTGGGGTCGATCGTGGCGAACGGGTAGTTGGCGGCGAGTCCGCCCTTTTTGGTGAGTGCAGTGAACAGCGTGGACTTGCCCACGTTGGGCAATCCGACGATTCCAATGGAAAGCGCCATGGGGTTCCTTCATTTTCCAAGCGCACACGCGCATTCGTATACATAATCTTTGTCATTATAGACCGATAACGGCAAACAAAGCTCGCACCCGGCGGACCGAGGCAACGGAAACGCAGAACGGCATCGCGAGGAGGCCCCTCCTCATCTCTAACATAAAGTTGCAATGGTCCGTTGGGGGTCAAACAAAAAGCCGTCGGGGCGAAACGAAGAGTCGCGTCCCGGCCATCGGGGGCCAAGCAGAGGGTCGCGTCCCGGCCATCAGGGCTAAACAGAGGGGGGTCGCATCCGGCCTCTGGGGGCTAAACAGGGGTCGCGTCAGGCCTCTGGGCGCTAAACATGAAGACGCATTGAAAATGTGTGGGGTTTATTTTTGATCGTCGAGTATAGGCGCGCTTTTACAAAAGAAACGCCTGATAAATATTGCGGTCAAACCGCGTCTACTCGGGGACGCGCAATTAAACCCCACACATTTTATTTCTTAACCCCTCCCATGTTGGACAATTACAGTGAAAGGCCCACTTTTGAGTCGACTTTGCCCCACCTTCGGCCCGAAGACGAGTTCAGAGTTCGAGACCCGTTAAGCTGAATTCGAGACCCATACCAGCTCGCAAGCTCGAATCTCAAATCCTAGTCGCCGAGCTTTTCAATCTGGTCAAGCGCCTTGCCGAGCTTTTGCTTGACCTCGGCCTTGGCCTCGGCGTACTCGGCCTTCGCCTCGGCGGCGAGCTTGGCCTTGCGCTCGGCCTCGGGATCGGGCACGACCAGGTCGGCACCGTCGCGCTCGACCATCTTGAGCGCACGGTCGCCGCACACCTCGGTGCACAGGCCGCAACCGATGCAGTACGTTGGCTCCACGGTGAACTTCCCATTGGCAGTCAGGTCGCATGCGAACACCGGGCACGCCGCGACGCAATCGCCGCACATGGTGCACTTGTCGTGGTCGCATTCGGGAAGCTGCACGCGCACGTTTTCGGCCAAGTCGGAATGTTGCTGCAGCGTCGAGAGCATGAGCTGGCGCCCCTGGGTGAGGACGCGACGGCGTTTTTGCGTGGTGGTGCCGCACGCGGCGTTGAGGGTCCTCTCCAGCGCGCTCACGCGGCTCGAATGCTCGCGGATGCGCTGCGTCACGGTCGCCACGGCAGCGGTCGCCGGCGTGAGCTTGGACACCGTCAGACCCGTCTGGCGCACGATGTTGTCGACGAACTCCTTGCGCTCGTACTCGCGGCGTTTGTTGCACACAAGGTCCTTCGGGTCGACCTCGAGACCCATGCCACGACCGGCCCACTCCTCGGCAGTCGCGATGGCCTCGCCGAGCATCTCCTCGCCCACGGCGTTTCGACAGGCCGTGCAGATGTCGAGCGGCAGGTACACGCTCACGTTGGGAAAATCGGTGAGGATGGAGAACCACGTCTCGCGCGTGACATCGCCCACGCACGCCACCACGACCTCGTTCTCGCGCGGGATGCGCTTGAGGGCGCGCGTGCAGGTCACGTAGGCCGTCTCGTGGGCGGTCGCCGCGCGAGCCACGGCGTCGTAAACCTTCTTGGGCTGCAGGCGCGGACTCACGAACGCCTCCGTGGGACACGATGCCACGCACAGGCCGCACTTGCGGCAGCTGTCGAGCACGTCGATGGCACCGTCCTCGATCTCGATGGCGTTAACGGGGCACACGTCGATGCACGCGCGACAGCCGCTCTTGTCGGACTTGCAGGCCAGGCATGGAATGCAGTTCACACGCGGGCGCTCCTTGTAATCGGCGGGATTCCAATGCGGCTTGGATTCGTCAACCGTGCCGAGCAGAGCGTCGGTGATGCCGCCAAAGGGATTCTTGAGGGCATCGATGCCCTTGCTGATGTCGATGATGTCGTCGAACATGTCGCGCTGCTGAGCCATGCGTATCCCCTTGCGCTCGATTTACCGAAAAACACGCCCGCCATCCAGACGGGCGCGTTCACAGCACCATATTGTACTCAGCGCCGACTCACTTCGCGAGAGTTCCAAATGCGGAGGCGCGCCCAAGGTGCCTGCCGTCCGCTACGCGCCAAGGCGCGTGCTCGCGAAGAAGCAGATACCGGCGAGCGCCAGCACCACGAGGGCACCGGAGATATCGACGAGCACCCCGCCGATGCCGCGATGTGCACGCCAGACGCCAAGGCCCTCGGAGCCACGCCTCCACGTGCGCCAGAGCAGCACGGCCATACCGGCGATCCCCACGATGTTTTGCAGGAGCATCTCGGCGCACAGAAGCGCGATGAGGTTCGACACGGCATAGCCCGTGTCCCCCTGCGCGTAATGACGGTAGACGAACCGCAGCAGATACGCCGCGAACGGCTGCAGGCACGCGGCGACGAGCGTGATCGATGCGGCGGGGTTCTCGGCGAACGTCGCTTGCAGGCCCTCGGCCGAAAGCCCACTGCTCACCATGGACAGCACCGCGACCGTTCCCACCAGCACAAGGCACAGCACGACCTCAACCGTCGTGAAGATGCGCTTCGTGAGCTGCTCACGGCCAGACAAGTTCTCCTCGTCGAGTGCCGGCAGCCACCAGGATTGACGGTCGCCGGGGGCATTAGCTTTGCGTGCGCCCGCCGTCTCTCCGTTGCGAGCTACTTGGCCCTGCACGCCCGCATGCCCCTCGCGCCGAGAATCGGCCTTCGTACCAGCCGCCGCAACCTGCGCCCTCGTCTTCTTCGCCACTCCCAACACATCCTTTCGCCCGCCAACACGCAACCATGCCACCGCAAAGGTTATCAAGACTATCCCAAGTGCCGCAGATCGCCCCGAAAGAGGCGGGCGCACGCCTTGCATGCGGCGCCCGACGATTGAGGGGCGAGGTGCGGTGCTTGGAGAAGCCGACTACTTAAGCTCGGGCCAGAAGTCCTTGTTGGCCTCGATGAGGTCATCGAGGATCTGCTTGGCAACCTTGGCGGACGGAATGGTGGCAGAAAGCGTCAGCGCCTGCCACAGCTTTTGGTACGAACCCTCGACCCATGCCTGCACAACCAGCTTCTCAACGGAGACCTGCTGCTCGAGCATGCCCTTCTGCCACTGCGGAACCTTGCCCTGGCAGATCTTCTCGTAGCCGTTAGAGCCAACGATGCAAGGCACCTCGACCATGGCGGTCTCATCGAAGTTGGAAACGGCGCCGTCGTTGGGAACGATGAGCAGGAAGCGCTCGCCGGTGTTCTCGGCCAGGGCGCACGCCAGGTCGACGATGTAGGTGGCGTGGGCGTCCGCCTCGAAACCGGCGCCCTCGGCGGTACCGCTCTCGATCACCTTGCGGCAAGCACCGAAGACCCTCTTCTCGCGGCCGTCCATGACCTCGTTGGCGCGGGTGTAATCCGGGTTAGAGGTCTCGACGACGTAATCGGGGAAGGTGTAGTACTTGAGGTAGGTGTTGGGGATGGTCTCGGGGTCAATCGCGTAAACGTCCTTGGCCTTGCCGAAGGTATGGATCCAGGACTCGTCGATATGCTGCTCCTGTCCCTCCTCATGGCTGATGCCGTCGAGATAGCCGTTCTTGGCCATGTGCTTCTTGATCTGGGGCATGAGGTCGTTGCCCTGCTTATCGAAGATCTTGGTGAACCAGCCGTAGTGGTTCAGGCCGTAGTAGCTGTACTGCAAGTCGCGGTGGTCCTTAAGCCCGCACATGACGGCCATCTTGTCCATGAGGTCGATGGGCATGTCGCAGATGTTGATGATCTTGGAGTCGGGGCGCAGTACGCGGCAGGCTTCGGCTACGATGGCGGCGGGGTTGGAGTAGTTGAGCATCCAAGCGTCCGGGGAATACTTCTCCATGTAGTCGAGAATCTCGATGACGCCGCCGATGGAACGCATGCCGTAGGCGATACCGCCGGCGCCACAGGTCTCCTGGCCCACGCAGCCGTACTTCAGCGGGATCTTCTCGTCCAGCTCGCGCATAGCGTACTTGCCGACGCGGATATGGGCGAGGACGAAGTCGATGCCGGTGAAGGCCTCCTCGGGGTCGGTGGTGTAGGAGA
>SAMEA3387510__coassemble_1477_pt1 | contig 35998 bp, 23 predicted proteins | sample SAMEA3387510__metabat2_high_PE_010 | metagenome-assembled genome bin SAMEA3387510 (sample SAMEA3387510) | Felis catus | biome: Faeces | place: United Kingdom | collected 2012 | reverse complement strand
TTTTGTAAGGCTTTAGCCTGTGCGGCGCGCAGCGCCGCATCTAAACCCACCCGCTAGGCGGGTGGAGTCAACCGGCTTTACAAAACCACCCTCCCGTCGGACACTTGCGATTGTTCAGGCCGCAAGGGTTCCGAGATGGAAGGGTGGTGAGGCGTATGGCCGAGAAGGCCTACAGCCTGTCGCACACGAAGTGGATGTGCAAGTACCACATCGTGTTCACGCCGAAGTATAGAAGGAAAGTGATCTACAACCAAATCAGGTCCGACCTCGGGGAGATCTTCAGGAAGCTCTGCCGGTACAAGGGGATGGAGATAATCGAGGGGCGCCTCATGCCCGACCACGTCCGCATGCTGCTCGCGATACCGCCGAAGTACAGCGTGGCCAGCGTGATGGGCTACCTGAAGGGCAAGAGCTCGCTGATGATCTTCGACCGGCACGCGAACATGAAGTACAAGTTCGGCAACCGGAAGTTCTGGTCGGCCGGCTACTGCGTGTCGACCGTCGGCCTGAACGAGGCGACGATAGCCAAGTACATACGGGAGCAGGAGAAGGCGGACATGGCGCTGGACCGGCTGAGCGTGAAGGAGTACGAGGACCCGTTCTCGCGCGGGGCGCGGCCGAAGCGCTGACGCCGGTTTGACCGGCCCGCCACGGGTCAAAACGCGATGCGGCCTGAACACCGTGAAGGCCGGCGTCTTTAGGCGCGGGCCAGCGACCCGAGGGTTACACCCTAAGAGCAAACCACCCCTTTTAGGGGTGGTTCTGATTCTTGTTCGGCATGAAACGCGACGCGAAAGGTAGCTCTCGCGTCGCGTTTGGGCTGTGTCGCGCGAAAACCCGCCTCGAGAGTTATCTCTCGCGACGGGTTTTCATGCAGTATGCCCTCTTGCCTACGAGGCGTGTGGGGCGGGCGGGCTTTCTTTGCGGTTTCCGCAGGTTCGACCTGCACGCCGGGGTGCCCGTATGCCGCTGCGTCCCCTGTGCTGCCAGGGAGGGCCGTGTCGAGCGATGGGCGCTCTAGGCGCGAGGCGTGCAGGAACGCCTCCCCTTGCATCACGCTGCCCTTTGCAGGATGCAGGGACGGGCGACCCGCGCGCCGTGCGGCTTTTCGCAAAGCGCTAGCTCAGCAGTGCCGCCACTTTGCCCAGGGTGGGCTCGAACGAGACGCCGCGCATCTCGAAGTCGGGCTGCTCGCGCGTGATGCGCATGGCGTCGCGGACCAGCTCGCCGGCGAACGCGACAGCCTCACGCGTGGTGCGGCCGGTGAAAATCGCCGCAGTGAGCGCGCTGGCAAACAGGTCGCCGGTGCCGTGCAGCATGTAGGGGAGCAGCTCGCTGACGACCTCCTCGACCTCGCCGCCGTCCGTCGCGCTGGCGAGGTAGTTGCGAATGACCTGCTCGCCCTCGTGCACAACGCCCTTGATGACGACCGTCTTGGCGCCCATCTCGAGCAGGGCGCTGGCGTTCTTCTGCACAAATTCGAGCGAGACATCCTGGCCCTCATAGGGGATGCCGGTGAGAATCGAGGCTTCGGTGAGGTTGGGCGTGAGCACGTCGGCGCCGCTCACCAGGCCGGCCATGGCCTCGCACAGCTCATCGGTGTAGGTGGGGTACTTCACGCCGCCGTCGCCCATCACGGGGTCGACGATGCGCAGGGCGCCCGGGTACTCGCGGTACAGGCGCTGAATGACGGCGACCTGCTCTGCCGAGCCAAGGAAGCCCGAATACACGCCGTCGAGCTCCACGTTCTCCTCGCGCCAGGCGTCGAGGTAGGCCTCGAGCATGTCGGTGGTGTCATGCATGTGGAAGACGGGGAACTTGGTGTGGGCGCTAAAGAGGGCCGTGGGCACCGGGCAGACGTCGACACCTGCCGCGCTGAGCACGGGGATCGCCACGCCGAGCGAGCACTTGCCGTAGCCGCACATGTCGTGCACGGCCGCGACGCGCGGGATGTACGCGCCCTTGCGCTGATAGAGTTGGTTCATGATTCGATTCCTTTCCGCGGACTTATGGACCAGCGTACAGTCAAACAGGGTAGCATCCTGCATGGCTTGCAGAAGAAGGCGGCCTCGTTTTACACATTGGACATGAGCCGCGATTGGACGTGCGCCGGGGCTGGGCACGCACCTCGCTTGGACGTGCGCCGGGGCTGGGCGCGTGTTTCGCTTGGGCGCGCTTCGATTTGGCGTGCATCTCGCTTGGGCGCGCGCCCGGAATGGACGCAGTTGCGATTGGGTGCGTGTCTCGCTTGGACACGCACCTCGCTTGGACGTGCGCTCGGATTGGACACGCGTCACGATTGGACACGCGCCTCGTTTGGACGCCCGCCGCACACGGACACGCGCCTCGACTCCGATGGACCGCCGCCCCTCGCCGATAAATCTACGCTACGGACGGGAAAGTGCGCCCGGGGGCATCGTGGGGGCGTATGATGCAGATATCCGCGTCCGTTTTGGGCGGGCGCCGCACGGCAAGTTGGATTGGGAAAGGTAAGACCATGGCTGATGTGCATGAGCTTCTCGCCACGTGGATCGAGAACGTCACTGATGAAGAGCTTCTCGCCGAGCTGAAGGCGATGAAGGAGGCGGGCGACGAGGACGCCATCACCGACGCGTTCTTCCAGGAGCTCGCGTTCGGCACCGCGGGCCTGCGTGGCACGCTGGGCGCCGGCACCAACCGCATGAACATCTACACGGTTGGTCGCGCCACCCAGGGCTTTGCCGACTACCTGGTCAAGAACTTCGAGAACCCCACCGTGGCCATCGCGCGCGACAGCCGCAACAAGGGCGAGCTGTTCGTTAAGACCACCGCCGCCATCCTCGCGGCGAACGGCGTGACCTCCTACGTCTACCCCAAGATCTCTCCGGTGCCCACGCTTTCCTGGGCCACCCGCTACCTCGAGTGCTCCGGCGGCATCTGCATGACTGCGAGCCACAACCCCGCTGCCTATAACGGCTACAAGGCCTACGGCCCCGACGGCTGCCAGATCACCAGCGAGGCCGCCGACGCCATCTCCGCCGCCATGAACGCGTGCGACCCATTCCATGATGTCAAGACCATGGACTTCGACGCCGCCGTCGAACAGGGCCTGGTCAAGTGGATCGGTGATGAGGTGCTCGATGCCTACTACGACGCCGTGGCCGCCAAGTCCGTGAACAACCTCACGCCTGAGCAGATCGCCAACGCGCCGCTCAAGCTCGTGTACACCCCGCTCAACGGTACCGGCCTGATCCCGGTCACTACCGTCCTCAACAAGGTTGGCGTGACCGACATCACCGTGGTCCCCGAGCAGCGCGATCCGGACGGCGACTTCCCCACCTGCCCGTATCCCAACCCCGAGATCCGCGAGGCCATGCAGAAGGGCATCGACCTGTGCCAGGAGGTCAAGCCCGACTTGCTGCTCGCGACCGACCCCGATGCCGACCGTGTGGGCGTGGCCTGCGCCGATGGCGACGACTACACGTTGCTGACCGGTAACGAGATGGGCGTCCTGCTGCTCGACTACATCTGCAAGATGCGCGCCGAGCGTGGCGAGGATCTCTCCCGCAAGGTCGCCGTCACCACCATCGTGTCCTCTGCCATGGTTGACGCGCTGGCCGAGGAGTACGGCTTCGAGCTGCGCCGCTGCCTGACCGGCTTCAAGTACATCGGCGACATCATCACCGGCCTGTCCGACGCCGGCGAGGTCGACCGCTTCATCTTTGGCTTCGAGGAGAGCTACGGTTATTTGTCCGGCGACCACGTGCGCGACAAGGACGCCGTCAATGCCTCCATGCTCATCTGCCAGATGGCCCAGTACTACAAGCTGCAGGGCCTCAACCTTGTTCAGGCCATGCGCGCGCTGTATGAGAAGTACGGCTACTATCACAACAAGACCGTCTCGCTGAGCTATCCCGGCGCCGACGGCGCCGCCAAGATGGCCGGTATCATGAAAGCCCTGCGCGCTGAGGCCCCCTCTGAGATCGCCGGCGCCAAGGTCGAGGCGGTCGTGGACTACGCGACTTGCGTGAACGGCCTGCCCAAGGCCGACGTTATCGAGTTCGACCTCGAGGGCGGCAACAAGGCCATCGTGCGTCCCTCCGGCACCGAGCCCAAGATTAAGCTCTACATCTTTGCCAAGGGCGAGGACGCCGCAGCTGCCGATGCGCTCATCGACGCCATCGAGGAGGATGGCCGTAAGCTGCTGTCCTAAGACGAGTGCCCGGCCATGGGCGCGCTCGCGTTCCTGGTCGCGTGCGAGGCTGCGCCTGCGGGCTCCAGCTTGTGCCGGGCATCGTGCATGGGTAATAGAAGGCGGGCCGTGCACCGTAGTGGTGTACGGCCCGCCTTTTGCGTGTGCGCCCTCAGGATCGTGTTGTTTTTGGTGTTGTGGGCGGCTTGCGACCTGCATATTTCGCGCGTGTTCCTTGTGGCTTGCGGAAGGGTGCCGAATTTATCCGCGCATTTGTTGAGACGAAAATCGCTGTGGTGGGCGAAAGTCGCCGCATGCTTCACAAAAAGCGGAGGTAGAGGCGTTATTGTAATTTGCAACTCTGCGAGACCGTCGAATTGGTTTCAACAAATGTGTAGGTAAAACGGCGGGTGCATGACAAGAGGCGCGGCAAAACGCCCGCCGCGGGGTGTCGCGAGCGTTGTTTTCCAATGGTATCGCGTGTTCATGCGGGTTAAACAATGTTCGACGTGCGCCGGGTGGCGTTTGGTGCATGCCTGGCAGAGTTTAGTGGGTGTCCAGCAGCGCCCGGTGCACGACAGGCGGTGCGCCCAACAGCGACCAGCGAGTGTCAAGCGGCGTCCGTTGCACGCCAAACTCTGTTCAATGAGTATCGAATATGGAGCTTTGGGCTCCTCAGCGGGGCGTCGTGCGCGTAACGCTTCGCTTATGCTCCAATGCCGCTCATGAGGCGCGCGCGCTTGATGGCGGCGGGGATGCGCTGTTTGAGCAGGTCAAGCTCTTCGCGCGTGATAGATTCGGCCAGAGAGAGGCGCAGCGCGCCGCGTGCGCTGCTGGGGGAAAAGCCCATGGCGGTGAGCACGTGCGAAGGCTCCGTGGAGCCGGTCGAGCAGGCCGATCCCGTTGCCGCGGCGACCCCTGCGCGGTCGAGGAGCACGACGAGCAGCTCGCCGTCGACGTTGTCGCAGGTAAATGATGCGATGGAGGGCAGGCGGCCGGGCGTACGGCGGCCGGCTGCGATTCCCGGGAGGCTGACGTCGGGGTTGGCTTCTGAGGTGCCGACGGCAGTGGCGATGGGGTTTGTTTCTGGAGCGGCTGCGCTGGCGACAGCGTCGTGGTTTGTTTCTGAGGCGGCGACAACGGCGACGGCAGGGTTTGCTTCTGATCCAGTACGGGCCTCGCTCGACGCCGATTCGGCGCAGGCGTGATCCGATGTCGCGGCCGTGCGGATTGGGCCCGATGCCGCAACTGCGCTGGCTAAGCTCAGGGTCGTGAACGCATGGCCGTCTGCGGCCCCCGCCGCGTCTGCGCAGGGTGCGCCGGTGAGGCGCGCGCCCCCGCAGGAAGTGAGGACATGTCGCACGAGTTCATCGCGCGCGGCGGACACCCGTTGGGCGTTCCGAGCGAGACTGCGAACCGCCTCATCGAGAGCGGCGGTCATGCCAACGATGCCCGCAAGGTTCTCGGTGCCCGCTCGCTCGCCCCGCTCTTGTGCGCCTCCGGCGATGAGCGGCGGTATGGAAAAGCCATCGCGCAGGTACAGGGCGCCCACGCCATGAGGACCGTGGAACTTGTGGGCCGAGAGCGAGAGCGCGTCGACGCCAAGCTCGCGAACATTGACGGGGATGTGGCCCACTGCCTGCACGGCGTCTGTGTGAAAGGGAGCGCCATGGCGATGCGCCACAGCGGCAAGCTCTCGGATGGGTTCGATGGTGCCCACCTCGTTGTTCGCCAGCATGATCGACACGAGCGCCGTTGCGGGAGGGTGGGGGGCGGCGCTGTCGTCCTCGCCGTGTCGACCGCCTGCGATTTCGCGGTCACCCGATTTGCGCGCGGCGCGGTGGCTTGCTATGGAGGCTGCGTGCTCTCCGTCGTCCTTTGCGCTCGTGGCTACGGGCCTGCAAGCGGCGCTTTCGCCGGTCGCATCGGTGCAGTCCAGGTCGCGCTCGGCATCGGCACAATTCGAGACGCGCTCTGCACGGGCCGCCTGCTCGTTGGCGATGAGCGCCGCCTCGAGATCTTCGACTCGCACAAAGCCCTGCCCGTCGACGGGCAGGTACGTGACTGAGACGCCCTCGCGTTCGAGGGCCTCGCAGCAGTGCAGGATGGCGTGGTGCTCAATGGAGCTGGTAATGATGCGAGGAGTGGCGTCGCTGCCGTACAGGTCGCGGAACCGCTGGACGGCGCCGCGCAGCATCCAGTTGTCGGATTCGCTGCCGCCGCTGGTGAAATACACCTCGTCTGCCCGGTCGGCTCCCAGCAGCTCGGCTATGCGAGCGCGGGCGGCTCCAAGCGCCTCGGCCGCCTGACGCGCCACGCGGTGAATACCGCTCGGGTTGCCGAACGCGTCCGTCAAAAACGGCATCATGGCCTCGAGCGCCGCGGGTGAAAGCGGCGTAGTGGCGGCGTTATCGGCGTAAATATAGGGTTCGGCGTCTTGTGCGTTCAAGGGCTCTCCGTTGGGGGATTGGCGGGGACTAAATGGGTGCGGGCTAAATGGGCGTGAAATAAACGGGCATGAAGTAGGCGGGCGCGGGTCAAACGGGCGCGTGACAAGCAAGCGCAGGTCAAACGGGTACGGGTCAAATGGGCACAGCGCGATTAGCGCAGGGCAAAAAACCAGAACAGCGCGAGCGCCACCGTTGCGACAACGAGAATCGCGAGCAGGATCTTGACGCGGCGACGCTGCCGATTTTGGCGAGAGGTGAATATCGTGTGCCCCTTTTTGGGCTGAGAAATATAGTTCCGGCCAGGCGAGATGTTGCTGCCGCCCTCATTCGTGCGGACTTGCAGCGTGGGGCTGCTGGGAGGAATGTAGCCGCCGGAACGCCGCGCGACGCCGCCGGTCTGCGCGGACCCGCCACTGCCATGCGTGGTTTTTCGCACGGGGACGCGAACGTTGCAGTCGCGTTGGGGTGCGTTGGGGTTGTTGACGGGCGGCAGGTACGTGGGGTCGCTCGTGGCGACGCCCATGTGTTTGCGCGACGCGGCGCGCGCGCGGCTTGGCTCCGGGGCTGTCGGCTTGCCGGCGGTCTGGGCCTCCGGAGAAATCTGCTCGTCCATAAAACACCTCGTTGGGTGGTTGGTATACCGGCACCATTCTATGGCATGGGCGCACGCGGGCGAGCGAGTGCGCAAATAATGAGTCAACGCGCCACAAATGGCCCGCGCATCAACTTTGGCAGTTTCGCGGGATGCGGGCGCGCGTCCTTCGCTGGGAGAATTCGCGCGTATACTAGGGCGGTACGGCCTGCGAACGGACCCAGAGGGGAACCTGTATGTCTCTCGACACCAACCTGTCCGAATTCACCGCATTCGATTCCGACGCCGACCATCCGCACGAGGAGTGCGGCGTATGCGGCGTGTGGGCGCCCGACCGCGATGTCGCCCGCCTCACGTACTTTGGCCTGCGCGCGCTGCAGCATCGCGGCCAGGAATCCGCTGGCATCGCCGTGGGCGACGGCGGCACCGTCATGGTGCGCAAGGACCTCGGACTGGTGAGTCGCGTGTTCTCCAACGCCGACATCGAGGCGCTGCCCGGGCAGCTGGCCGTCGGCCATGTGCGCTACGGCACCGCCGGCGCCAAGAGCTGGGAGGCCTCGCAGCCGCACCTTTCCACCATCAACGAGGTCATCGTCGCGCTCGCTCACAACGGCACGCTCGTCAACACCGACGATCTGCGCCGCCAGCTCATCGAGCTCGGCGTCCCGTTCAACTCCAACTCCGACTCCGAGGTCGCCGTCAAGCTCATCGGCTACTTCACCCAGGAGACGCATCACCTGCGCGAGGGCATCCGCAAGACCATGGAGCTCATCCGCGGCGGTTACGCCATGGCGCTCATCAACGAGAACGCGCTCTACGCCTTCCGCGACCCGCATGGCGTGCGCCCGCTCGTGCTCGGCCGCCTGACCAGCGACGAGGGCGTTGCCGCCGCCAACGCCGCGGCAGCCGCCTCTGCCCTGCCGAGCGACGCCGCCTCCGCCGAGGACCTGGTGGGCGACGAGGTGCTCGCATCCACCGCTGGGTGGGTCGTGGCGTCCGAGACCTGCGCGCTCGACATCATCGGCGCCGAGTACGTGCGCGACATCCGCCCCGGCGAGATTCTGCGCATCTCCGCCGAGGGCCTGGTGTCCGAGCAGGGTGTCCCCGCGGCCGAGAAGACCGCGCACTGCATCTTCGAGCAGGTCTACTTTGCGCGCCCCGATTCCATTGTGGACGGTAAGTCCATGTACGCCTGCCGCTACGACATGGGTCGCAAGCTGGCACTGGAGTGCCCGGTCGAGGCCGACATGGTTATCGGCACGCCCGACTCCGGCCTGCCCTCCGCCGAGGGCTACGCCTTTGAGAGCGGTATCCCCTACGGCACGGGCCTCATCAAGAACCGCTACGTCGCCCGCACGTTCATCGAGCCCACGCAGGAGCTGCGCGCCATGGGCGTGCGCCTCAAGCTCAACCCGCTCAAGGACGTGATCGAGGGCAAGCGCATCGTCGTGGTCGACGACTCCATCGTCCGCGGCACCACCATGGTCCAGCTCGTGCGCATGCTGCGTCAGGCCGGCGCCAAGGAGATTCACATCCGCATCAACTGCCCCGAGGACATCTGGCCGTGCTTCTACGGCGTGGACACCGGCGAGCAGAGCCAGCTCATCTCGGCCACCAAGTCGGTCGAGGAGGTCTGCGAGTTCATCGGCGCCGACACGCTGGCGTTCCTCTCGGTCGATGCGCTGCTGGAGTGCGTGCCCAAGGGCGGCTACTGCACCGCCTGCTTTACGGGCGAGTACCCGGTCGCGATCCCCGACAGCTTTGGCCGCGACAAGTTCATCGAGGGCTACGTGCCGCGCGGCGTGGTGCGCACCGCTCCGGTGACCAAGGACGTGCTGGAAGAGAAATACCACGACCACAGCTGGGAAGAGCGCAACGAGGCATAATGCGTAATTCAGCGCGAATGGGCGCGACGTGTGAAAGGGACGGGTCCGTTTTGCACATCGCGTTCGCGTCTTGGCCCGTCGTGCAGCAATGCGCGGCGGGCTTTTGCCTGGCTGCCTGGCGCGCCGCGGCGGGCTTTTTGCTTGGCTATCCCATGTGTAAAAACGGGCCCGTCCCCCTTTTACACATCCAAGCTGTACGCCCTGCTATCATGCTGAGTTAGGAATTCCCTGGGTCGAAAGGAACCCCACATGGCCGAGAGCAAGCACGTTACGTATGAGGACGCCGGCGTGGACACCGCCGAGGGCGGCCGCGCGGTCGACGCCATCAAGCAGATGGTCAAGGAGACCAACCGCCCCGAGGTCATCGGCGGTATCGGCGGCTTTGGCGGCCTGTTCTCCGCCGCCGCGCTCAAGGACATGGAGGACCCGATCCTCATCTCCGGTACTGACGGCGTGGGCACCAAGCTCGTGCTCGCCCAGATCCTCGACCGTCACGAGACGGTGGGCCAGGATCTCGTGGCCATGTGCGTGAACGACATCCTCGCCTCCGGCGCCGAGCCGCTGTTCTTCCTCGATTACGTTGCGATCGGCCACATCGAGGCCGAGCACATGGCAAAGATCGTCAAGGGCGTGGCCGACGGCTGCAAGCTCGCGGGCTGCGCGCTCGTGGGTGGCGAGATGGCCGAGCACCCCGGCGTCATGCGCCCGGACGATTACGATATGGCCGGCTTTACCGTGGGCGTCGTCGACCGTCCCAAGATGCTCGACTCGGCGAACGTGCGCGAGGGCGACGTGATTATCGGCCTGCCCTCCACGGGCGTCCACTCCAACGGCTACTCGCTGGTGCGCAAGGTCATCGGCGTCGATGGCATCGTGCCCGGCACGCCCGAGGCCGCGGCCAAGAAGGCCGAGCTCGAGGACATCCAGATCGCCGACGGCCTCACCCTGGCCGACGCGCTGTTGGCTCCCACCCGCATCTACGTCAAGCCCATCCTCGAGCTGCTGCGCGGCGAGGCTGGTTCCAAGGTCCACGCCATCGCGCACATCACGGGCGGCGGCATCACCGAGAACCTCAATCGTGCGCTCGCCGCGAACGTCGACGCCGTGGTGGACCGCAACGGCGCCGCCATGGGCTGGGACGTCCCGCCGGTGATCACCTATGTTTCCGAGCAGGCGGGCCTGACGCCCAACGAGGCCTGCAAGACCTTCAACATGGGCGTTGGCCTCATGCTGATTGTGGCCGCCGAAGACGAGGCCGCCGTGACCGAGGCGCTCGAGGCCCTGGGCGAGAAGCCGTTCCGCGTGGGCACCTGCATCGCCGGCTCCGGCGAGGTGAAGTACACCGATGAGCAGTAAGGACGAACTGTCCCTGGACGCCGTCGCGGCAGAGGTCGCGGCGGTGGCCTGCGCCTCCGGCATGCCCGACATCAACCAGCTGCAGGATGCACGCGCTGCCCAACCTGAGGCCGAGCGAGCCCCGCTTCCGATCGGTGTGTTGCTTTCCGGCTCCGGCACCAACCTGCAGGCGCTCATCGACGCCATCGAGGCGGGCGAGCTCAACGCGCAGGTCAAGCTCGTGGTGTCGAGTCGTCCCTCCGCGTACGGCCTCAAGCGCGCCGAGACGGCGGGCATCCAGACCCTCACGCTCTCCAAGGAGATCTACGCCGACCCCATTCAGGCCGACGAGGTCATCGCCCATGAGCTGCTCGCGGCAGGCTGCGAGTACGTGATCATGGCCGGTTACATGCGCATGGTGCACGCGCCGCTGCTCGCCACGTTCCCCAACCGCGTGATTAACATTCACCCCGCGCTGCTGCCGAGCTTCCAGGGGGCGCACGGCATCCAGGATGCATTTGATCGCGGCGTCAAGGTGACCGGCGTGACGGTGCACATCGCCAACGCGGCGTACGACATGGGCCCCATCATCGCGCAGCGCGCGCTCGCGGTGGAGGAGGGCTGGGACGTCGATACGCTAGAGGAGCACATCCACGCCATCGAGCACGTGCTGTACCCGGAGGTCGTGCAGATGCTGGCCGATGGGCGCATCCGTGTGCGGGAGAACCTCACGGTCGAGGTCCGGTAGCGCGCGGCCGCAATTTTGGTTGAGGGGCGTCCCTCAGCTGGGCAAACGCGCGATTTCGATTGCGATCTGAGGGTAGTTTTCCCATGGGGGAGAACGCATCATTGGGAAGAAGAGGGCTCTTTGCTGCGATTTGCAGCGGAGAGCCCTCTTCTTGTGCAGGGACGCCGTTCACCGGAAAATGAAGACCGTTTACCGCCTTCCATAAACGTGCTGATCTTATGAAGACTGCAAAACCTAACAAAGTCGGTGGGATTTCGGGGGAGGAGCGGGCCTTTCTCAAGGCAAAACTCGCAACAAAACCCGAGTTCATATAGGTTTACAACCAATTGGTAACAATACAAACAAACCACTTAAGTATGAATAAATTCGACGCGTTTTTGCATATCGGGGAGCCGGGACCGCAAAACGCATTCCCCGCAATTCTCATAGAGTTATAAAAATCCATGCTAGGGATAGGTATGTCCGTAGGAAGCATCGCGGACGATCGGCATGGGAAGGCACGCTCTATGAAGGAGGATGCATGAGGAAACATCGCTGGAAGGGGGGGCTTGTTGCCAGCGGTCTCGCGGCGCTATGTGCTGCGGCCATGGTTCTTCCCGCGCAACCGGTGTTCGCGGCTGAGGAGAACCTGGCGCTGAACAAGCCCGTGACGGCAAGCGCTGAGCATCAGAATCTGCCTGCAAGCAGACTGACTGATGGCAACAAGGATCCCAAGAAGGGCCGCTGGAGTGCGGAGCAGGGGCCGACGCAGTGGGCGTACGTCGACCTTGGGGCCTCCCAAGAGATGAACTACTTTGAACTCACGTGGGAAAGCAACACGGAATACGCTACGGATTTCAACATCTACGTATCCGACAGCAAGGACGACTGGGGTGAGCCCGACAAGGCGGTGAAGGGCAACACCTCCGGCGTTTCTACCATCAAGCTCGATGCGCCCGTGACCGGACAGTATGTGAAGCTCGAAGTCACCAAGGTGAGCGCGTACCCCAACGTGTCCTGCTCTGAGCTCGAAATCAAGAACATTTCGGGCGAGGCACCCGAGAAGCCTGCGGAGGCCACGAACCTTGCGCTCAAGAAGCCGACCAAGGCGAGCAAGGACTATCACAATGAGAACGGTGCTCGCGCTGTCGATGGCAAGAAGAAGAACAGCAAGGCCGATCGCTGGATGACCGAGACCAAGCCCTCGGCGGGGAGTCCGCAGTGGCTTGCCATCGACCTCGGCAAGGAGGAGTCTTTCAAGTACATCGAGGCGATGTGGGAGGACGCGCGGAATTACTCCAAGGCGTTCAAGATCTACGTTTCCAACGATGAGGCCTGTTGGAATGATCCCGCATCCGCGAAGTGGGGGAATCCGATCTATCAGACCTCCGATAACAAGGACGCCACGAGCAAGATCACCCTTGATCCTGCCGTCTCGGGTCGCTATGTGAAGGTCGAGATCACTGAAGTCGTCGGTTGGGGCGCCTCCTGCATGGAGTTCGAGGTGTGGAACGAGGCCCCGCCCGCGCCCGAGAAGCAGCCTGCCGACTACCTCAACGACATTGAGGTCAAGCCGGTCACCGCTGAGTCGACCGAGCTCGAGTACACGCTGCCCACGGACCTTCCCGCCGGCTACAAGATCAAGTACAACGGTACCGACTACGAGCAGGTCATCGGCTCGGACGGCAAGATCTACCGCCCCATCTCCGATGTGACGGTTAAGGCCTCCTTCAAGATCGAGAACACCAAGGACAACACGGACTACGCGTTCAAGGAGTTCAACGTTACCGTTCCCGGCTCCATGACCGCCGGTGCCAACCCTGCCCCGCAGGTGCTCCCCGAGCTCCGCGAGTGGGCTGGCGGCGAGGGTCAGTTCGCCGCGTCTGCCGCCAAGCGCGTGGTGTACGGCTCCGAGTCCCTCAAGGCCATGGCCGAGGAGTTCGCGTCTGATTACTCCGTGATCACCGGCGCGGGCGTCAAGGCCGTTGCCGGCACCTCTGCCGTTGCGGGTGACATCTTCTTTACCCTGACCGACGATGCCTCCAAGGGCCTCGGCGACGAGGGCTACCTGCTGGAGGCCAAGGCCGACCGCATCATCGTGACGGCCGAGGAGGTCGCTGGCGCCAACTGGGGTGGCAAGACCATTCTCCAGGGCATGAAGACGGGCGAGAACAGCTTCCCCGTCGGTACCACCCGCGACTACCCGCTGTACAAGGTCCGTGGTTTCATCCTGGACGTTGGCCGCAAGACCTTCACGCTCGACTGGCTCAAGCAGATGACCAAGCAGCTGTCGTTCTACAAGATGAACGACTTCCAGATTCACCTGAACGACAACTTCATCGGTCTTGAGAATCTTGAGGATCCGATGAAGGCCTACTCCGGCTTCCGTCTTGAGTCCAACGTCAAGAAGGGCGGCAACGGCGGCAAGAACCAGGCTGACCTGACGTCCACCGACGTGTGGTACAGCAAGGCCGACTTTAAGAAGTTCATCGAGCACTCCAAGGACCTCGGCGTCAACATCATTCCCGAGATCGACACCCCTGCTCACTCCTTGGCGCTCACCAAGGTGCGTCCGGACCTGCGCACGGGTACGAGCGGTCGTCAGAACGACCACCTCGACCTCAAGAACCAGTACGCCGAGTCCATCGGGTTCGTTCAGGACATCTTTAACGAGTACCTCGACGCCAACGCGGACGGCACGACTGCCGCTGACGACGTCTTCGCCGATGCCGATGTGATCCACATCGGTGCCGACGAGTACGGTGCGGCCCCCAACGCGTTCCGCCGCTTTAACAACGACATGTTTAAGTACGTCGAGGACCATGACAAGACCGCCCGCGTGTGGGGCTCGCTGACCTCCATCGCCGGTGACGGCTCCGTCAAGGTTCCGGGCATCTCCGAGGACGGCCAGCGTCGCCAGATCAACCTCTGGAACTTCGGCTATGCCAACATCGACAAGATGTACGAGGATGGCTTCGAGCTCATCGACTGCAACGACGGCGATTTCTACATCGTTCCGAACGCAGGCTACTACTATGACTACCTGAGCTACGAGCACTGCTACAACGATCCGCTGAACGCTGTGAACGGCATTGCCATTCCTGCGGGCGACCCGCAGGTTGCCGGTGGCGCCTTCGCCGTGTGGAACGACATGTGCTACGTCTCCGAGAACGGTATGTCTGAGTACGACATCTACGATCGTATCGACGGCGCTCTCGGCGCTTTCGCTGCCAACTGCTGGGGCAAGGGCTCTCTGAGCGCGGCCGACTCTCAGGCTCTGTATGCCAAGATCGGTGACGCCCCGAACACGAACTTCGGCTACGAGGCTGCTGCCGATGAGAACGGCATGTACGCCCAGTGGAACATGGAGGGCACCCTCGCGGACTCCTCTGCCATGAACCGCGACCTCGAGAAGGGCAAGAACGCCGAGATCGCCAAGGTCGACGGCAAGCAGGCCCTTAAGCTCAACGGCGGTGGGTCCTACGTGTCCGTCAAGGACGACGCCCTCACCACCCTGGGTCTGGGCAACGACCTGCGCGTCAAGGTCAAGCGCACCAGCGCCTCCACCGATGAGCAGGTTCTCTTCGAATCCGAGTACGGCACGATCAAGGCCGTCCAGAAGGACACCGGCAAGGTCGGCATCACCCGTGAGAACCACGACTACTCCTTCAACTACACCCTGCCGGTCGACGAGTGGGTTGAGCTCGAGTTCAAGAACGAGTTCGAGGTCACGACGCTCTACGTCAACGGCGAGAAGGTTGAGACCGTCGGCGCGACCGGCAACGGTAGCCGCAACAAGCTCAAGGCGACCTGCATGTTCCCTGTGAACAAGATCGGTTCCACCGAGAACGCCTTCGAGGGTTACGTGGACGATGTCCGCATCTCCACCGCTGGTGAGTTCGCCTCCACCATGGAGCTCGACTACGCGGTTATCACCGCCGAGTCCGTGCTCGCCGCACAGGATGTCCCTGGCCTGCGCGAGCTTCTTGATCAGGCGTACGCGCTGTTCCAGCGCTCCAACCCGGCTCAGGCCGACATCGACGGCCTCGTGACCAAGATCGAGGCCCTGCTCACTGGTGAGGATGGCAAGCCTTCTTACGAGATGGCGGACTACTGCCGCCTGGACGCTTATGCGCAGCTCCAGCTTGACGGCGATGCCGCGGCTCTGCTCAATGGTCTGTTCACCGAGGAGTCCGTTGCCGGCGTGCAGGCCGCTTGGGCCCAGGTTCGCGAGGACCTGCCCAAGAGCATGCAGTCCACGGTTGACGCGTACGAGAACGCCATTGTGAACGCCCTCAACGACCTCGAGCTCAGGACCGGTGGCGATTTAAACTTCGTCGATCCCGCGAGCCTCAAGGCCGTTGCCAGCTCCGAGCAGGGCGGCGCCGAGGTTGCTGCTAAGGTGCTGGACGGCAACGTTGGCACTATGTGGCACTCCAAGTACAGCGAGAACAAGCTGCCGATCTCCATCACGCTCTCTTCTGAGACGCCGATGAGCGTTGACGGCTTTGTGTACACCCCGCGCCAGAGCGGTACGAACGGCAATATGCAGGCTTACGACATTGAGGTGAGCCAGGACGGCAAGACCTTCACCAAGGTTGCTAGTGGCACGGTCAAGCTTGATGGCGTTAACCCTGTATCCCTCAAGTTCGATCGCCAGGATAACGTTAAGGCCGTGAAGATCGTTTGGACCAAGTCCGTTGGCAACTTTGCCTCTGCCGCCGAGCTGCGTCTGATGGACGCCGCCGCTGCACCCGACTTCGCCGGTCTCCAGACCCTGGTCGATGCTGCCAAGGCTATCAAGCAGGATGGTTCGTGCAAGCACGACGCCTTCACGGATGCCACGTGGGACGCTCTGCAGGCAAAGATCGCCGAGGCCGAGAAGGTGATCGCCGACAAGAGCGGCGACGTCAACTCCGTCTTTGCCCTCATGGGCGAGCTTGGCAAGAGCATCGTATCCCTGCGTCTTGACGCTAAGGTTGTTGACCCCGGCGCCGATGAGTTCACCGTCACCGTCGACGACCGCATTCCCGGCCACGAGGACCTGGTGATTGTGGTCAAGAAGGGCGACAAGGTGCCCGTGCTGCCTATGCCCGAGTTCGCCGGCTACCTGTTCGACGGCTGGTATACCGACGGCGTTGACGGTACCTGGAAGAGCGAGTGGGATTTCGATGCCCCCGTTACGACCGACCTGGTGCTGAGCGCCAAGTGGGTTGAGAACGGCGATGCCCCAGTCGACCCGGGTGTTGACACTCCGGAGCCCCCGGTTGATCCCGAGAAGCCGACCGACCCCGAAAAGCCGGTCGATCCGGGTAAGCCTAACCCCGGTAAACCCAATGCGGATAACCCCAACCCGGGCAAGCCGGGCTCGGGCCTGCCGCAGACCGGCGATAGCTCCATGCTGCTCATTGGCGGCATCGCTGCGGCTGCCGTGGTTCTGCTTGTGGTGGGTGTGATCATGCGTCGCCGCAACTCGCGCTAACCCGGTGCAAGCGCTGCCCGTACGTCGTATACGATGTGCGCATGGCGGGGCTCTTCGCGAAATGCGAGAGCCCCGCTTTTTTATGGCGGAGCCGCGGCCGCATGTGAGACAATAAAAGACCATATGATTGCAGCGGCTGCGCGTTTTTGCAGCCTCATCGAGAACGGAAAGAAGGCCCATGGCTGTTAGTAAGAAAAGCCCCAAGATTAAGCGGGAGACGCCCAAGGCGGATGCCGCGGAGGCCCCCAAGCCCAGCAAGCGCGAGGTCAAGGCAAAGCGCAAGGAGAAGCTCTCCAAGACCGGTAAGATTGCGCTCGTGGTGATCGGCATCGCGGCCATGCTGCTCTCCGTGAGCGCCATGGCGTGCTCCGGCGTCCTCAACGAGGTGCAGTCCAAGGAGGACTACAAGCTCACCGGTGGTGTTGCGGCCACGGTCAACGGCGTCAACATCAAGGAAGACAGCGTGACCGAGCAGATCATGAGCATGCGCCAGTCCGCATACGAGAGCGACAAGGATTGGGCGGCGTATCTCTCCCAGCAGGGCCTCACGCCCCAGAGCTACCGCGAGAACGTCATCGACAGTATCGCTCGCCAGTACCTGCTCGTGCAGGCCGAGAAGGACTACGGCATCAAGGTGACGCAGGAGGACCTCGACAAGGCGTGGAAGGACGCCGTCGAGGGCAACGGCGGCGACGAGGACGCTTTTGTGGAGACGATCTCGCAGTTCGGTTTCACCAAGGAGACCTACCTCGAGAACATCAAGAGCTCGCTGGCCCAGCAGAAGCTGCGCGAGGAGGTCGCGGGCGTCAAGAAGCCCTCTGACGAGGACATCGTCGCGTATCTCAACGAGAACCTCGGTTCCTATAACGACGCGCGCCGCTCGTCGCACATCCTGTTCAAGGTGGCCGAGGACGCGACTGAGGAGGAGCGTGCCAAGGTCGAGGCCAAGGCCCAGAAGGTCCTCGACAAGCTGAACGCCGGCGAGATCGAGTTCGCCAAGGCCGCCGAGAAGTACTCCGAGGACGGTTCCGCCAAGAACGGCGGGGATGTGGGTTGGGACAAGCTCACCACGTTTGTGACCGAGTACCAGGACGCGCTGAGCGGCCTTTCCGACGGGCAGATGAGCGGACTGGTCAAGACGACGTACGGCTACCACATCATCAAGTGCACGGGGCAGTTCAACGTGCAGACCGTGAGCAGCATCGACGAGGTGCCCGAGGGGATTCGCGACGCCATCGCCGAGCGCATCAAGACGACTGCGGAGAGCGAGAAGTACTCCGAGTGGCTAACCGAGTACACCGAGAAGGCGGACATCAAGATCAACGAGATGCCCGAGGATGTTCCGTACAACGTTGACATGGACAAGGCGCTGGCCGAGGGCGACAAGGCGGACAAGAAGGATGCCGACGGCAAGAAGGATTCCGCGAAGTAAATTCGTTGCGGGCGCCCTGCCGTTCGGACGGGGTGCCCGATACGCTTGGCGCGCCAGTGCAAAGTGAGGAGTTTGACATGACATACGAAGAGCTGCATGCCGAGATGGTCGCCGCCATGAAGGCCAAGGACAAGGTCCGCCTGGGTGTCACTCGCCTGGTGCTGGGCGAGCTCAAGAACGCCGCATCGCGCGGCGGGGCGCATGAGATCACCGAGGAGGAGACGACCGCCCAGATCAAGCGCACGCTCAAGCAGACCAACGAGACACTCGAGATGTCTGAGAAGGCGGGCAACAACGAGGAGCGCACGCAGAACCTGCGCGAGCAGGTGGCGGTGCTCGAGAGCCTGTTGCCCGCCCAGGTGTCCGGCGACGAGCTAGCTGCCCTGATTGAGCAGGTTATCGCCGAGGTCGGCGCCGAGTCCAAGAAGGATATGGGCCGTGTGATGGGTGCGCTGAACAAGGCCACGAACGGCAACTTTGACAAGCCCGCCGCCGCTCAGATGGTGGGTGCCCGCCTGGCGTAGCAGGTGTTCTGTGGCGGGTGCTGGTTTGGAAAGGCACCCGTTCCATCGATGATTCGCGTGACGACCCTCGAAGGTTTTCTTCGAGGGTCGTTTTATATAGATGGGTATTGCGCTGTGCATAGGTGTGTATATACTGTACTTATCGAGTATATACACTATACTCGGTTATGGCGCAGGTGGGACGTCGACCTGGGCCGTAGCGCTCGCCAAGGGACGCCTTGCGAGCCAACTGGGAAGGAAACTGTTTGTGGACATCATCATCTCAAACTCGAGCTCAAAGCCCATTTACGAGCAGATCACGAGCCAGATCAAAGATCAGATCATGGCTGGCAATCTCGTGGCGGGCGAGCAGCTCCCCTCGATTCGCGCGCTCGCAAACAGCCTGCGTGTGAGCGCGATTACCACCAAGCGCGCCTATGCCGACCTCGAGGCCCAGGGGTTCATCGAGACCGTGCAGGGCAAGGGCAGCTTTGTTGCCGGCGGCAACGACGAGCTTTTGCGCGAGGAGCGCCTGCGCGAGGTAGAGGGTCATCTGCTGCGTGCCATCGAGGGTGCGCGCGCCATCGGCGTGAGTGCCGCCGAGCTCGTGGAGATGATGACCGTCCTGATGGAGAGTGACGAGTAAATGAGTATGGAACGGCTCATCGATGCGCGCGGGATCATCAAGCGCTACGACGGCTTTACGCTCGACGCGGTGGACCTCACCGTGGACGCGGGCCAGATTGTGGGCTTTATCGGCAAGAACGGCGCGGGAAAGTCGACGACCATCAAAGCGCTGTTGGGGCTGATTGGTCTCGACGGCGGCCAGGCGACCGTTTTAGGCGTGCCTGTGGGCACCTGCGCACCGAGCGAGGCGGCGCAGATGCGCGAGCAGGTGGGCGTGGTATTCGACACGGTGTCTTTGCCCCCGCATCTTACGGTTTGCGAGGTGGGCGGCCTCATGGCGTGCGCGTATCGCGCCTGGGACGCGGATATGTTCGAGCGTATGCTCAGGCGCTTCAAGCTCGACCGCTCCAAGACGGTCAAGGACCTTTCGCGCGGTATGGGTATGAAGCTGAGCCTGGCTTGCGCACTGGCGCATCAGCCGCGCTTGCTCATTCTGGATGAGGCGACGGCGGGCTTGGACCCTATGGCGCGCGATGAGGTGCTCGATCTGCTGCGCGACTTTGTGGCGGTTGAAGGCTCGAACGGCGAACCGGTCAACGCGATCCTCATGAGCAGTCATATCACGAGCGACCTCGACAAGATCGCCGATGAGGTGCTCTGCATCGACGAGGGACGGGTGGTGTTCCGCTGCGCCAAGGATGATATTTGCGACATGATGGGCGTGGCCCGTTGCCGTGCGGTCGATTTTGAGCACCTGCAGAACGAGGGCGTATCCAGTCAGCTGGCTGAGCGTTACATGCGTCATGAGTACGGCATCAACGTGCTGGTGAGCGACCGGTTTGCCTTTATGCAGTCGTTCCCCGAGATTCCGTGTGATCGCATCACGATTGACGACTACATGGCGCTTATGTTGAAGGGCACGCCGATGCGGGCGGGCACGCCGATGCGGGCGGGCACGCCGATGCGGGCGGGCACGCCAATGCAGGCGGGTGCCAACAACGCGAAAGGAGGCGAGCGGTAATGCTGCGCATGATGAAGATGGAGCTCGCTGTACTCAAGAAGTACCTCAAGCAGATCACGTTCACAATGCTAATTGTGATTGTGTGTTTGGTTGTGGGCATGGGTTCGCTGACGTCCGTGCCGGGCATGGCGTTCTTGACGGTGACGTTCAGCGTGTCGATGAGTGCCTCGGCGTATGACGACCAGAACGGCTGGGGGTCGTATCGCCTGGTCATGCCCGTGACGCGTCGCGAGGTGGTGCAGGGCCGCTACGCGCTCAACCTGCTGCTGGCCATCGCTGCTGCTGCTGTTGCGGCAGTGCTCATGACGGCGTTTATCGCGCTGGGGTCCGCGGTTGAGTTGCCGGAGTTTTTGGCAAACCTCGCCGTCTGGGACAATCAGCAGCTTGAGGCGACGCTCGCCGCATCGACTTCCTGTGCCTGCATCGGACTGTGCATGTGCAGCGTGACGCTGCCGGCGTATTTCAAGTTCGGCATGACCAAGGCGACGCAGTACCTGCCGTTCATCATGATTGTCCTGAGCGTGGCGCCGTTCCTTGTGTTGGGCGTCATCGGCGGGCCGCTGCTCGACCAGGTGAAGGGCGCGATTGAGCTTGCGGAGACGACCGGCGGCTTGGGATTGATCGCCTTTGCCGCGCTGGCGATCTTGCTTGCAGTCTACGCGGCGAGCTCGTTCATCGCCGTGCGCCTCTATTCCGCGCGCGACCTGTAGCTTATTTGCGCCCGCGGTTCGCCATCACGTGGCTTTGTCCTGCCCGCGATCCGTGGTCGGTAGATGGTTCGGCATGGCGGGCGCGGTCTGTAGCTTGAAGTTGAACCGACATGTTGGATGTGGGCTGCACCCTTTGGTCGCCCAAAGGCCTCACGACAGCCCTCAAAGAAGAAGGCTCGCCGAGAATCGTTCTCGGCGAGTCTTTTGTGATGGCGGCATCTTGTGGATGTGCATTGCGCATGTGCGTTGCGCCAAGGAGGCTCACGCCGTCGAGGCGCGCATGTGGACCTCCAAACCGGACCATTCGAGCGATACGGCTTTTGTCCACGGCACCTTTTGCTACTTGATCTTGGTCGTGCCCGGGGCAAGGTTGGGGTCGGTCTCGTTCGCGGCGCTCTGATGTTGCTTGGTGTAGACGTCCTTGCCGTCGCCAAACAGCTCGAGGTATTGAATCTGCGCGTACTGCATGCGCGCCTCGAGGGCCTGCTGCAGCGAGCTCGCGGGCATGGCGGGGTCGGCGGACGCGTTGGTGTCGCTCTTGACGCTCGCCAAGTACACGGAGCCCGCGGAGTCGAGGAAGCCGGTGGTGTTGATCGCCGGCAGCGCCTGGCGCAGGACCAGCTGGGCCTTCTGATAGTCGGTGAGCGGGGCTCCGATGAGGTTCATCATCTCGGCGCCCAGGTAGTTCGTGGAAAGGTCGATGTCGGCGCTTTCCTGGCCGTTGCCCGCTACGTCATAGTTCGCCCAGATGAGATAATCCGTGGTCCACAGGCGCATGTTGTGGTCTGCCTTCTCCTCGTTGAGGAACCAGCGGTTGTTGTACTTGTCGGGGAAGAACGGCTGGTGATCGCCAAAGAACACCACCACAACGGGACGGTCGAGCTCGCGCAGCTCACCAATGAATTGCTCGAGTGCGCGGTCGGATTCCTCGATGAGCGACAGGTACTCGTTGACCTCGGCGTTGCTCTCGCCGTCAATGGAGAAGTTGAGCTGCTTGTCGGCAGGTAGCAGGCCAGTGTCGTAGCCCGAATGGTTCTGCATGGTGACGTCGAAGATGAACTGCGGCCCATTGTTGGTTTTGAGCATCTCGAGGATCGCGTCGTAGGTGGCGGCGTCGGTCACCATGCCGCGGAGCTTGTCGGCGTTCTGGAAGTCCTCGATGGTCAGGAACTGGTCAAACCCAAAGCCGCTGTACACGTTCTCGCGGTTCCAGTTTGTGCCGTGGTTGGGGTGCATGGCGGTGGTGGTGTAGCCAAGGTCCTTGAACTGCGCGGCGAGGTTCTTGGTCTCGTTGAGGTCGTAGATCGTGTAGGGGTACACGCCGGAGCCCAGGTAAGACATGGAGTTGCCGGTGAGGAACTCAAACTCGGTGTTGCATGTGCCGCCGCCGTAGGCGCTCACGTACAGCGTGCCGCGCGCCAGGGCGTCGGGGAGGCTCTTGAAGAATTGCGGGCCGTTGTAGCCGGCGTGCATGTTCTGGTAAATCGACAGGTCGGAGAAGGTCTCGTTCATGATGGCGATGACCGCGGGCTTTTCCTGGTCAAACTGCTTTTGCGCGAGCACGTGGCTGGCGTCGTCGCCCTCGCCGGCGTCGTATGTCGCGGCGAGCGACTTCTCGAGCTCCTGGGCCGCCTGCATGTCGTAGTCCTCGGGCACGGGGGGCTTGATAGTCTGGGCGCTCGAGATGAACGTGGGGATAAAGCCCTGACGGTAGTAGCTCTCGAGCGGGCGCCACGTGTACACGGTGATGTTGAGGGTGTTGTAGTAGTCGATGAGCGTGACGTGCGCGGTCACGCCGGCGAGGCACAACACTCCCACGAGCAGGTTAACGAGCACGTGCTTGCGCGTGCGCTCTGCGCGGGCGACGCGGAACTCGGATGCCAGCGAGCACAGGAACATCGACACCGCGAGCAGGGCCATGCCGTACAGACCAAAGGCGCTAAAGATGTAGTCGTAGCCGGTGCTCACCGCAGCGGCGGTGCCCAGGGCGGAGAGGTCGGCGGGTTGGATGGGCATGGACTTGAACGTGATGACAAAGAACTGGGCCATGCCGATGCCCCACAGTACAAAAGCGATAACGGCGGGGGCGACGCCATGGCGCTGGAACAGGTGGTACAAGCCGATCATGACGGCGCTGATGAGCGACCACTCGAGCAGGATGCACAGTGGGTAGCACCACGTGAGATCGTGGTTGGAGGGAATCTCGAGTGCGAGCATGGCAAAGAGACCCGCGAGCAGCAGGATGATGATGCGAACGGCGGTGGGGCGGTGCAGGAGCGCGCTGGCAGTGCGCCCCAGCTTGCGAAGGGTGGCCCCCAGGCGTCCAGCGAGGGTGAGGTCCTCGGGTTTGGCAATGCGGTGGCCGCAGGTTTCGTACTTGTCGCAGGCGGCGCAGTCGGGCGCGAATGTGCGCGCCTCGGCCTGGGCGCCGCGCTCGATGTAGGAGGTCACGCGCTGCCACACGAGGTCGCGGGCAAAGCTGCCCCACGCACACGCCGTGAGCACCAAGTTCAGAACGATGGGGGAAAGGATGTCATCGGGCGCCATGCCCAGCACGCCGAGCAGGGCGGCGATGAGCTGCATGACGCAAAATGCGACAGCCCAGTCCAAGCCGGAGCGCCCCCCGGAAGCCTTGCGGCGGCTGAGTTCCCGTCGGCCCAGATAGGCGGAGGCGGCGAGCCCCGCAAGGGAAATGATGGTAGTGAACATACGACGACCTCTTCTTTGCTCATTACGTATTGCGGCGGACGCGCGGCGCGTGCTCGAACGCGACTCGCTGCTCGTCCGGTATTGATGCCATGCGCTGTGAACAGTAAGCAACAAGGGAACATAGTACTCATGGATTGTCGAGATTTGGTCGATAGCCTGCGGTTCGTCGCAGTTTTCATAGAATGGGCCAAGAAGCCGGAGGGCTGGTCTAGAAGTTTCAGGGAGCCAGGAAGCCGGAGGTCGGGCCAGGAAGCCGCGGGGTGGGTCTAGAAGCCGGAGGTCGGGCCAGGAAGCCGCGGGGCGGGCCGGAGACGCCACGTCCCATCAAGCTGTTCCCGTTTTCGCTTTGAGTTTGGCCTTCCATTCGTTTCCGCCCGTGCTCCCGGTTCCAAATCGGGGCATTTTCGCATTTCAGATCATGTAAAAATGGCTGATAGGGTGTTCGAAATTAAAATGTGTGGGGTTTAAATCGGAGGGGTGGAGTAGACGCCTATTTTTCTCAACCGCCAACTGCGAAAACGCTTGAAATAAAGGAGGTCTACTCAGACCTTTCCAATAAACCCCGCACATTTTAAAAATAGACCCCCTGTTTAGCGTGAAAGTTTCCATTTTCTCGTTCTTGTCGGCTCGGGCGCGCGTTCAATCGGTGGGGTTTCATCGGCGCGCTGGTTGTCCTTTCCGGTGGCCGCGCGGCATGGCTTGGGCTCGCCTTGCTGGCGGCGTGCTGGTCGGGCATGGACTCACTTCGCTGGCGGTGGGCTGGTCGTGCACGCTCGCCTTGCTGGCGGTGGGCTGGCCGCGCATGTTCAACCTGCCTGCGGTAAGGTGGTCCACGGATTCAACCGACTGGGCTACATGGGGCGGCCTCCGAGCGTCGACCAATCGATCATGAGATTTCGTCTGAGCTCGTTCTCGCGCCTGCGTGCTTCTCCGGTTAACTCGGTGAGCGGGTAATCGATTCTTCTCGCAATGAGGCCCGCGATGGATTGAAACGTGCTGGCGTTCGATATCTTCTCATATGTGATCCAGAGCACCTCGATATTCATGGACGCCAACGCAGTTGATCGGTCGCTGTCGCTGATCGTCTGTTTTTCATTCTCGTGAATGATCGAGCCCTGGCATTCAACGTCGATGTCGGGGCGGCTCTCGTTGCCCTCAAAAAGCAGGTCGGCGCGGATGAAGCTGTGGGGATACATTTTCCGCGCCTCTTTGGTTAAGGCGATCCTTGCGTTGTTGGTAAAGAGCGGCATGCCTTTGCCGCCCATCGACTCCGGGAGAGCCAGCAGCATCGAAAGCTGTGCCTCGAAGGGCGAAGACGTGACGCCGGTAACAAGATTTGCCGCCTCACTGAATTTTTTCTTACCGTGAAAATGCGGATATTCGTCAAGGGCGCTGTGCAGCTCGTCGAGTGAGACGAGCGGAGGACGCATCCAAAGGGACGACGTTTTGCCCGAGGCGGTTGCCGCCGAGCTGCGAACCCTCTTCCAGGCTCCGGGTTGCCTGTTCAGCTCGGCGGCTTCGGGAGTTTTGAGCAGCTCTTCGATTGCTTCACTTGGTTTAAAGACGGAAAAATTCCCGCAGAACTCGTACATGGCCATGGCGAGCTCGATGGTGTTGAGGCCGCGCGCGAGGGTTAGCAGCGTGAAAAGCGGCGAGCAAGTTTGGACGCCGAGGACGGAGTCCACAATCGCCCCAGCGGGTAGACGGGATTCCACGAGGTGCGTGCGGACATTCTTTGCGGTTCGGCGGTCTTTTCTGTTGGTGACAAGCACGTGGAGCGGGCTGCCAAGAATCTCGTGCATCACGGGGTGCTTTGGCAGGAGCGGATCGCGCACGTTGTCCCACAGGGGAGGGATGGGAGGACATAACATAAGCACCTGGTAGGGAATGCGATGCAGTCGAAACGAACTCAAGCCAAATAGAATGTCTTTTTCTCCGTGCATGGGCCCTCCAATTCGTTTTGGGATTGGAAGAGCGTTATATCAAGGGAAATCCGGGGTCAAATTGAAAATGTGTGGGGTTTATCTGACCGGAGTTATGTAGAGAGCTGACCGCGAGCGTAAAACCCCAGATAACGAAAAGCCGAAACTCGCGTATGGGGCCGGATTGCCGATAAACCCCACACATTTTTGAAAGCCAATCACACAGAGAGGACACATGCGGTGCTTGGAAAGGGGCATGGACAGCATCTAGGGGAGTGTAGGCAACGCCCGGGAGGGGGTACGGGCAGTATCTGGGCGCGGGTGACATTTGGGGAAAGGCCACGTTTGAGGACGCAATGTTTGGAGGGGGGGCACGGGTCACGCCTGGGAGCGCAACGTTTAGGGGGGCGGTCGGAACTTGCGTCTATCCAGGGCCGCCAATGCGTCTCGGGGCGCCGCGACTGGAGGGGGCGGGTCACGTTCGGGGCGCCGTGAAAGCCGCACACGGCTGTGCACAGCGTGTAATAATCCGTCGCTCCATCCGGTGCCTCAACCAACAAAAGGGGCCGCGATGGATTTCCATCGCGGCCCTTGGGCTCGAATCGTCGAATCAATGGGGTGCGAAGCACACGGTCTCATTGCCGCGGAGCACTTACGCCCGGTGCTCTTCCACGCTTACGCGCTCCATGCGGTCGACGGGCTTGAACTTGGTGAACAACGGCACGTACTCGTAAAACACACTGGAGTTCTCAAGGCCGAACCAGCGGACCGGTGAGCCCGCGACACGACGGATGGCGTACTTCATCGCGATGGCGTGGCGCTCGCGCTGTTCGACGTCGGATTCGGGTGCCAGCGTCTTGCGGATCAGACAGAAGCGGAAGGAGCCGATCGACCCCGGCTTATCGTACACCGAGTAGTCGTGGACCTGCGGCGGCAGCTCACCGGACGCGGACATGTCGGAGACGATCTGGCGCAGATAGGCGTTCACACGCTGGTTGACCTTGTACCCCAGGTAGAGGTGCACGCGGAACACAAAGTCGGTGCCGTAGTTCTCGACCGAGTACTCGAAGGTGTGCGGGTCCTCGGTGACCTCGACGTTGAGGAACCAATACGCACGGGCGCGCTTGGGGTGCTTGTCGAAGATCGAGTAGAGAATGTCGCGGTCGAGCATGTCGGTGGACGTGCCGTTGGTGAGGTACACCAGGTTGTCGCAAAGCGTCTCGTAATGATGGTCGTTGCGCAGGCGGTCGAGCTGGTCGAGGTACTTGCGCACGGGAAGCATGGTGTATTGGCGGCGCTCGACGCGGCTGCCGTTATACCAGCTCACCATGACGCCCATGATGAGGGCAGCCATGAGGATGGTGAAGTAGCCGCCATGGAAGAACTTGGTGAGCGAGGACACGAAGAAGAAGCCCTCAAGCGCCACAAAGAAGATCACGAAGATATACGGGAACACGCGCATCTTGCGGATACCGTGCAGGTAGAAGAAGAGCAGCACGGAGGTGCATATCATCGTGATGGTGATGGCCAGGCCGTAGGCGGCCTCCATGTGCGCGGAGCTCTGGAAGAGCAGGACCACAAACACGCAGCCAATCCACATGACGTTGTTGACCATGGGGATGTAGAGCTGGCCCTTGGTCTCGGCTGGGTAGAAGACCTGCATATGGGGCATGAGGTCCAGGCGGCTCGCCTCGGAAACGAGCGAGAACGCGCCGGTCACGAGCGCTTGGCTGGCGATGATGGCGGCGCAGGTGGACAGGATGACGCCGAACGGGCGCATGCCCTCTGGCAGCATCTGGAAGAACGGGTTGAGGTCGGGGATGGCGGCGAGGTCGGCGTTGCCGGCGTTGGCGAGCAGCCAGGCTCCCTGACCGAGGTAGGAGAGGATGAGGCAGATCTTGACGAAGGGCCAGGTGGCGTAGATGTTGCCGCGGCCCACGTGGCCCATGTCGGAGTAGAGCGCCTCGGCGCCAGTGGTGGCCAGGAAGCAGCTGCCCAAGATCATGATGCCCGCATGGTTGTGGGGCGACAGCAAGAAGCTGATGCCGCGGATGGGGTTGAACGCGAGCAGCACCACGGGGTTGCCGAGCACGTACACGAGGCCCGCGCCACCGAGGAACAGGAACCAGAAGGTCATGACCGGCCCGAAGGCGTGGCCGATCTTTGAGGTACCGGCGCGCTGCACGGCGAAGAGCAGGCAGATGATGATGAGCGTGATGACCACGACGTTCATCTGGTTGCCGCCCATGATGTCGTGGACGGCAGGGATGGTGCGCAGGCCCTCGATGGCGGTGGTGATGGTGACCGCGGGTGTGAGGATGCCGTCGGCGAGCAGCGCAGCGCCGCCGAGCATGGCGGGAATGATGAGCCACTTGCCGTACTTCCGGACGATGCTATAGAGGGCGAAGATGCCGCCCTCTCCGTGATTGTCGGCCTTGAGGGAGACGAGTACGTATTTGACGGTGGTGAGCAGCGTGACCGTCCAGATGACGAGCGAAAGCGCGCCGAGGATGAACTCCTCGGTGACGGTCATGATGCCGCCTTGGCCAGCGAGGAGGGCTTTGGTGACGTACATAGGCGAGGTGCCGATGTCGCCGTACACCACGCCCAGCGTGATGAGCATTGCGCCGATGCTCACGGGGATCGCGTGCGAGCTGTGTTCGTGCGCGCTGGTTTGCTTTGCTTGTGCCATAGCAGTGATAGCTCCTTGGCGAGAGTGGCCCGCCCCTGGGCGCTTAGAGGAGCCCGAGGCCGAGAGGCATCTTCATGCCATCTTAACGTGTCTGCCATTATAGGGATTGTGCAGGATGGGCGCTATGGTCCGCAAGCTGCGGGAACGCAAATAGAAGGGTGGGTCGCTTCCGTTTCCTTCCCCTATCCCTTGCCCTCCTCCCGCGAAAGTTAACTCTCGCGGGAGGTTTTCTCCCGGTTTGCCCGATTCGTTCCCCGAGAGTTAACTCTCGGGGAACGCAGATGCCGAGGAGTGCGCGCCCCCTAGGCCCTCATGTTGAGTCAGCGCCCGCCGCACGCATCGCGGCGGCGCGTCTTTTCGCGGCGGGAATTGCTGCCGCTCGGTTCGCTGCCGCGTGCACCGTCATGGCGCCGGGCGTTCTCACGCAGCTCGCGTGTGCGCTCGCGGATCGCCTCCTCGTCCATGCCGACCATGCGCATGGCCTCCTCGGAGGTGTAGCGGCGCACCAGGTAGCACTTGTGGATGCGCTGGTTGCGTGCGAAGTCCTCGGGGATCGTCTGCTCGGTGATGTCGGTGAGCACCACGCCGGCGCGCGCGAGCTCCTCGGTGTCGGGGTGGAACGTGCGCAGGTTGCACGAGAAGATCGCCTCGCCCTCGCGCGTGAGCAGGCGCGAAAGTCCGATGAGCAGTTCGACGTGGTCGCGCTGGACGTCCCAGGTGCGGTGTCCCATCTTGCTCGAGTTGGAGAACGTGGGCGGGTCGCAGAAGATGAGGTCCCAACGGTTGCGGGTCTCGCGCATGTCGCGGATCCAGCTCATGACGTCGGCGCGTACGAAGTGGTGCTGCGGCCCCACAAAGCCGTTCTGCTCCATGTTGCGCTCGGCCCAGTCCAAATACGTGTTGGACAGGTCGACCGTCACCGTCTCTTCCACGCCGGCGTCGGCCGCGTAGCAGGTGGCGGTACCCGTGTAGGCGAACAGGTTGAGGAAGTAGCGGGCGTTTTTGGCGTGCTCGCGCACGAGGCCGCGCGTGATGCGATGGTCCAGGAAGATGCCGGTGTCCAGGTAGTCGTTGAAGTTCACGGCAAAGGTCAGGCCGCCCTCCTCGATGAGGGGAAGGTAGCGCGTTCGGATGTCCGCGGGCGTGGCGGGCGCCGCCGCCTTGCCAGGGCGACCGCCCTTGGACGCGTTGCGGGTGCGTCCTTTGGCATCGCCCGCGCCGGCGACGGAAGTGCCCCCGGCCTGCTTTCCGTACTGCGAGCCGCCGCGCGAGCGGATGCGGGCCTTGGCGAACACGTTCTCGGGTTCGACGTCGAGGATGCGCGGTGCGATGGCGAGGATGTCGAGCAGGCGCTTCTCGGCCAAGGCGGGGTCGACCGAGCGCGGCGCGGCGTACTCGGCGATGACCAGCCAACGGCCCGGCGTGGCCGTGCTGCCCTCGTACAGGTCGATGGCGGCGGAGTAGTCGGGGAGGTCGGCGTCGTATACGCGGTAGCAGGTGACGCCCTCGCGCTGGGCCCACTTGCGACGCAGTTTGGCCACCTTGCGCAGGCGGCGGGCAAACTGGTCGGACTCGGGCAGGAACACCGGGCAGGGCGCGCCGTCGCCCAAATCGAGGGCGACGCGGTTGTCGCGGGGCTCTGTCACGTCGTTGCCTTCGCCTTTCGGGGCGCTGCCCGCAGGCGTGCGCTCGGCAAAGGTGAGGAGCTGGGCTTCCTCGTTGTTGGGCATGACGGCGATGCGGTTGGTCGCCGTGCCCAGGGTCTGCTCGATTACCGCGTCGCGCGTGAGGGTCGCAATCGGCAGGTCGAGCGCGATGCCGCTGCCGGGGAGCGGAAAGCCGTCGCGCACGTCGTTGACGAGTGCGAGCAGGCGTGGGAGCTTGGTGAGGGCGACCTCGGTGGTGTCGAGCACGATGCCGCCTGTCGCAGTGGCGCCACTGATAACGGGGATGGACAGCTTGCGCAGGATCTTCTCCGCGTCGGGCTGGGCAAAGATCACACGGTCCGCCAGGCCTGCGGCCTTGAGCACGCGGCGGGCGCAGGAGACGGCGTCGCCGGAAAGGTCGGTGGTCACAATGCGCGCGGCGCGTTCGCGGGCGCGCTCGGCTTGGGCGAGGGCGTCGGCGTGCAGCTCGGTCCACGCGGCTTCGTCGTGCTCGGCCCAGCCAAAAAAGCCCCAGCGTTTGCGGTCGATGCCGGGGGCGCGCCCGGCGAGGACGGAGGCCGCCTCGAGGGTGATGCCGCCGCCGGCGCAGCACAGGTCGATGAGGACAGGGAAGGCGGTGGGGGCGGAGTCGCGGTCGATGGGCTGAGCGCTGTGAGTGCTCGCCTCTTCGGATGCTGCGGCGTCGAGATCGCAGCCGGAGTTGGCGCTTGCGTTTGGTTCGTCGGATTTAGCGCGATTGGCCGCAGTTGCGGCATCGTTTTCTGCGGCGGGCGCCGCGGCGTCGCCGGTGTTCACCAGCGCGTTGGCGCACGTCTGCTGCCAGTTGACCTGCGCGAGCGCGAGCGCGGCGTAGTCGGGGCGCAGCACGTGGGCCGCGCCGGGGCGCGTGGCCTCGCGCGGCAGGCGCTTGAAGAGCGGGTCGCCGGAGAGATCGAGCTGCAGGCTGGCGCGGTCGCCGCGGATCGTGAGGGAGAGGCGGCAGTCGGGGCAATCGGTGTCCACGGAGGGGCGTTCGCCCAGCACGCGCGCCAGGCGGTCGCAGACGGCATCCTTCACGCGCAGGGCGGAGAAGTGCGAGTTGCGCAGCTCGTCGGAGGTGCCGCGCGCCGCAACGGCGAGCGTGGCGCCGGGACGCAGGATGTGCTCCCACGCGATGGCGGCGGCGTTCTCGTAAAGCTCGTCGGCGTCGCGGGCGTCAAAGCGCGCGAGCGTGACAAAGATGCGGCTGGCGAGGCGCGACCACAGGCACGCGCGGTATGCGTCCGCAGCGGGCCCGACAAAGGTGACGCGGCCCTTGAGGCGGCGCACTTGGCGCAGGCCCAGACCGCGCAGCTCGTCGGCAAGGGCGACCTCGAAGCCCTCCGGGCAGCTGGCGTAGAACTCGTGCGATGCCTTGCGTGAGATGTTGGGGGACGTGGACGCCATGGGCTCTCCTTGCGTCGGCGCTGTGTGAATGTGTTGACCTTAGTATTATGGCAGCTTCGGGTAGGTTGAACCTACGACCTCCGGGTTATGAGCCCGGCGGTATGGGTTGCGTGTTGGAATTGTGGAGAAACGGAAGTATGCTCTTGCAGGAAGGTGAGCTCCTGCGTAATATAACTCCTTGCGCACACGGTGCGTCCAGACATTGCGGGGTGGAGCAGTCTGGTAGCTCGCCGGGCTCATAACCCGGAGGTCGTAGGTTCAAATCCTGCCCCCGCGACCAAGAACTTTTAGCAGCTCAGAGGTTTAATCTTCTGAGCTGCTTTTCTATTCAGATTTAACTTTCGCTTAAAAGCCGCGAAGAATCTGCGAAGAAAAAGCCTGATGCTAAGAGGCGGAAAAGTCGGTTATTAGTAAATAAAAGACGCTGCTAGCAAGTATCGACCAACGGACCCCCATTTCCCTAACGAGCTGAAAGCAAAAATGTCCGGACGAGAAGGTAGCTTATCGACGTCGGGGCTGTTTCAGCGAATGGGGCGCTTGCTTGATGAACGTTTTCCAGTCAGGTTAAGTGGACGTGAGGAACCCATGGGGCGTAGGCATCTTGTCGGCCGATCGTATCTATGAATGTCCCGCTGTGGCAAAATGAGGACATATCGTCCTGTTAGTTATCCAGAAGGTGCGTCATGCAGTTTTCAGCAGATAAGGTAAAGGCCAAGAGGCAGGAGCTCGGCCTGACCCAGAAGGAGTTCGCCGCCGCGCTGGGCATGGGTCCCAACGGCGAGCGCACGGTGCGCCGCTGGGAAGCCGGGGAGACGAAGCCCACCGCCGCCGAGTCGAAGTACATCTCCACCCTCGGCCATCGCGCCCCCTACGCGCCCGAGGAGGAAGGGGAGCCCGCCTTTACCTTCATTGACCTTTTCGCGGGCATCGGCGGGATCCGCATGCCGTTCCAGGAGCTCGGCGGCAGGTGCGTCTTCTCCTGCGAGTGGGACAAGTTCGCGCAGAAGACCTACCGCATGAACTACGGCGAGACCCCGGCGGGTGACATCCGCGAGGTCGCCGCCTCCGACATCCCCGACTTTGACGTGCTGCTCGCGGGCTTCCCGTGCCAACCGTTCTCGCTTGCGGGCGTGTCCAAGAAGCGCTCGCTCGGCCGCGCTACGGGCTTCGAGGACAAGACGCAGGGCACGCTCTTCTTCGAGGTCGCCCGCATCCTGAGCGAGAAGCACCCCAAGGCCTTCCTGCTCGAGAACGTGAAGAACCTCGTGAGCCACGATAAGGGCAACACGTTCGACGTCATCATGCAGGTCCTCCAAGATGAGCTTGGCTATCACGTTTACTACAAGGTCCTGGACTCCAAGGGCTGGACGTGCCAGCACCGCGAGCGCATCTACATCGTCGGCTTCCGCGACGACGTCGACTTCTCATGGGACGACCTCGACTGCCCGGACAACGGCCAGAAGGCCGCCGACATATTGGAGGAGGACGTCGACGGCAGGTACGTGCTCTCGGACAAGTTGTGGTCGTACCTCAAGGCGTACAAGGCCAAGCACGAGGCGGTGGGCAACGGGTTCGGCTACGGCCTCATCACCCCGTCGGACACCACGAGGACGCTCTCCGCGCGCTATCATAAGGACGGAAGCGAGATCCTGGTCTCGCGCGGCGAGGGCGAGAACCCCCGCAAGCTGACTCCGAGGGAGTGCGCGCGTCTGCAGGGATTTCCCGACCGGTTCATAATCCCGGTCTCCGACACGCAGGCCTACCGCCAGTTCGGCAACTCGGTGACGGTCCCTGTCGTACGGTCGGTGGCCAAGCTCATGATTGGGGCGTGTCAGGATGGATTACGGGGCGCTTAGCAGCTACTTCGACGGCGCGGTCTCGAAGGTTCTCGCGGACGTCGACATCGACGCGGGCAAGAGCAACCAGCACGAGTTCAACGGCACGCTGCCGCTGAGGTCGCTGTTCGGCGACGACGACATCCGCGACATCCGCACCACGTTCGCCTACATGAGCGACGAGGCGGAGCCGGAGATGTGCGACGGGACCGTGACCTGGTACGACGCGCGGCGCAAGCACCCCACGCGCACCGAGCACCGCCTCTACTATAAGGACAACCCCGCGATACGGCAGGCTCGCACCGGCGACCTCATGGTCCTCGCCAACTCGGACGACCTCGGGCTGCTCATCCTCTTCGCTAAGAAGGGATCGACCATCGAGTCGCAGCTGAGGTGGCTGTTCGGCTTCGATGAGCCCGACCGCTCCGGCTATGCGGTCTCCAAGGGCGAGCGCAACCGCATCGGCGCGGTGGCATCGCGCATCTTGGCGATGATTGGAATCGAGACGCGCGCCCCCTTGAGCGCGGACGCTTTCTTGGATGATATGGTAGACAGGTTCGGCGATGCTTTCCCGCGCGGTCTGGATTTCACCGAGTACTCCGTCTCGACCTTGGACGACCTCGACTGGGCGCGCGACCCCGACGGCAGCCTCCTCGCCTGCTACGAGCGGGAGGAGATGCTGTTCAAGGTCTTCGAGCGCCACCTGCTCGAAAGGGACCTAGCCCCCTATCTGAGCGGCCAGCTCGACGTCGACGGCGTCCTCAAGACCACCATGTCGACCTTCCAGCGCAGGAAGTCCCGCGCGGGCACCGCGTTCGAGCACCAGCTCGAGTTCCTGTTCAAGGGCAGGGGCATCCGATACTCCGCGCAGCCCTACACCGAGGGAAAGTCGAAACCGGACTTCATCTTCCCGTCAATCGAGTGCTACCGGGACGAGGGGTTCCCGTCCGCGAGCCTCACGATGCTCGGCGCGAAGACGACCATCAAGGAGCGCTGGAGGCAGGTGCTCGAAGAGGCGAACCGCATCGAGCGCAAGCACCTCATCACGCTGGAGCCCGCCGTGAGCGTGGACTACACGAACGCCATGTGCGACAGCAAGCTCCAGCTCGTCATCCCCTCCCAGCTGTTTCCCACCTACACGCCCTCCCAGCAGGACTGGCTCATGGACGTGGGAGGCTTCTGCGAGATGGTCGAGGAGAGGCAGCGGGCGCTCGACTAGGCTGGGACAATAAGGGCGTTGAGGCGACGGGCAAGCGACCTGAGAGGCTTTCGCTGAGCCTGAATGCCGAGTTTTTCAAGAACTGCAAGGCTTTCGGGTTCCGACATATCGAAGACCAGCCTAAGCTCATGTTTTGCTCTGGAAGCTCCGGTGTAGAACATGAGCCCATCGCCTGAATCGTAGTCACCGGTCGATTCGGCGTCATCCCATAAATCGCTATTGATATCGACCAAAATAACAGCATCGGCTTCGAGGCCCTTGAAGCGTCGGCAGGAGTAGAAGGGCACTTTCCCCCCACGCCAATGCTCGTCGACAATATTCTCCCTCAATGGGGAGTGCGCTGCAGACGAGCAGGTAAGAATCACGATGTCATCGATTCCGACGGATTGCAAGGAGGAGATCTCCCGGTCGATGAATTTGACCATCTTACCGATATCGGTTGTCGCTATCATCTTCGGCGCGGATCCGGGTATGGAAGTGGCCTTCGTCTCGATTCCTGGATTTGACTCAAGGGCTCCGTATGAGCATCGGGCGATATTGACGGAGTTCCTGCAGTTAACGTAGAGGGATAACTTGCAGTCAGCCTGCGACAAAAAGTCCGGAAGCTTAGAGCCCTGGATGAATTGGTTTTTGTCATAGAACAGGTAAAAGCTGCCGTCTTTTTTCTTAACGAGGTCGAATAGCAAGTCCAATACTTCCGACCGTTCTATCTCGGCCATTCCGAAGTCTTGGCCTTCATCGATGACGACATGTTTGTACGGGAAGGAGTTTTCATCGAGGGCGAGTAGATGCTCTGCAAGACCTTCGTAGTCCGGGGGAGACGTCGGGCATTTCTCATACGCAAACCCGGCGATGGTTTTTACATCGATTCGATTGAATTCGGCAAGTCGTCCGGCGACATCGTCTTTGAGCATTGTGTTGAAGCATAGGAAAAGGACCTTATCTCCGGAGCTCGCCGCGCGTTTCGCACGCTCGACGGCGATGAGAGTCTTTCCAGACCCCGCCGGTCCGGAGATGACTGCGCTCTTTTGCTCAGAAAGAAAGTCTAGAACGCGCTGTTGAGAATGAAGCAACCTAATGAACGTAAGTTCTGCTAGGTCATATGAGATGCGTTTGCTCGGAATTAGGTTAAGCTCAGGGCAAAGAACCTTTGATATTATCCTGCCTTCATCATTTTCAGATAGATGTGTTGCTACTCCGGCGGTCTGAAGAGAGAAGATTCGCCGTATCGAAGGCTCTGGGTCGGCAAGGTCGTCGGCGAAGAGCGTGATCTTGAGATCGCCCTCCGGCGGAAGGCAATATCCGCAGAGTGCTTCCCTACGAACGGAGGGAAGCCATACCGCGTGAAGCAGCTTGCAGCTCTTCAGCGTGTCTCTCATACGGAGCTGCTCGAAGCGATCGATAAGTCGGTATTTTGCGTTTGAGGCTTGGTTGTATGGGCCCCCTCGTGGCATCAACAGGCCGCTTCCGTACCGCCATTCTCCGGCTTCGTATTTGACTTGCCCCGCTTTTGCCTCGATGCACAGAATTCCGAACTCGGGACTGCGGACGTTTTCCTGTACATCCTACACCGGGTAGCCGAGAGACAGCCGG
>SAMEA3387510__coassemble_1468_pt1 | contig 36855 bp, 31 predicted proteins | sample SAMEA3387510__metabat2_high_PE_010 | metagenome-assembled genome bin SAMEA3387510 (sample SAMEA3387510) | Felis catus | biome: Faeces | place: United Kingdom | collected 2012 | reverse complement strand
CTCGTGGGCGTGCTCGTGGGCGTGCTCGTGGGCGTGCTCGTGGGCGTGCTCGTGGAGCGCATGGTCACACGCCGAACGGGCGGCAAGCGCCTCCCCGCAGCTCCCATGCAGATACTCCATATCGTGATCATGGTTCTCGTGTGCCGCGTCGAGCATCACGTTGAAGTCGCGGCAAGCGATGCCGGCCTTGTACACGCGGCTCACCTCAACCGCGAACCCCTCGACCGGCAGACTCGCCAAGACCTCGCGCACGGCGCGCTCCGCCCCCGCAGGGTCCTCCGCCACGTCAATCAAAGCGGCGACGAGCATATCCCCCGCAATGCCCGACTGACAGTCCAGCCAAAGCGTCGCACCCGTGGAGGAGCCTCCGTCGCACACCCCGTCCGGCCGCCCATCGGCGACCACGCGATGCCCCTTTCCGCGAGAGTTAACTATCGCGGCATCTTTTTCGGCATTTCCGCCGTTTTTCGCCCCGAGAGTTAACTCTCGATGCGCCGGCATCCCGCCGCGCGCATCATGGGGCGTCTCCCCCATCGCATTCCGGATGGCGCCCCCGGCAGTGCGCACGGCAGCCTCCCCGACAGCGCCCATGACGGCCTCCCGGTCTCGCATCGTCTCCTGCGCCATACCTATGCCTCCTTGCCGGGAAGATGATTTATGAGCGACGCCTGGAACGCCGCCCCAAACCCATTGTCGATGTTCACGACCGAAACGCCGCTCGCGCAGCTGTTGAGCATCGCGAGCAGGGCCGTCACGCCCCCAAAGCTCGCCCCGTACCCCACGCTCGTGGGCACGGCGATCACCGGACACGACGCCAAGCCGGCAACCACGCTGGCCAGTGCCCCCTCCATGCCGGCGACCGCCACGATCACGCGGGCGCGTTGGATGTCGTCAAGGTGTCCCAAAAGCCGGTGGATGCCCGCGACGCCCACGTCGGTCAGGCGCTGGACTCGATTGCCCAAAAACTCCGCGGTCTGCGCCGCCTCCTCGGCCACCGGCACATCGCTCGTGCCCGCGCAGACAACCAGCACCGTGCCGCAGCCGTCGGCCTCGGGCACGCCGCCCACCACGCCCAGGCGCGACACCTCGTCAAACGCCAGGTCAATCCCGCGTGCGCGCACCTGCGCAGCCTTGGCCGCATCGAGACGCGTCACGAGCACGCGTTCCTGGCCGGCACCGAGCAACGCGCGCACGATCCCCGCGATCTGCTCAGAGGTCTTACCCGCGCCGTACACCACCTCGGGGACGCCGGTGCGCGCGGCGCGGTCCATATCGAGCTGGGCAAACCCCACGTCGCACACGGACGCCGCGCGAACGCGGTCGACAAGCGCGCTCGGACGCATCTCGCCTGCGGCGACACGTTGCGCGAGCGCGCGAACTTCCTGCTCATCCACGGGCATCCCCTTCCAGTCGACGCGCCGGCTCGGCGCGCATTTTCCCCGCGCAATCATATCCCTAGAGCGCGCTCAAGCCGCAAGCCCATTCGGCGTTCCAAGCAGCCCTTGCACGACGCGACGCGGCCCAAGAGAGCAAGAGCCTCCTTGCCGCACCGGCAGTAGGGGCTTGCAACGCCCCCGCATACGGCCCCTCTCGTACGGACCCGTTCGCCCGCAACCCATCCGCCTGCGCGCGTTCACGCCGCAAGATCGTTTCCCCACCGCTCATCCGGCCATACGCCCTCACACAACGGCGCCCCGCCGCCCTGCGCATCGCAGCAAGACGACGGGGCGCCACACGCTCAACGCACCGCAGCATCAAGCACCGCCACCGGCGCAAGCGCATCACCCATCAAAACAAGCAATACCCCCACGTGGGCGAACGCCCCTCAAATGGGAGCGGAAAACAAACCCCGCGCGCTCACAGCCGGCGGCCCTTCCAGCCCAGGCGCATTACAGGCCCAGAGCCTCCTTGATCTGGGCGGCCACCACGTCGGCGTCCATGGCGGCGAAGGCGTTGAAGTCGATCACCTCGACGCGCTTGTCGGGGAACAGCGCGCGCACGAGCTCGGCCTCAAACTGGACCTGAGGGGTCAGCAGAATCAGCTCCGAATCCACGCCCTGCTCCTTGGCCTGGGCAACCGACCACGCGTTCACGCGCACGGGCGCATTCTGCTCGTCCAGGACCTCCTGAACCTTCACGGCAAAGATATGCGTGGAGGTGCCGGCGGCACACAGCATCGTCACGTTCTTCATGGCATGTCCTTTCACGGTTTCGCCCACACGGGCGCGCGCCGCGCCTCTTCTCCAGTCGAAAAGGCGCAGCGCTCACATCATAGCAAGGTCAAACGCTAGCAGCCGCAGGGGTGGGACGGCGCATCGTCGCGGAAGTGGGAGTTCTGAGAGGGATCCTTCATGCACAGATGCGGCACGGCACTCACGTACGCACCGGGCAGCGCCAGGATATTCGGGTTGCCGTCCGTGTACTTGCGGGTGGCGTCGGCGATCGCCTCCTCGAACGTCGGACGGGTCTTGAGGCCCATCGTGCGGGCGATGCCCGGCTGCTGCGCGCCCACGATATACGTCGCAGAAAGGTACTTCTCGGCCAGATTGCCACAGCTCATCATGCTAAAGCCGTGGAACGGGTGGAACGCGCCGGCAAAACGGTACTTGCGGATGTACTCCTCGTTGGTGGCAAAGTACTCGCCGTACTTGATCATGTCGTCGAGGGTGTTCATCTTGTCGGTCTGCCACAGCTCCCACTGCTCGCGCAGGTACGGCCAGCGCTCGTCGTGGAACCAACCGTTGCAGTAGCTCGCGATCACGAACACGCAGTGGTCGGACAGGATGCGCTTGTGGCGAATCACCTGCGCGGAGACCGCCTGCATCATCTGGATGGGATTCGTGCCCATGCCGTCGCCGTAGTGGAACTTGGTGGGCATGCCCATGACCACAATGTCGTATTTCTTCTCGGCCCAGTGCACATACGTGCGCTTGTCCGCGGTCTTCCACGCAATGGGCTGCATCTCGGCGGCATAGCCGGAGTTGATCTCGATCTGGCGGCTCCAGGTGTCGAGCACGGCGTCGCAGCAGAAGAACTTCTTGCCCATCTTCTGCTCCATGAACATGCCCTGCTGGTCAAACTTGCTGCGCATGAGGCTCGAAGTGGAAACCGGCACAAAGTCGGGGCGGCTCATCACGCGCGGCACGTGATGCGCGCTGATGGAGCGCCAGTGCGTGATGCCCGTGGCGCAGTGCTTGTAGCCGCCCGAGTAGCCGCCATACGGATTGCCCTGCGTGTGGCCGATGAGGATGGCGATGTCGGCGTCGTAGACGTACTTGTTCATGATCACGTGATCGCCCTGGGGCGTAAAGCCCAGGTCGACCAGATGCTCGTAGTCCTCGGAGTCGTGGCTCGTGATCTGGCCGCTGTCGTAGAACTCACCGAACAGCTCGTCGCCCAAAATCTGACGGGCCTCCTCGACGCTCGTGCGGGGATGCAGGCCGTTGGAGAACAGCAGCAGCACGTCATCGTGCGAAACGCCGTTGGCGAACAGCTCGTCCAGGCACACGCGAATCGACACGCGGCGGTGCGAGGTGGGCTGCGTGCCGCCCTTTACGATGTCGGGGATGATGATGACCACCTTGGCGCCGGGATGCGCAAGGTCGGCCAGGGGCTCCATGCCAATGGGGTTGCGCACGCTCTCGAGCGTGGCGGCATACAGGGAGTCCCAATCCTGCGGGAGGCACTCGGGGTCCTTGACCGTCTCGCCCGTGATGAACACATCGGTGCTGTCGGGCAGGTCGGCGGCCATCTTGCCGGTGCCATATTCGAATTCGAGCTTCATGAGCTGTTCCTTTCGCTAAACGTAGATGTTATCCGGCCCCGAACACCGCGCCCGTGGCCTGCACGCGCCTACGCGTTGAGATACAAATCGACGATCTGGGCGTACTCGTCCGGGTAAAAGCCGATCTCGCCGCTAAACCGCGTGAGCGCGATCAGGCCGCCGTCGATCTCGGGAATACCGGCGAGCATCTCCGCGTTGTCCGCCTTGAGGCCGCCGCCGTACACGACATCCACCCCGGGAACCACGGACTTGACCAGGCGCGCCACCTTTTGGATGTACGGGGCGTCCGCGGGCGTCTTGCCCGGCCCGATGCTCCACACGGGCTCGTAGGCGATGCGCACGTTCGCGAGGTCGGCGCCCTCGAGGCCCTCGGTCACCTGCGCGGTGAGGACCTCCTCCCAACGCTCGACCTCCTCGCTGCGCTCACCCATGCAAAAGAGCACCTTGAGCCCCGCCGCCTGCGCGGCGATGACCTCGCGCGCGAGCACACGGTTGACGGCGTGCTCGACGTCCTCGGGGGCGGCGCCGGCCTCGCCCATCACGGCGCGGAGGTTCATGCGCTCCTCGCAGTGGCCGATGAGCGCCCAACCGCATCCCAGCTGGGCCACGGCGTTGCCCGTGCGCAGGGACGTGAAGGCGCCAAAGTTGCCGCCCACCGCCGTGTCGGCGCCATGGACGCCCTGGCACCCCACGCCGAGCGGGGACCGCCCCGCACCGCGGACCGCGCCGATCAGATGGGCCTCGGGCAAAAATGCAGCGAACTCCGCGACGTCCGCGTAGCGCTCGGCGACCTGCTTGATGGAGGAGGTCACCGCCTCGCCCCACGCACGCGGCTCGGCAAGGCGGTTGACGCCGCCGAGCTCCGGCGTGATGTCGAAGCGCTTGAGGTTTAAGAAGATGTGCTTCATGGTTGATACCTTTCAGGTCTACGCACCTTTACGGGGCAAACGGCGGGCGACAGGCGCCGAACGTCACGGGCGGCCGCGGCGTTCGGACCCGGTGGGCAATCCGACGCGCGGCGAGCCCGCCCTACAGGAAGCTCACGAACTGCGGCAGGTCGCCCACAAGCGGGGCCGCCCAGTCCTTGAACGCCTGGGTCACGCCGTTGCCCGCCTCGTTGATGAACTCGTCAGGAAGCAGGCGCTCGATCAGGCGCACGCGTTCCACGTCGATGAGGTCGGTGGCGACCGCGTACTCCTCCCCGGGCACACGCTTGATGCCCACCATCACGCCGGTCGCCCCGTCGAGCGCGGCGCGCACTGCGGCGCGGCCGACCTCCTCGGCCTCGTCCACATCGCGCTCGCTGCGCAGCGTCATCGACGCGCGGCCGAGCAGGCCCGGCTTTTCCGAGCGCGCCTTGTAGCCCAAGCGCGCCACGATGAGATTCGCCAGGTGCGAGGACACGTCGCCAAAGTAGGTCTCGCGCTCGACCTCCATGATCGGGTCGACGATCGGGTTGCCCTCGGCGTCGTGCAGGCCCTCGCTCGCAACGACCACGCCGCCGCCCTTCTCCTCGATCAGGCGCTTGCAGTCGGCCAAGAAGGCCTCCTCGTCAAACGCGCGCTCGGGGACGTAGATGAGGTCGGGCCCGCCCTGGCCGCACTGCTCGGCAAGGGCGGTCGCAGCGGCGACCCAGCCGGCGCTACGGCCCATGACCTCGACGACCACGATATGGATCGGCATGCTGTGCACGTCGCAGCACACCTCGCCCACGCTCTGCGCGGCATAGCGCGCGGCGCTGCCGTAACCGGGGGCGTGGTCGATCTCGGCGATGTCGTTGTCCATGGTCTTGGGCACGCCGATCACCTTGATGTCCGCACCGGCCTCGCGGCACGCCTCCTGCAGCAGCGCGCAGGTGTTCATGGTCCCGTTGCCGCCCGTGAGCATCACCACGTCGATGCCGTTCTTCACGAGCACCTCGACCATCTGGGGGTAATGCCCGCCCAGCGCATCGCGACCCGTGCCGATGGCCGACCCGGGCGCGTCACGCAACCCCGCAAGCACGTCGTCGTCAATCTCATCGAGCGCGATGTACGTTCCGCTCAGCATGCCCGCGGGGCCGCCGTGCGAACCGTACACGTGCGCAAAGGCGCCCGAGCGCTTGGCCTCGTCGACGATGCCGTACAACGATGCGTTGATGACGGCGGTCGGGCCGCCGCCGTGCATCACCAACAGGTTCTTTCCCGCCACGGCTATCGACCCGCCTTTGCATAGCGCTCGGCCATCTCGTCCAGCGTCGCCATCTCGACGAGCGGGGCCTTGCCAAAGCTGCCGAACTCGACGATCAGCGTTCCCACGGCCTCCTTGACGCCCGCCTCGACAACGTCCACCAGCGTCTGGGTGTCCTCGTCGGGCACCACGCCGTACATGACCGTGTCGTAGATGGCCGGCAGGAAGGCGCGCGGATCGGGCTGGGAGGGGTTGGCCGCCAGAAGATCGTACACGCCGCCGATCGAGGGGCTCTCACGCAGCTCGGGACGACGCTCGAACAGCTCGCGCATGTTGCGCGTCACGGCCAGGCGAATGTCCGTGTCCACGTTGATCTTGTTGATGCCGGCGGGAATCGCCGCCTTCAGCTCCGCCAAGCTGATGCCGTGCGCGTTTTGGATGTCGCCACCCAGCTCGTTGATCTCGTCGACGATATAGCGGGGCACGGTCGAGGAGCCATGGCTCACCAGCGCGCACTCGAGCCCCTCGTGGGACAGGCACTCGCGAATGGCGATGGGGATCTCACGGCGAAGCTTGACGCCGGCGCCCTTGGAGGGGCCGTGCATGGTGCCGTAGCTGATGGCGAGCGCATCGCAGCCCGTCTTGCGAACGAAGTCCACCGCGGAAAGCGGGTTGGTGTAGGTGCTCGTCGCCGCGAACACGTGGTCCTCGACGCCCGCCAGCACGCCCAGCTCGCCCTCGACGGAAACGCCGCGCTCATGCGCATAGCGAACGACCTCGCGCGTGAGCTCGACGTTCTCGTCAAACGGCAGGGAGGAGCCGTCGATCATGACCGACGTGTAGCCGCCCGCGATGGCGGCCTTGACGCTCTCCATGTCACGGCCGTGGTCGAGGTGGAGCACCACGGGCACCGGGCTGTTCTCGCCGAACTTTCGCACCGCGTCGCCGATGTTCTTGGCGCCGCGGATCTTGTCCTCAACCGTGCCGTTGGCAAAATCGGCGCGCCCGCCCATGAAGGCGTTTGCGAGGTCGGCGCCCTGCAGGATCACCGGGCTGCGGAACATCTCGTGCACCTCGATGGCGGCCTTGGCCTGGCACACCGCGTTGACGTTGAAGGCTCCCTGCGCGTAGCCGTGGGCACGCGCAGCGTCGAGGACGGGCTTAAGCGGAACAAGTGGCATGGTGCCTCCTTCGTGTCGTGCCCGGAACGTAGGAGTCGGGCTGCTCTCCTCAATCCACGCGAGGTCCAGAAAAGCCCCTAGGGCTGCCTGGCCTCGAATACATTGGCAAGCTTGATGGTGCGCGCGCAGCATGCGCCGCCGTTCACCAGCGACAGGATCTCGTCGGCGCACGCGACGCCGGCGTCGTAATTGGGCATGCGGGTATACAGGTCGGACGCCACCCAGCTCTCGCCGTTGTTCGCCAGCTCGGCGTACACGATGTCGCGCGTGGGCTCGGCCTTACGGAAATAATGCGTCCACGTGGACCACGAGGCGATCACCGCGTCGCCGTCCTCCACCAGGGCGAGCGCCTCGCGGGCGCTCTCCATGAACACCTCGTTGAGCCGCAGCCCCTCGTCGGTGTCGCCGGCGTAGTACCGGGCGTCCCAAACCTCGATGCTGTCGAGCGCGATGGGCGCCGAGCGAACGATGAGCTCGACGTCGCTGCGCCCCTCGACCGCGTCGCGCACGCCCTGCTCGCGCAGGCGCTCCTGAGGGGTGTCGGCGTCGGGCCTAAAATACAGCACCCGACGGCAGCCCCGCGCGAGCACGCGAGAGGTGATCAGGCGGGCGCCGCCCCGGTAATCAAGATCGACGGTACTGTAAAAGTCGCCCTCGGTTTGGCAGTTGAACACCACGAGCGGGGCGCGCTCCGCCTGCAGCAACTCGAGGCTCTTCTTGTCGGGACCCATGTTCTCCGTTCCGATAAAGATGATGCCCGACACGCGCCCTGCCAGGTAGGCCCCCACGTAATCGGTAAAGCCCCGCCCGTCGACGGCGTTGCCCAGCAGCAGGGCGTTGTGCCCCTCCTGCTCGAGTCGCTCCTGGATGCCAAAGACCATCTGCGCAAAGCGCGGAACCGCCAGGTTCTTGCGAATGACCACGCCCACGCAGGGGATGCAGGAGCTCCTGAGCGTCTGGGCATGGGTGTTGGGGATGTAGTTGAGCTTGGCGACGGCCGCGAGCACGCGATCCCTCGTCTCGGGGCGCACCGTCTGGCCGGGCGTGTTGTTGACGACATAGGACACGGTGGCGGCGGTCACGCCCGCCTCGCGGGCCACGTCTTTGAGCGTCGCGCGCTTGTTCATGCGTCCTGTCCCCTTGCCTCGCGAGCCGGTATTCGTTCGCCCATCATATTAGTTATACGATTAAGTTGCCAATTCGGCTTTCTTGCGGTTATGAAGACTTTATGTAGGCGTGGAGACTTTTGCCGCTCACCGGCGCAACACAGCCGCTCATCTGCGGCATCAGCAAAGACATATGGGGCTTACCACCATGTTTACCTGCATATTTATATGTTGAAACCGTTTACCGGCATTTTATATACGTTCACGTAATTGCCCGTTTCAACAGCTTCCTAGTATATAACCATCAGATAAGAACCGGATTGTTCCTCGAGCAGATGTCAGTTTTTCTCTGTTGTGTTGTGCTTTTATCACTTAAACGTTTAAGCATTTAAGCCTCAAAGGCGGTGCACGTGAGAAAGGAGCCCCATAAGATGGAGCATAAGAAGAACGTACCGATCTGGGCGCGCATACCCAACGGCGTGTGGATGGGGATCTCCCTCCTTTGCGCCGTCGCGCTCTGGCTCTTTGTGTCGGCGGAGCTGCCGGCCGTCTTCGCCCCGCCCGCAGAGGTGTGGGCCGCGTTCGTCGAGCGCGCCACCGGCGGCACCCTCTGGGCGCACACCTGGGCCTCGCTCTCCCGCGTGCTGACCGGCTTTGGCCTTGCCTTCGTGACCTCGATCCCGGTGGCGTTCCTCATGGCGTGGTACGACCCGTTCCGCCACATCATCGAGCCCTGGATCCAGTTCATCCGCAACATCCCGCCCCTGGCCTACGTGTTCCTGCTCATCGCCTGGCTGGGCATTGGCAACGAGAGCAAGGTCGCCGTCATCTTCATCGCGTCCTTCCTCGTCCAGGTCGTCACCATCTACCAGGGCATCAAGGGCGTCGACACCACGCTCATCAAGGCCGCCCGCGTGCTGGGCGCCAAGCAGTCCGACATCTTCTTCAAGGTGACCATCCCCGCCACCACGCCCTTCATCCTCGTGGCGGCGCGCCTTGGCCTCTCCACCTCCCTCACCACCCTCATGGCCTCCGAGATCGTCGGCGGCGACCGCGGCCTGGGCATGATGATCCAGCAGGCCAGTGGCTACTACCAGATGGACGTCGTGCTGCTCGGCATCATCATGCTCGGCATCATCGGCATCCTGTTCGAAAAGATCGTTCGCTTCCTCGAAAGGAGGTTCACCGGATGGCAGGAAACGGCTCAGCAGTAAAGGTCCATATCGACCATGTGGTGAAGAAGTTCCAAACGCGCAATGGCGAGATGGTGGCGCTCAACGGCGTCGACCTCGACATCCACGAGAACGAGTTCATCACGGTGGTGGGACCGTCCGGCTGCGGCAAGTCCACGCTCTTGAACATCATCGGCGGCCTCGACGTCCCCACCGAGGGAACCGTCACCGTCGACGGCAAGCCGGTCGACGGGCCCAGCCCGGAGCGCGGCATCGTGTTCCAGCAGTACGCCCTCTTCCCGTGGCTCACCGTTGAGAAGAACGTCATGTTCGGCCTCAAGCTGCAGGGCAAATCCAAGGAGGAGGCGCGCGAGATCGCGCACAAGTACCTCAAGATGGTCGAGCTCGAGGACTTTGCCGGCCACTACCCCAAGGAGCTCTCCGGCGGCATGAAGCAGCGCGTGGCCATCGCCCGCGCCTACGCCACCAACCCGCAGGTCCTCCTCATGGACGAGCCCTTTGGCGCCCTCGACGCCCAAACGCGCACCCAGCTCCAGCAGGAGCTCATCGAGACATGGGAAAAGGAGCGAAAGACCTGCTTCTTCATCACCCACGACGTCGAGGAGGCCATCATCTTGGGCCAGCGCTGCGTGATCATGAGTGCCCGCCCCGGCCGCGTCAAGGACATCATCGACATCGACATCCCGTACCCGCGCGATCAGTCCACCAAGATGAGCCCGCGCTTCCTCGAGCTCAAGAACGAGATCTGGAGCCAGGTGTACCAGGAGTACCTCTCCGTCCGCAAATAACGGATCCGCGGGACCGACGGTACTCCACTCGTCGGTCCCGTGCCCTCGTGCCGGAGAACGTCTACGGCTTCTCGACACGAGGGTACGCAGCCCATTGCTCCGCAGATGACCAAGGTAGATACGTGCACCCACATGGGGCGCGACGAACGCAAAGGAGTTCATCATGTCCAACCTCGACTTCACTATGAGCCGCCGCAGCCTGCTCGCCGGCCTCGCGGGCCTCGGCCTCGCCGCCACCGGTCTCGCCGGCTGCGGCGGCGGCAACGAGGACAAGCCTGCTGGCTCTACCCCCGCCAAGGCCGAGTCCACGTACGACCCGGTCACCCTCAAGGTCGCCTACATGCCCAACCTCGGCTCTGCCGGCTCGCTGTTCGCCGCCATCGACCAGGGCTACTTCGACGAAGTCGGCATCACGGTCGAGCCTCAGCAGTTCCAGAAGGGCCCCGCGGAGATCACCGCCCTGCAGTCCGGCGACATCGACATCGCCCAGATCGGCCACGGCGCCCACAGCCTGTGCATCCAGGGCGAGGCCAAGATTTTTGCCTTTGACCAGCTCTCCAAGGCCGACGCCGTCGTTGCCAACAAGGCAAAGGGCATCGAGAAGGCCGCCGACCTCAAGGGCAAGACTGTGGGCGTCGCCGCCGGCACCTCCTCCGAGATCATCCTCCAGTACGTGCTTGAGGACGCCGGCCTCACCAAGGACGACGTGACCCTCACCGAGATGGACGTCTCCGGCATGACCACCGCTCTCATCTCCGGCCAAATCGACGCCGCCGCCACCTGGTCGCCGGCGACCGTCACCCTCGAGCAGGAGCTCGGCGACGATTACCTGGTGCTTGGTACCAACGTCGACTACTCCGACAAGGTCGCGTTCCCCGGCTCCTACATCTGCGCCGTTGATTACGCCGAGAAGAACTCCGAGATCCTCGCCCGCTTTGGCGCCGCCATCATCAAGGCCCACATCTACCGCGCCGAGCACACCGAGGACCTTGCCAAGATGCTCGCCAAGGAGCTTGAGCTTCCTGAGGACACTCTCGTTGCCTCCGTGGGAGAAGGTGACTGGGAGGGAGCCGTCGAAGCCGACAAGGACGTAGAGGCCGTCAAGGGCTACTACGAGGCCCAGCAAAAGGTCTTCCTCGACGGCGGTGCCATCGATGCTGAGGTGCCGGTCGAGGATTACGTGCTCGTGGACGTCATGACCGACGCCCAGAAGGTCTACGCCGACATCAAGTAAGCGCCGACACGCCCCCTTACGCGCTGGCGCCCACGCACCCCGGGCGTCAGCGCCCTCCAATCGCACCAGCCGGGCCTTGCACTCCATGCAGCGTCCGGCTGTTTTACTACGCAACGAATGAGGAGCCACCATGGTTCATGACTACTACCACATCCCCGCCGAGGAGCTGGGGCGCGGCGCGCGCGTGCCGCTCACCGTGCTCGGCGACTCGGGCGAGGTCTTCTACGAGCTCGCCCTCGAGATGGTCAACACCATCCGCGAGCACAACGAGCGCGGCGAAAGGACCGTCTTCATCTGCCCCGTCGGCCCCGTGGGCCAGTACCCCATCTTTGTCCGCCTGGTCAACGAGGAGCGGCTCTCGCTCAAAAACTGCTGGTTCATCAACATGGACGAGTACCTTACCGACGATGACGAGTGGATCGACGAGGACGACCCGCTCTCGTTCCGCGGCTTTATGAACCGCACCGTGTACGGCCAGATCGACCCGGAGCTCCTCATGCCCGCCGAGCAGCGCGTGTTCCCCGACCCCAACGACCTCGATCGCATTCCCGCTCTCATCGAGGAGCTGGGCGGTGTGGACATCGCTTTCGGCGGCATTGGAATCACGGGGCACCTCGCGTTCAACGAGCCCGACCCCTCCCTCACGCCGGAGGAATTCGCCCAGCTCAAAACGCGCACGCTCGACATCCACGCCGAGACCCGCGCCACCAACTGCATCGGCGATTTGGGCGGGGCGCTCGAGGATATGCCGCACCGCTGCGTGACCATTGGCATGAGTGAGATCCTGGGGGCACGCAAGGTCCGCCTCGGCGTGTTCCGCGACTGGCATCGCGCCGTGATCCGCCGCACCGCCTATGGAGAGGTCAGCTCCGATTTCCCCGCAACGCTTTTGCAAAACCACCCGGACGCGCGCGTGTACGTCAACGCCAACGCCGCCCAAGCGGCCTGCTAGGGAGGCATCATGAACGAATCCCTCTACATCAAGAACGCGACTGTCTCGCTCCCCAGCGGCAGTGAAAAGCGCGACATCGTGGTTGAGGACGGCAGGATAACCGGCCTGCCCGCGCGCTACGCCAACATTAAGGAGCTGCCCGAGATCGACGCCGAGGGCCTGACCGTCCTGCCCGGGTTCATCGACGTGCACACGCACGGCGGTGCCGGCATCGATGTGAACGCCGCCGACGAAGAGGGTCTGCGCACCATCGGTCGCTTTTTTGCAAGCCAAGGCGTCACAGGCTGGTTGTGCTCCGTCCTAACCGATACGCCTGAGCAAACGCTTTGGTGCATGGAGCAGGCCCGCAAGGTCATCGAGGGAGGCCCGTACGACGGGGCGCCGTTGCTGGGCATTCATCTGGAGGGACCGTGCCTGTCGAGTGAGTACAAGGGTGCCATGCCCGAGCACCTGCTCATGCACGAGGCCAGCGTCGAGCTGTTCCGCCAGTACCAGAAGGCGTCGGGCGGCAACGTGCGGTACACCACGCTCGCGCCCGAGGTCCCAGGGGTCGAGGAGCTCATTCCGCAGCTGAACGCACTGGGTATCGTTTGCGCCATCGGACATTCAGGGGCTGGCTACGATGAATCGATCGCGTGTATCGATGCCGGCGCTGCCGCCATCACGCACTGCGGCAACGCATGCCGCCTCTTCCACCAGCACAACCCAGCGATTTTTGGCGCGGGCCTTGAGACCGATGTCTACGTTGAGGCCATCTGCGACGGGCGCCACCTCCACCCGGGCAGCGTGCGCCTGTACCTCAAGGCCAAGGGCTGGGACCACGTTGTGGCGATCACCGACTCCATCATGGCAGCAGGCCTGCCCGACGGCGAGTACAAGCTCGGCGTGAACGACGTGGTGGTGGTCGACGGCGACGCCAAGCTCGCCAGCACCGGCGTGCGTGCGGGCTCCACGCTCACGCTCGCCCAGGCGCTGCGCAATATCATGGCGTTCGCAGACACCGACGTCGATCACGCCGTGCGCCTCATGAGCGCCAACCCGGCGCGTCTCATCGGGTTTGCCGGCAAGGGCCGCATCGCGTGCGGGTCCGACGCCGACCTCACCCTCGTCGACGCCTCGTACGAGGTGGTCCGCACGATCGTGGGCGGCAGAACCGTCTACCAAGCGTAACGCCCGGGCAGGAGCCGCACGCAACGATGGCGCGCCGGCGGGCACACCCGTTCCGGAGCGCTCCGACGCCAATGCCCGCCGGCGCATCCCGTCGTCGCGGCGGTGCAGCCCGCCGGAGCCACGGCATGGCCCACCGACTCGACGACGCCGAGCAGTCGGGCACCGCGAAGCCCCGACAGCGCGACCATGCCGTTACAAGCAGGGAGGGCCACCGATGAGAGATCGGTGGCCCTCCCTGCTATTGCCATGTAAGGCGACGAGGCGACTGCCTACAGCAGGGCCTCTTCCCACGCAGCCTCCTTAAAGCCCGTGAGCACCGTCGCGTCCGTGACGACGATGGGACGCTTGACCAGCATGCCGTCGGTAGCGAGCAGCTCGTACGCCTCCTCGTCGGTCATGCCCGCGTCGAGCTTGGCCTTGATGCCCAGCTCGCGGTACTTCATGCCGCTCGTGTTAAAGAAGCGGCGCAGCGGCAGGCCGGAGCGCTCGCGCCACTCTTTGAGCTCAGCGGCGGTCGGGTTGTCCTCGACGATGTGCCGATCGACGTACTCCACCCCGTGCTCATCCAGCCACCTCTTCGCCTTTTTGCAGGTGGTGCACTTGGGATATTCGACAAACAACACGGACATATGCTTCCCCTTTCGAATGGGTCGTCAACTCCCCACAGCGTACCCTAGCCCGTATAATGGCAACCATGAAATTCACGCGCGACATATCAGGAATTGGCGAAAGCGAACCGAAGGGCCCGCGGGCCCACGAGAACATCCCCATCGCCGACGCCCAGAACAGCAGTGAAGCGGGCATGGGGGCCTCCGCCGCCAAAGGCTCCAGCATCGAAACGCCAAGCGCAGGGTTCTCGCCTGCCGCAACCCTGTCGCCGGGGAGGCGCGCGGCGCTGTACGGCGTCCTCACCGCCGCCGCCCTCGTGTGCGGATACCTCGAACTGCTCATTCCGGCACCCTCGACCGTTCCGGGCGTCAAACTGGGACTCGGCAACGCCGTCGTGCTCATCGCGCTCGAGCGCCTCGGCGCAAAGCCCGGGCTCTACCTCATGTTCGCCAAGGTCCTCGCCTCGTCCCTGCTCTTCGCCAACCTGCAGATGATGGTGTTCTCGCTGGCAGGCGGCCTGCTCTCATGGGCCGTCATGGCGCTCGCCGTGCGCAGCGGGGCGTTTTCGCCGGTCGCCACGTCCGTCTTGGGCGGCATCGCCCACAACGCGGGGCAGCTTCTCGCGGTTGCGGCCCTGCTCTCCACGCAGGTCGCCCTGGTCAATGCGCCCATCCTCGCGATCGCCGGCACGCTCTGCGGCCTTGCCGTGGGCGTCGTCGCGCAACTCGTGCTCCGCGCGATCCCCCAGGAGGCGTTTTATGGGCAGCGCTAGCGGCAACCTCAGCCGGCGCTCACTGTGCGCCGGGGCCATCTCCCTGCTGCCCGCCGCAGCGGCCCTGCTGTCCGCCCCCCTCTTGAGCGGCTGCGCCAACACGCCGGCCACTCGGCAATCAAGCGACGCCGGATCAGAACCCTCCACAGGGTCGACCTTCGCCTTTGACACCTATTGCACGTTCACCGTATACGGCGATGACTCGGCGCCGGCCCTGCTCGCCAAGGAATGCGCGCGCTACGACAAGCTGTTCAACCTCTACGACGAATCATCCGACATTGCGCGCGTCAATGCGGCCCAAGGCGCCGCAGTCACCGTCGACCCCGCCACGCTCGACCTGCTGGAGCAAGCGCTTGCGTTTTGCGGATCGGCTCAAGGCCTCTTCGACATCTCCATCGGCGCCGTGTCCACGCTTTGGGACTTCTCGGCAGGCGTGCGCCCGAGCGACGCCGACATCGCAAACGCCCTGCCCCATGTGAACTGGCGCTGCGTCGAGCTTGATGCGGAGCAGGCCACCGTTCGCCTCGCCGACCCCGAGGCCAAAATCGACCTGGGCGGCATCGCGAAGGGATACGTTGCCGACCGCCTCTGCGAGCTGATCGAACGCGAGACGCACGCCACCGCGGCGGTCCTCTCCCTGGGCGGCAACATCGCGCTCTTTGGGGAGAAGCCCAACGGCGAGCCCTGGGAAACGGGCATCCGCGACCCCAACGACCCCGGCGGCGCCTCCGTGGTGGGAACCGCGCGCGTGGACGGCGGCTCGCTGGTGACCAGCGGCCTGTACGAGCGGACGTTCGAGCTGGACGGCGTTACGTACTGGCACATCCTCGACCCGCGCACCGGCCTGCCCGTGCAGACCGACGTGGTGAGCGACACCGTCTTTTGCCCCAGCTCGACGCTGGCGGACGCGCTCTCCACCACGCTCTTTGTCGCCGGCAGCCGCGGGGGCTCCGCGCTCGCCGATGCCCGCGAGGGCACCGCCGCGTACTTTATCCTGCAAGACGGCACGACCGCCGAGTCCTCCCGCTGGCAGGAGCTCACCGACTTCCGCGCGTAGCCGTCCCCGTGCAAAAACGAGCGGATTTCATGCACACGCTGCCGAGCTCGCCCGCCGCCCTCCGCTCATGAGGCGCGCGCGAAAGCATGCGCAAGAGCCGCGCTGCACAGAGGGGACGGATTCACCGCGTCAACGGAACGTCTCTCCATGTGCACATGACATGGGGAAGCTCCTAGAACTCGCCGATCATGCGGACCTCGGGCTCGAGGTCGACGCCGAACTGGGACTTCACCTCATCCTGCACGTGCTCGATGAGACCGAGCACGTCCCTCGCACTCGCATGACCCGTGTTGACCACGAACCCGCAATGCTTTTCGCTCACCTGCGCATCGCCCACGCGCGCGCCGCGCAACCCTGCGTCCATGATCAGCTTCCCGGCAAAATAGCCCGCCGGGCGCTTGAACGTAGAGCCGGCGCTCGCCATCTCGAGCGGCTGCTTTTCCTCGCGGCGCGCCTGATAGTCATCCATGGCCGCGCGGACCATCGCCGGGGTCGACGGAGACAGCTTGAAGGTGGCGGAGATGACGATCAGCCCATCGTCGTGGACGCGGCTCTTGCGGTACCCCATGTTGAGGTCGCGAGCCCCGAGCGTCACCACCGAGCCACGATTGCCCTGCTTGCTGGGCACATACGCACGAACGGACTCCAACACCTCGCCCGTCGTGCCGTCGTAGGCGCCCGCGTTCATAAAGCACGCGCCGCCCACCGTGGCGGGAATGCCCCACAGGGGCTCCATGCCGCTGAGCCCCGCATCGGCGGCGGCGAGGGCCACGTCGCGCAAAAGCGCGCCGGCCTGCGCCGTCACGCGCCAGCGCGAGGCGTCGAGCTCGACCTCGGACAGGTTGTCGCGCAGCAACACCACCACGCCTCGGACGCCGCGGTCACCCACCAGCAGGTCGGACCCGTTGCCCACCACCGTCACCGGCACATTGCCCAGGTAGCACGTATCGAGCACCCGCACGAGGGCCTCGGGCGTCGTGGGCGTCACCATCACGTCGGCCGGACCGCCGATCTTGAACGTGGTGTGGTCGCGCATGGGTTCGGTCATGAGCACATTGTCCTCACCCGCGATCTGCGCCAACACGCAGAGCATCTCCTCGCTCACGTACTCGTGCTCGTGCATAAGAACCTCCTGCAAAGAAAACCAGGCAAGCCGCCATGGCCAAACATCTTCTCACGCTCCTCACTATACCCAAGCGGCCGTGCCAATCACGCGACTCTGCATCGCATGTGGAGGACGGCCGAGCAGCGAACTCTGAACCGCATGCGGAAGACGGCCCGGGCAGAGAGACGAACGAATCGACAGCCCCGCTCCAAGCGACCGCGGACCCACGGTCCCGCATTCGCACGCCGCGACAGCGCGGCGTCGTGCCCCGACAGTGCGGCGTCACGCCCACTGGACGCCAGATGCAGCCCCACCGCGGCTGCACCTCTCAGCGACGCCGATTTTCCCTGCATATGCCCCCGCAAAAAGGGAAGGATGCCGCAAATCGGGCGAAAAGGTAACGAATTTGAAGAGGGGTCGAGTAGACCCTGTTGATAAACGATTTTATCTGGGAAGACCCCGCTCAAAATCACGGTCTACTCGGGGCATCCTGAAATTCGTTACCTTTTCGCCCGATTTGCGGCTCCAACCGTCCACGCGCGACCCCTGGGCCATCGGCAAGCCCGTCCCCTCCCTCGCGCGGACTCCATAGCCCCTTCGAGGATGCTTCGCAACGGCCCGTCCGGGCGCGCGGGGTTTTGGCAAAGCAAACATTCCGCAGGATGCCGAGCAAAGCTCGGCACCGAGGACGTTTGCGTGTCAAAACCCCGCGCGCCCGGACGGACCGTTGCGCACCGCAGGGAGGCGCGTTATAGTCGATATTGTTTCAGGGCGGGGCGCAATTCCCCACCGGCGGTAAATGCAAACGCAACCCGCGTTGCGCGCATGAGCCCGCGAGCCGCGCACAGCGGTTGACCTGGTGAGATTCCGGGGCCGACGGTATAGTCCGGATGAGAGAAACGAGGTCACCCTCATGAACAACGCCATCGATTCCCGCACAATCGCCCTCGCGGCGCTCTTCACCGCCGCATCGCTCATCTTGAGCTTTGTGCAGATTCCCATTTTCCCCGCCGCCCCTTGGCTCATGTACGATCCCTCGGGCATCGTCTGCCTTATCGCCGCGCTCGCCTTTGGCCCCAAGCTCGGAGCGAGCGTCGCGATCATCTCGTGGCTCCCGCGCGTCTTCCTCGACCCGTTCGGAGCACCCATGGGCATGCTCTCCACCTGCCTCTTCATCGTTCCCGCCGCCCTGGTGTACCTCAAGGGCAAACGGACGCGCAGGGCCTCGCTTGCGGGCATGGCCCTCGGCGCGGCGCTGTCCATCGTGCTTTCCTGCGCGATGAACCTGCTGGTCACGCCCCTCTACACCGCCATCAGCATCGAGCAGGTCGCGGGCATGATCCTGCCCATCTTGCTTCCGTTCAACGCCCTCAAGATGCTCATCAACATCGCGGCAGGGCAGGCACTGCTTGCGCCATGCATGAACGTGCTCAAGGCGCAGGGAGCGGTGCGCCCATGACAAACACCGAGGCACCCGAACGGACAGGCGCGCTCATACAGCTCACGCATGTGCACCTGGCCTATCCCGGCTCTCAGACCGAGGCGCTCTCAGACGTCTCCCTTTCCATCCCCACGGGGCAGCACGTCTGTATTCTGGGCGGCAACGGCTCCGGCAAATCGACGCTTTTGCAGCTCGTCAACGTTTTGGCGCTCCCCACGAGCGGCGCCGTGCACGTGGCGGGCATCGACACGCGCGAGCCCGGGCGGGCGCTCGAGATCCGCAGCCGCACCGCCAGCGTGTTCCAGCACCCCGAAGATCAGATGGTGACGAGCATCGTCGCGGATGACGTCGCCTTTGGACCGGAGAACCTGTGTGTCGCCCAACCCAAGATCGCCTCCCGCGTCGACGCTGCCCTTGCCGCGGTCGGCATGAAAGACCGCGCCCGAAGCGATCCCAGCGACCTTTCCGGCGGCCAGGTCCAGCGCGTCGCCATTGCCGGCGCCCTTGCCATGGAACCCGACATCCTCCTGCTCGACGAACCGTGCGCCATGCTCGACGTGGAGGGTCGGGAAAGCGTCCGCGCCATCATTCGAAACCTGCGCACCCGCGGCATGACCATCCTGCACGTCACGCACTTTATGGAAGATGCGCAGGAGGCGGATCGGGCGATCGTCCTCAAGCGCGGGCGCGTCGCGTTTGACGGAACGCCAAGCGCGCTCTTTTCCCAACCCGATCTTGTGAACGAGCTGGGCCTGGAAATGCCCGGCAGTCGGAGCGAGACCGGAGCGCAAGGCAACGACGTTGCAACCGACGTCGCCGCGCCCGGCATCGCCATTCCCGATGCCTCCGTCGATCCCAGTCTCGTGTTCGAACACGTGTCCTTCTCGTACGAGCGCGCTGCAAACCCGCGCAAACGAACACGCAGGCGCGCACTCTTTGGCAGCCGCGGCACCGTCGACGCGTCCCGCTCGGAGCGCGCGGGGAAGGCCGCCGTGCAAAAGCACCCCCTCGCAGTGGAGGACCTGTCGTTCGAGGCGCGCCCCGGCACCATCACCGCGCTCATCGGCCACACGGGGTCGGGCAAATCCACCACCGCCGAGCTCGCCTGCGCGCTCAAGCTCCCCACCGCGGGAGCCGTGCGCGTTGGGGGCATCGATACGGCCGACCTCGCGCGCCGCCGGGAGCTGCGCGGCCTCGTCGGCTACGTTGCGCAGCTGCCCGAACGGCAGCTCTTTGCCGAAACCGTCTTTGACGACGTGGCCTTTGGCCCGCGCAACCTCGGTCTGGTGCCCCGCGAGGTCGAGGCGCGCGTCCACGAGGCGCTCCGCTCCGTCAACCTCGCGCCCACCGACGCGCTCCTCACATCGTCGCCCTTCGCGCTCTCCGGCGGGCAGCAGCGCAGCGTCGCCCTCGCCGGCGTGCTCGCCATGAAGCAACCCATCCTCGTGCTCGATGAACCCATGGCCGGGCTCGACCCCGCCGGCCGAGCGCATGTGCGGGCGCTTCTCAAGCAACTCAGGCGCCAGGGCACCACGCTGCTCATGGTCACGCACAGCATGGAGGACGTCGCCGAACTCGCAGACCAGGTCATCGCACTTGACGGCGGGCGCCGCGTCGATGGGCGCGCCCTCATCGCCCGCCCCGCAAACGGTAAGGGGGTGAGCGAGCATGGCCCTGCGCGCTAGCATCGGACAGTACCTTTCCGTCGATTCGCCCGTGCACCGACTCGACCCGCGCATCAAGCTCGTGGGCACCCTCGCCTTTATGGTGAGTTGCTTTTTTGTGCACACGCCGCTCACGCTGCTGCTCGCGGCGGGGGCAATCGGCGCGGCGATCGCCTGCGCGCACGTGCCCCTACGCAGACTGCTCGTGCAGATCCGCCCCATTGCGCTGTTTCTCGTCATCACGTCGCTGGTGAATCTCCTGTTTGTGCAGACCGGCGCTATCGCGTTGAGCGCCGGGCCCCTGCGCCTTTACTGGGGAGGCATCGAGGCGGCGGTGCTGTACACGGCGCGCTTTTTCCTGCTGCTCCTCGCCGGCTCCCTGCTCACGCTCACCACGACGCCCGTCGCGCTCTCCGATGCCACGGAGCGCCTGCTCTCACCGCTTGAGCGCCTCGGCGTTCCCGTGAGCCAAGCTGCGCTCGTGCTCTCCATAGCCCTGCGCTTTGTGCCCACGCTCTCGCAAGAGGCCGAGCACGTCATCGCCGCCCAGACCGCCCGCGGGGCGGACCTGGAGAACAAGAGCGCACTCGCGTACGCAAGGGCGTGCGTCCCGCTCATCGTGCCGCTGTTCGCCAGCGCCCTGCGCCACGCCGACAACCTGGGCCGCGCCATGGACGCGCGCTGCTACACCGGCGGCGCGCGCACCCACTATCACGTCATGCGGCTCAACGCGCGACGCGATGCGCCCGCCGTCCTGGCGGTCGCCGCATACCTCGCGGCGCTCACCGCCCTCAACCTGCTCTAAGCACTCCAGCGTTCGCCCCGGCAGCCCATATCGTCATACCGGGCGCTGCAATTCCGTGGAGTTTGCACCGAGCCGGGCGCGTTGCGGTATCCTTAAGCCTTGATATGTGGCGTAGATCATTCACACCAACAAAACGGAGCACCCATGTCACACATTCCTCACGCGCCCGCCTCGGAATCCGAGCAGCAGGAGCGCATCCAGAACACCATTTTCAACTTGGGATATAACGCCGACTTCACCCGCCGCAGCGCCATCAAGGCCGCGCTCGCGCTCGCCGGCTCCGCCGTCTTGTTCGGCATGCCCCACCGCGCGTTCGCCGCAAAGGCGACGCAGGAGACGCTCGACGCCCTCGCCTCCGCCGAGGAAAAGCTCGCCGCCGTGGAAGCGGAGCTCGAGCAGCTCGCCGCCGAGTTCCAGGCCCTCACGCTCGAGCAGGAAAAGACCATCGCCCAGATCGATGATGTCCAAGGGCAGATCGACGAGACGCAGGAGCAGATCGAGCAGAAGCAAGAGGAACTCGAGGACAAGCAGGAGGTGCTTGCCGCGCGCGTTTCCGACAGCTACAAGGAGGGCCCGGGCAGCACGCTCAAGCTGCTGCTCGCCGCCAAGTCCTTTGACGAGCTCCTCTCCAACAGCCGCTATGTCGAAAAAATCAACGATGCCGACAAGCAGGTCATCAAGGAGGTCCAGCAGATCCGCGCGGAGCTCGAGCAGCAGAAGGCCGACCTCGAGCAGCAGAAGGCCGACCTCGAGGCCCTCAAGCAGCAGCAGAGCGACCAGCTCGCCGACATGCAGTCCAAGCAGGCGGAGGTCCAGACCCTGGTGGACGGCCTTTCCAGCGATGTCAAGGAGCTCATGGCAAAGCGCGATGCCGAGTACCTGGCCGCCGTCGAGGAGGAGCGCCGTCAGCAGGAGGCCCAAAAGCAGCACCAGCAGGGCGGCGTCACCTATCTGCCCGGCAACGCGCAGATCTCGGGCTCGTCCCGCTCGCAGGAGCGCGTCGTCTCCTGCTGCTACGCCGTGCCGAGTCCCGGTGCCGGTCTCTGCGCCATGTGGGTCTCCCGCGTGTTCGCCGCCGCGGGCTTTAGCTACCTGGGCGGCAACGCCAACGACATGTACAACCGCTGGTGCACAAGCTCCAACAAGGACCAGCTGCGCGTGGGCATGATCGTCGCCGTGTCCACCTACTCCAAGAACACCATGGGCCGCATCTATGGCCACGTGGGCATCTACGTCGGCAACAACACCGTCATGGAGAACATCGGCGGCATCGCGTCCACCAACCTCGATCGCTGGATCTCCTATTACGGCGACACGGTGAGCCCCCGTTGGGGCTGGGCGGGCGGCTGGGCCCTCGAGTAGCCCTTCGCGCGCCCTGGCGCGCACCGCCGTGCCCGCGCGCACCTGCGCAGGCATGCGCATCCCGCCGTGCCCGCCCGCGCACGCACGGCAAGCGCCCCCACCTCACGCAAAACGCCTGTCGCCCGGCCGCACCGGCCCCGGCGATAGGCGTTTTGCGTTGCCCCGCGCCGGCGCGCATGGCCCCCAGACGCGAACGGTATACTCTTGCCAGCATCATCCCTCGAAAGGAGCACTCGCATGACTCAAACCCTCACCCCTGCCGACACCTGCGTCCTTGTTACCGGCGGCGCCGGATTCATTGGCTCCCACACCGTTGTCGAGCTGCTTCAGCGCGGCTACCAGGTTGTCATCGTCGACGACCTGTCGAACGCCTCGGCCAAGGTCGAAGACCGCATCAAAACCATCGTCGGCCCTGAGGCCGCGGCCAACCTCACCATGTACGTCGCCGACGTCAACGACCGCGAGGCGCTCGAGCGCATCTTCGAGGCCCATCGCATCGACCGCGTGATCCACTTCGCCGGCTACAAGGCCGTGGGCGAATCCGTGTTCAAGCCCATCGAGTACTACAGCAACAACATCGGCAACACCCTCACCCTCGTCGACGTCATGCGCGAGCACGGCTGCAAGTCCATCATCTTCTCCAGCTCCGCCACCGTGTACGGCGACCCCGACAGTCTGCCGCTCACCGAGGAGAGCCCCAAGAAGCCCGCCACCAACCCGTATGGCTGGACCAAGTGGATGATCGAGCAGATGCTCACCGACCTCCACACCGCGGATCCCGAGTGGAACGTCGTGCTGCTGCGCTACTTCAACCCCATCGGCGCGCACGCGAGCGGCCTCATGGGCGAGGATCCCAAGGGCATCCCCAACAACCTGCTGCCCTACGTGGCACAGACCGCCATCGGCAAGCGCGAGGCCGTGCACGTGTTCGGCGACGACTACCCCACACCCGACGGCACCGGCGTGCGCGACTACATCCACGTCTGCGACCTGGCCTCCGGCCACGCCGCCGCACTCGCCTGGATGAACGGCCGCGAGGGCGTCGAAGTATTCAACCTCGGTACCGGCCGCGGCACCTCCGTCCTCGAAATCATCCGCGCCTTCTCCGCCGCCTGCGGGCACGAGGTCCCCTACGTCATCGACCCGCGCCGTCCGGGCGATGTGGCCGAGAACTACGCCGACTGCTCCAAGGCCCGCGACCTCATGGGTTGGGAGGCGCAGTTCGACATCGACGACATGTGCCGCGACTCCTGGAACTGGCAGTCCAACAACCCCAACGGCTACGAGGGGTAGGCGAGGCTCCGCCTTCGCCATCAATGACGCGTGGAGGGGCGGCGCCTCCGCCATTCGCCCCCGGCGCCATTGGTGGAGGGCGACATGCGCGCGATGCGACGCATTCATAGCGAACCCAAACGGGGCGGCTTGAAGTCGCCCCGTTTTGCAATAAGTTGTATGCGGTCGCGCTGAGACCAGACAGCGCCCTGGCGCTCGACGCCGAACCTCATCCTGTCAGACTCCAGGCGAACCCATAACCATCTACTGAATCTAGAGCTTCTATATTTTCTATTTTTTCTATATCTTCTATTATTTCTATATCTTCTATCCCATTTGCACCCGCCACCATCGAGAGGGAGGCCAATGAAGCTCATCAATCCTTTCAAACCAACCGCAGGAATGATCCCTCCCGTGCTCATCGGACGCAAGACGGCACTCGATGACTTCGTCGATGGCATCGACGAAGGCCCCGGATCGCCTTCCAGACTCATGCGCATCACCGGACCCCGAGGGTCTGGGAAAACAGTGCTCCTCACTGAGCTCGGTGAAATCGCCCGGCAGCGAGGTTGGCTCGTAATTGACACCACGTCAGACGAAAACATACAAGACTCTATCGTACGGCAACTTGTAAAACAGCCGTCCTTCCCCGTCACCTCCGTCAAGGCCAGCGTGCCTTTCTTGTCTGCCGAGGCCACGTTCAATCAGCCGCTTGCCGAAGACGACTTCCGCGAAACGCTCGAACGCAGCGTCCAAGATCTGACCGACAAAAACAAGGGCCTGCTCATCACGCTCGATGAGGCGCAAAACGTCAATCGCGAGCAAATGCGCCGCATTGCATCATGTGTGCAGCTGCTCATACGCAAGCGGCAAAATATCGCGTTTGCGTTTGCCGGGATCACCACGGGAGTTCTGGATTTGCTGAACGATGACTCGCTCACCTTCCTGAGGCGCGCGAAAAGCGAAGAGCTCCGCAGCATCCCACTTGACGAGGTTTCGGGTGCACTCCGAGCGACAATCGAACGTTCCGGCCTCGAGATAGAAGACGCCGCGCTCGACTACGCCACCAAAGCAACGGCGGGATATGCCTATCTCACACAGCTTGTTGGCTATCACGTATGGCGCGCCGGGAAGCAACATGCAGAATCCTCGCCACGCATCACGCTGCAAGATGCCGAACAGGGCGTCCGGCAGGCACGGCAAGACTTTGACAACGCCGTGCTCGAAACGGCACTCGCCGGGTTGTCCAAGCCCGCTATCGACTACCTTCTTGCGATGACGGCGGCCAAGGGAGCCTCCCCAACACGCGAGATCGCAGAGAGGATGGGCAAGCCAGCCGCAGATGCCAATACATACCGACGCATCCTCATCAGTCGTCAAATCATTGAGGCGACCGCGCCGGGCTATGTCGCCTTCTCCATTCCTTTCATGCGGGACTACCTCGTCAATAATCGCCATGCGATCCTTGCCCGCTATGGAGTCGACGAAAGCCAAGGTTTGTAGCTCGGACGTCAAGGGCACAGCGAAGAAGATGCGACGCATTCATAGCGAACCCGAACGGGGCGGCTTGAAGTCGCCCCGTTTTGCTAGCATGGGAGATTGAGAGACGCGACGGGAAAGGCTGCACATGAGCGATATGAACGAAAATCCGGGCGAGCTTTTCCTCGCTTATCTCCGTGAAAAGCTTCCCTTGGTCGAGCGCGCCCTGCGCGGAGCCGATGCGGCGGCGATGGCGACGGGCAACGTCGCCCCTGCATCCGACCTCGACCGCTACCTGTACGCGCCGCTCGCGCACTTCACCGCGGGCGGTGGCAAGCGCGTGCGCCCCGTGCTGGCACTGCTGGGAGCCGAGGCCGTTGGCGGCCATGCCGAGCAGGCACTTTCCTCCGGCGTTGCCATCGAGCTGTTCCAAAGCGCCGCGCTCATCCACGACGACATCGCCGATGCCAGCGAGCTGCGCCGCGGCGAGCCCTGCCTTTATCGCACGCACGGTGAGGGCCTTGCCATCAACGCCGGCGACCTTGCCCTCACGCGCGTGTTCGAGGTCGTCCTGAACGATGCCTCCCTGCCGGGCGATCGTCGCCTGCGCGTCCTTGACGAGCTTGTGCGGATGGAGCGTCACACGCTCGAGGGTCAGGCGCTCGACCTGGGCTGGGCGCGCGACGGACGCTGGGACGTCACGAGCAGCGACTACCTGTACATGATCGAGGGCAAGACCGCCTGGTACACCGTGGCGAGCCCCCTGCGCATCGGAGCGCTGGCCGCCGGTGCGGCGGACGAGGCCGCCCGCGAGCTCGTCGAGCTGGGACGCCCCGCCGGCCTTGCCTTCCAGCTGCAAGACGACCTGCTCAACCTCGTGGGCGACGCCAGCGCCCAGGGCAAGGACTTCCGCTCCGACATCACCGAGGGCAAGCGCACGCTCGCCGTGGTCTGGGCGCTCGAGCACCTCGATGACGAGCCGCACCGTGAGCTCGTCGACCTGTTGGAATCCAAGACAACCAACCCGGACGAACTCGCGCGTGCCGTGGAACTCATCGAGCAGGGCGGCGGCATCGAGGCGTGCCGCGACCTCGCCCTCAAGCTCACGCGCGACGCGCAGGGCAAGGCACGCGCCCTCGCCACGTCCGGCACCATCACGCCCGAGTCGGCCGAACTCCTCTGCTCCATGGCAGACTTCTTCATCAACCGCAGCGCGTAGGCGCCCGCGCCCCTAGTTCTTGCGGGTGCTCAAGCGACGATACATCACGCCGCCCACCAAGAGCATCGCCAAAGATGCCGCCAAGGCGAGCGCCGCCACAACCCAGTTGCCATCGCCCACGGCGGAGGCGGCGATCGTCGAGGTCACGATCGAGGGGATGCGGCCGAACGTGGCGATGAGCACCACCGGGACAAACCGCATCTCGGTGAGGCCGGCAAAGTACGTGAGAAAGTCCTTGGGGGTCCCCGGGATCAAGAACACCGCGAGCATCATGAACTCCAAGCGCTTGGCGTCTTTGAGCCATGCGAACCGGTCGAGCATGGAGCGGTCGAAGAACAGGCCCACCAGGCTCCAGCCCCAGCGGCGAACACCCCAGTAAATCAACGAGGTGGCAAGGCCGGCGGCAACCAGGCACAGCGCCGTTCCCTCCCAAAAGCCAAAGGCATAGCCGCTGGCAAGCTCAACCGGTTCGCCCGGCAAGAACGCCAGCAGGACCTGTGCCATGTTGATGCCCAGCATGGCTAAGCGGCTCAAAATCGCATGGTCGGCAACGAACGCGCGAACCGCCTGGGCGTCGGCCAGCCACGCGATCATGCCCGGCACGTATTCCCAACACAGCACGGCGATGATCGCCGCGAGGACCAAGGCGCCCGCAAGCACGCGGCGACGCAGGGACTTGCGCCGGGCCATGACCGCAGAATCGCTTGCCGCGCCGCAAGCGGAAGCGCGTTCCAAAGACTCAGGGCGCCTCGTTTCCGTCCCCGTGTCCTGTGCGCGCGTCAACCGGCGCGCCGCGCCGCCGCACGCCATGGGCGCGGGCATCGTGGGAGCGAGCGTCTCCGCGCCCTCAAACACGCCGCCGTCATCAATGAGCATCTTGGACATCTGGGCACCTCCTTGCCGCCGTACAAGGCAAGTGTCTCAACCGCGTGTCTACGCTTTGTCTATCCCCGTCAACTTCTTTGCTCGCGCCGGAATCGCGAAAATCCGCGACCCCCCCCTTGCCGCCTTTTCGGGTTCTCGCCGACCTCGGGGTCATCGCTCTTCGAACCGCCCTCAGCCGGATTTTGGTCCGCCCCGATCTCAAAATGCGCGCACGCCCGGGCTCCGCCCTGCTCGGCGTTCGACAGGTCGAGCGAGCCGCCGTGCAGGCCGCACAGGATATGCGATATGTTCAAACCCAGGCCGAAGTGCTCGGCAGACTTGTTCTCGCTGTAAAACGGGTCGCAACCCCGGCGCAGGGCCTCGGGCGTAAAACCGTCGCCGTCATCGGTCACGCGCACGTCGAGCATGCCGTTTTTGGCGCGTACCAGCACGGTTATACGCTCCCGCGCGTGACCGCACGCGTTGCTCAACAGGTTGTCGAGAACCTCCTCCACCAACGCCAGGTCGACCCATGCCGTCTGCGATGCGGCGGGACCGTCCTCGCAGTCCCCCTCCAGACAGACCTTCAGCTCGCCGGCGCGGGCGGCAACGACCTCGACGGCGTGCGCGCGCAGGCGCTCGACCAACTCGGGAACGGCCATTTCCTCACGCTCGACGGGACGGTCCTCCAGCTTGGCCACGCCGCTCATCGCCTGGGCGTAGTGCTCCAAGCGAACGGCCTGGCCCGCAATGGTGTCGAGTTCGCGCTCATCCACCCCGGCGCCACGGGCAAGACGCATCTTCGCCATCTCGACGGTTCCCTTGAGCACCGTCACCGGCGTGCGCATGTCGTGCGCAAACGCCGCATTCAAGCGACGGCGCTCCTCGGCGGTGCGCCACAGCTCTCGCTGGGCCTCCAGAAGGGACGCGCGCATGGCCTCGAGCGTTTTAGACAGGCGCCTCAGCTCGCGGCCGCGCACCGGCTCAATGGAAAAGTCCAGGTCCTGCGCGGCGATGCGCTGCGCCGCGGCAGACAGCTCGCCCAAGGGCCTCTCGATGTGCACGCGATAGAACCGGCGGAATGCGAACCAGCCAAGCCCTCCGTACGCAATCACGGGGGTCAACCCGGTCGCAAGCGCCAAAATCCACGGCAACAAACCCTCGGGCTGCTGCGGCGCCGCATAGTACGCCGTATTGGAAACGAGCCCCTCGCCAAACGCCGCCTCCAGGTCCACGCCGGTCATCTGGCCAAACAGCTCGACGGTCTGCGCGCGGCCCGCCCTGCTCAGCTTGTCGTAACGCGCGAGGTCTTCCGCGGAAATCGAGTTATTGGTCTCAAGAACCTCCTCTTGCGGATACCAATCGTTGTAGTTCAGACCCCAGTCATACAGCCGAATCTGGCCGTTGCGCACCATGTCGGTCGTCGCGTACAACGTGCTGACAGTGCGGCCCTCCTCGGGCACGTAACCGCTCCCGGTTCCCCACTCGCCCGTGGCGATGAACACCGCATAGGGACCGTCGCCGGGCAGATTAAGCTCAGACGCGGGCAGGAGTTCTTGCGAAGCGGGGTCGTAGATGTACGGGCCGGAATCCACCACGCCGCGGCGCACGCGACCACCGGCGAGCGTCACCTCGACCTCGTAATACCCGTTGTTCCACGCGGACAGGCATTCCACCACCGCAAGGGAAATCGCCGTTGCAGCCGCCAGGTACACCGCCAGGTACACGGCGAACACCAAGCCGAGCGGGCGCGTGCGCCACCAAGCGCGCAGGCGCTCACGGCGCGGCAAGCGCCTGAGGGATTCCCGCTCGCGCTTACGGACCTCCCGGCGCGCCGCGCGACGAGCTTTGCGACGCTCCCTGCCGTCAGCATCACAAACTGGGCAATCCTCCGCCGGATCCCGTTCATCCCCCAGGCGCATTACTTGGCCGTCCAGCGGTATCCAACGCCCCACACGGTCTCGATGGGGTCCTCATCCAGCCCGGCCGCCGCAAGCTTGTTGCGAATGCGCCTCACGTGCTCGCGCACCTGCGACGGATCGCCCGCGGCGTCCCAGCCCCATACGCGCTCGTAGATCGCCTCGCGGTCGAACACCTGCCCGGGGCGCTTGCTCAGCAGGGCGACCAAATCGAATTCGAGTTTGGTGAGGTCAACCGGCCGGTCTGCCACCTCGACCGCACGCGAGCCGTAATCGATGGTGAGCCCGCGGAAAAACCGGACCGCCTGCTCCTGGCGGCGCGCTCGTCCCTCACGTGCCATGTGCGCGGCGACGCGACGGCCGAGCACCTCGAGCGAGAACGGTTTGAGCACATAGTCGTCGGCACCGGCGGCAAAGCCGTCGATCTGGTCGACGTCCTCCACGCGCGCCGTGAGGAAGATGATGGGGCAGCTCAAGTGCTCGCGAATGCGCCGACACACCTCAAAGCCGTCCATGTTGGGCATGTTGACGTCGAGCAAGATGATGTCGAACGCCCCATGGCCACCCCGAGACGCTGAAACCGCCTCAAGCGCCGCGGCACCATCATTTGCCGTGACGACGTCGTAGCCCTCCATGCGGAAATACTCCGCCAGCATGTCCGCAATCTCGACCTCGTCGTCAACAACCAGCATTCGCATGCGCGTCTCCCTCGCCCTCGCGCCCGCCGCCAGCGGGCACGCGTTCTTGCCATTCGCTATCTTGCCGCAAAACCGTCAACGTTTTGTCGACAACTTCCCCGAGACGCGAAGGCACGCACGGCGCTGCGGGTACACTGAAGACGTTGCAAAATCCGTTGAGGGGGTCACGCCATGCACGATGTGGGAATGAACATGGGGCAGCTCGAGATGAGCGTCAAGCAGGTCGACGACACGATCGCGCTCGCGCGCAGCTGGAGCCACGATTTGCTGCACGCGACCGAGGCGTTCGATATGCAGGGCATCGGCGGCAAACTCGAAACCGCCCTGCGCGCGCTGGACGAGGCACGCGCCGCACTCGAGGGCTATAGCGACGCCATCGAGGCCGATCACAACGCCGTGGGCACCGTGAGGATGGTCTAGCCATGGCAGATGAGCACGCTCACGCGACCGGCCACACTGCCCCCGGCGATCCGGCGCACACGCCGTCCGCCGAGCTCGCCCGTTTTTCCGTCACCGCTCCCGAGGATCTTCTCGCCGCTTTTGACGAGCAGATCGCCCGCCGCGGCGACGGCGCGAACCGCTCCGAGGCAATCCGCGACCTCATCCGCGCATCACTCACGCGCGAAGCCACGCGCACGCCCAACGAGCAGGTCATCGGCTCCCTCACCATGATCTACGACCACCATACCGGCGACCTTACCCGCCGCTTGGACGAGGTTCAGCACGACTACACCGACGAGATCGTCTCGACCATGCACGTGCACCTGGACCATCACAACTGCCTGGAAATCCTCGCCGTAAAAGGCGTGGGCGAGCGCGTGTACGAGTTGGCCGACAAGCTCTTGGGCCTGCGCGGCGTCAAGCACGGCGAGCTCACCTGCGCGGCGACCAAAACCAGCCTGACCCTGTAGCGGCACTCGGTGAGGCACGCGCGCATACATATCACCGGCATCGTCCAGGGCGTGGGCATGCGGCCCTTCGTCTACCGGCAGGCGACCGAGCACGGCGTTGCTGGGTGGGTGCTCAACGCAGGCGATGGCGTGCATATCGAGGCCCATGCCGAGGGCGAGGCGCTTGAGGCATTTGTGCGCTCGCTGCGCGACCGAGCGCCGGCGGCGGCGCAGGTCGACACAGTTGACGTCGCGTTTTTTGACAAGGCTGAGGAGCCCATCGTCGAGCCGAACGCGTCCGCGCCGATGCGCGCAGCGGATGCCCGCCCCGACGCCGGGGCCGTCCGCCCGCCCCAAGACGAACCCCTGTTCCGCATCATCGCGTCTCAAGACGGGACCGAGCATAGCACGCTCGTCTCGCCCGACATCGCCACCTGCGATGACTGCCTGCGCGAGCTCTTCGACCCGTCGGACCGCCGGTACCATTACCCTTTTATCAACTGCACCAACTGCGGCCCGCGCTTCACCATCATCCGCGGCCTCCCCTACGACCGCGCGCAAACCTCCATGGGCGCCTTCCCCATGTGCCCTGCATGTGCAAGCGAGTACGCCGACCCGCTCGACCGCCGGTTTCACGCGCAGCCCGATGCCTGCTTTGCCTGCGGACCGCACATCACCTGGCAAGAACGGGGCGGGCGCGAAACGCTCGTGGGCGCTACACGTGAAACCAGCGACGCCATCATCGCCCGCTGCGCCGAGCTCATCGCCAGCGACGGCATCGTGGCGATCAAGGGGCTCGGCGGATTCCATCTTGCGTGCCGAGCCGATTCCGAACGCGCGGTCCGAGAGCTCCGCGCGCGCAAGCGGCGCAGCAACAAGCCTCTCGCCATCATGGCACGCGACCTCGACGTCACGCGTGCCCTGTGCCACGTAGGACCAAAAGAGCGCGATCTCCTGCGCGGGAGCGTCAGGCCCATCGTGCTGCTGCAAAGACGCGAGGGCATGGGCGGCGACAACCCGCCATCCTCGTCCGCACTCGCCCACTCGGTCGCGTTCGACCTTCCCGAGCTCGGCATCATGCTCCCCTACACACCGCTCCAGCACCTCCTCATGGCCGAGCGCCGCGTGCACGGCGTCGACGCCCTCGTCATGACGAGCGGCAACCTGAGCGAGGAGCCTATTGAGATGGACGATGGCGCCGCATGGGCCCGCTTGGTCGAGAGCGGCATCGCCGATGCCCTGCTCGGCAACGATCGCGCGATCCTCTCCCGTTTTGACGACTCCGTGGTACGCGTGGTCAACGGCCAGGTGCAATTTGTCCGTCGCGCACGCGGGTATGCGCCACGGCCGCTCGCCCTTCCGAACAGCGGGGGACACGGCGCGGCGTGGCGCGAGCAGGACACTGGGCTCGCGCGCGAGGCGGAGGGCACCGATGCAAAGGCGGCAATCTTGCCCGTAAGCCCTCATGAAGCCTCGCCCACGACCCTGCCCGCAGGCACCCCCGGTGCCTCGTCAACAAACCTGGCAACAGGCCCTGCCGCAAGTGCACCCACGGGCCCGTCCGTATACGAGCCGCACGACGACCGTTCGCTCTGCGTCCTCGCCTGCGGCCCCGAGCAAAAAGCGACCCTCGCCCTTACACGCGAAGACGGCACCGGTGGAGCTCAGTGCTTTATTTCGCAGCACATCGGCGACCTCGAAAACGCCGAGACCTTCGACGCCTGGCAATCGGCACGCGCGCGTATGGAAGGGCTCTTCGACCTGCGCCCTTCCGCACTCGCCTGCGACGCGCACCCCGGCTATCTGTCCAGCCAATGGGCGCGCGAGCAGGCACGGGCAACGGGGTTGCCCCTCGTACAGGTCCAGCATCACCACGCCCATATCGCCGCCGTCATCGCCGAGGCCGCCGCGCACGGCGAGATCGAAGCGAATGCCCGGGTCATCGGTATTGCATTTGACGGAACGGGCGCGGGCGCCGTGTATCACAGTGACAGCCCGAACAGCGGCATCATGCGCCCGGGCAGCGATTCAGACACAGAAGCCGCGTGCCACAACGGCGTCCAGACCGGCTCGGCATGTCGTGACATCTACACAGCCGCAAGCGAAACATCAGCCAACGGTGCCAAGGCGCGCGCGCCCAAGCTCAACATCGCGGACGTGACCCCGGCCGCTGGCGCCGCAAACCGTCCTCTCGAGCTCGACGGCACCGTATGGGGCGGCGAGGTGCTCCTGGCGTCGCTCTCCTCGTTCGACCGCGTGGCTCATCTTGAGCTCTGGCCCCTCCCTGGCGGAGCCGCATCCGTTCGCGACCCCCGACGCAATGCCTTCGCGCTGCTTAAACACTACGATTTGCTCGACCACCCTGGCGCCGCCCCGCTCTTGGACACGCTGCAGCCGGACGAGAAGGAACTCGCGTCGCGCATGATCGAGCGCGGCATCAACTGCCCACTCACCAGCAGCATGGGGCGCCTGCTCGACGCTGTGAGCGCTATCCTCGGCATATGTCATTCGGCAACCTACGAGGGCGAGCCCGCCATCTTGCTCGAAGCCGCCGCGCGCCGATTCGCAAGGCATTGCGGTGCGGTAGGCTCGTCCGTCATCGTAGCAAAAAGCCTTAATGCTCAAAAAAGCCTCGTCGTCCCAAAAAGCCCTTCCGCTCCAAATGGCACCACCGCTCAAAATAGCCCCGGCGATCCAAATGGCCCCACTGCTTCGAAAAGCCCCACGGCTCCAAATGGCCCCGTTGCTCCAAGTGGCCCCGGTGTTCTAGATAGCCTCACTGCCCCAAATGGCCCCGACGATCCAAATGGCCCAGCGGCTCAAGATAATCCCGCCGCGCCCAAAAGCCCCGACACGCCAGGACTCCCCGCCGCCGCCACGGGCAACGAACATCTCGGCAAATCGCTGCCACCCACCGCCACGAGCATCAGCATGAAGCCCCTTCTTTTGCACACACTCGACGGCATCGTCCAAGGGGCCAACCCGGAGCAGCTTGCTTGGGACGCACATCACGCAATCGTGGAAATCACCGCGTGCACCGCCGTTGAGATTTCCAACTCCACCGGTGTGCGCACCGCAGCGCTTTCCGGTGGCGTGTTCATGAACCGCTTGCTCCTCGAGGGCATCTCCGCCGAACTCGAGCACGCCGGACTCACCGTCCTCACGCCCCGCGACCTTCCCTGCAACGACGGCGGCATCGCCTATGGCCAAGCCGCCGTTGCCCGCGCCCAGCTCAACGGACAGGGGTAGCGCCTTCGCACAGGCAGTCAGCCGTGCACGGCCCAGCAGACAGGGATGATGAGCACGTGTGCGTACCTGGTGGTTTGAAATGAATCGATTCGTTTCAAACCACCAGATACGCACATAAAACGCCTTGGTAATGTGCTTTATCAGTGGTTTGAAATACAGGCGGGCAGCCGCACGCAATCCAACGGGAAGGCGCACCGCCCTTGCAAGAGCACCCGCACGCAATCCAGCAGGAAGTCACACCGCCCTTGCAAGAGCAGCCGTACGTAGTCCAACAGGCAAGCACGTTTCCCTCGCACGGACAGCCGGACACGCGCAAGCCGCTCAGCGGCGCTCCGCAACCGCTCGCTCTGCCGCACAGGGCTCCTCGCTTCCTGTTGTTGCTTTAGCGTAGAAAAGTAACTATCATCACCTGCGGCGCTTCCTCCGGGACAGCAAGATTCGCCCGGACGCCACAACCCACGAGGTGAATTACGATGCACGCTGATGTCGTTATTGTCGGTGCGGGCCCGGCCGGAATCTTCACGGCGCTCAAGCTCCTTGAAGATCGGCCCAGCACCAACATCATCATGCTGGAAAAGGGCAACCCCATCGAGCGGCGCCACTGCCCCAAGGACCGCACTGGCGTCTGCGTTGGCTGCCAGCCCTGCAACATCACAACCGGGTTCTCAGGCGCCGGCGCATTTTCCGATGGCAAGCTCTCCCTCTCCTACGAGGTAGGCGGCGACCTGCCCGAGCTCATCGGCGCGCAAAAGGCGCAGGACACCATCGATACGGCCGACAAGCTGTACCTCGCGTTCGGCGCCGATACGCATGTTGAGGGCTCCGGGCACAACCCGCAAATCCGCGATATTCGCCGGCGTGCCATCCAAGCCGGCCTCAAGATGGTCGACTGCCCCATCCGCCATCTGGGCACCGAAAAGGCCCAGGAGCTCTACCTTGCCATCGAGAAGCACCTGCGCAGCGCGGGCGTCGACATGCGTTTTCGCACCGAATGCCAAGATCTCGTGATTGAAAACAACGTGTGCTGCGGCGTGATCGCCCGCGGAGCTGACGGCCAAGAGCGCATCGACGCACGGCGCGTCATCGTGGCGACCGGTCGACGAGGTGCCGACTGGCTTGAACGCATCTGCTCCGAGCACAACATCGCCCACACGCCCGGCCCCGTCGATATCGGCGTGCGCGTCGAGCTGCGCAATGAGGTCATCGAGGACGTCAACGAGGTTCTCTACGAGGGCAAGCTCATCGGATACCCCAATCCGTTCCGCAACAAGGTCCGCACGTTCTGCCAAAATCCAGGCGGCTTTGTAGCGCAGGAAAACTATGACGGCGGCCTTGCCGTGGTGAACGGCCACTCCTTCAAGGAACGCAAATCCGACAACACCAATCTCGCCATCCTGTGCTCGCATAATTTCCGAGAGCCCTTCGACCAGCCCATTGCCTACGCGCAAAACGTCGCGCGTCTGTGCAACATGCTCGGCGATGGACATATCCTGGTGCAGCGCTTTGGCGACATCCTCAACGGCAAACGCACATGGCAAAAAGAGCTCGACCGCTCCAACGTACGCCCCACCCTGCCCGATGCCGTGGCGGGCGACATCACCAGCGCCCTGCCTTACCGAACCATGACCTCGATCGTGGCGTTCATGCTCGCCGTGGACAAGGCGATTCCCGGCTTTGCCTCTGGCGAGACCCTGCTTTACGCGCCTGAGGTCAAGTTTTACAGCAATCGCGTGCAAATGGACGAGGAGTTCACCACGAGCGTCGCGAACCTGCACTGCCTGGGCGACTCGAGCGGATGGACGCGCGGCCTCATGATGGCCTCGGTCATGGGCTACCTCATGGGCGAGCGTCTGGGCGCCGAGCTATAGGCGCCCTGGCGGCCCCGCAACCGATCCCGCGCGCTCGGCACCCATGGCGGTTGGCGGCCGGCCTGCCGCCCATGCGCACAACCTTTTCCCACGCCGCTCTGCACATCGAATCTATGCGAGGCACATTGACGCCGCCGCATGCAACGACGGCGTCAGTCTCCGCTTGACTCCGGCCAATGGTGCCGATGCCCTCACGCCGGCTCAAAAGACGGTTGATGCCGCAAATTTCGCGATTATGTAACGAATTTTCGGAAGACCGGAGTAGACGGGGGTTTTGGGTTTGCGCCAACTGGGGTTTTTACTTCAAAAGCGGCGGTCTACTCGGGGTGTCCTGTTTTTCGTTACATAATCGCGTTATTTGCGGCATCCGCCTCTCTCAGAACGGCAACAGGGCCCCGTTTCGCGCCGCATCGGCCGCAATTGCCACCCACACGGCCCGCGCCGGCCCATGCACAAGCCCGCGCGTTGCCCCAGCACCGGGGGAGCGCTACCATCTAGACCGATAGCACGACCCCAGGAGGTTGACATGTGCCTCGCAGTTCCCGGCAAAATACTTTCCCTGCATCAAGACGCGCGCGGCACGGTCGACATGCTCGGCGCCCAGCGCGAGGTCTCCCTGCGACTCACGCCCAGCGCGCACATTGGCGATTACGTCCTCGTGCATGCGGGCTTTGCCATCCAGGTTATTGACGCCCAAGAGGCGGCCGAGACGCTCGAGTTGGTACAGGACCTCGCCGATCTCGCCCAAGACGAGCTGCCCGCAGGCAGCCTCGAGGAACCCGTCTTCCCCAGCGCACTCACGGCGAACGAGCGCGCATGACCACACGCGACCCCAAAAACGCCGTCGCCGCGAACGTTGCGTCAGCACCTACCCAACGCGCCGGCAGCCCAAACGTCGTGCCAGCGTCCAGCCCAAGCACCATCACTGCAAACGTCGCGCCGGCGTCCAACCCACGCGCCGGCAGCGCGAGCGCTATGGCGGCCATGGCGACACCCAACTCCAGC
>SAMEA3387510__coassemble_1438_pt1 | contig 43013 bp, 38 predicted proteins | sample SAMEA3387510__metabat2_high_PE_010 | metagenome-assembled genome bin SAMEA3387510 (sample SAMEA3387510) | Felis catus | biome: Faeces | place: United Kingdom | collected 2012 | reverse complement strand
ACCGCTTCGACGTGGTTCAGGGACGCATCGACGCGTTCCCGCCCAAGCCCGAAGCACCCATCACGCTACATGTCCTCGAGCGCTTGGGGGCCGATCCCGCCACAACGCTCTATGTGGGCGATTCGAATGTCGACATCGCCTGCGGGCATAACGCGGGGCTGCACGCCTGCGGTGTTGCCTGGGGCTTCCGCGGGCGCCGCGAGCTCGAGGAGGCGGGTGCCGATTACGTTGTCGACACGCCCATGGAGCTGCTCGACATCGTGACCGGAATGCCGGCCGAACGCTAACCGCAAACGCCCTCTAGCAAATATCGCCTCTGCAACCGGCAGCAATCTCACCACGCCGGCGGGTCGAGCCCTGTACGGCAAAAAGCGGCTGCACCGCCGCCCGGACGCGATAATCCCGGGCATTGGTGCAACCGCTTTTTATCAGCCGTCGGTAGCCGTCATTCGTTGAGACTCAGATGAGTGGGCAATCCGACGTCACGTTACCGTCGGCGCCAAAAAGGGAGACGCACAGGCGCGAGCAGTCGCTACAGCATGGCGTCCATGATGGCCATCTCGGCGTCCTCGGCAGCCTCCCACGTGCCCTCATCGTCCTTGGCGTAGTCGATGACGACGTCGCTCTCGTGGGGCTCGGTCGCCTTGGTCACCTCCATCAAAATCTCGCCGCCCTTGGCGTACAGCTCTTCCTCGGTGGGAAGCGCGCTCTGGTCGAGCCCCATAATCCAGGTCTCGAACTGGCTGGAGAACTCGGTCATGATGTCGGTGACGGACTTCATCTTCACCTTGACCACGGCGGTCGCCACGCCGTTCTCCTCGTCAACGGTCACCTCGTCGATCTTGTACTCAAACCCGTCGAGGTAGCTCTCGGCAAAATCCTGCGTATCGATGCCAAGCATCTCAAAGCTGTCGCCTGAGCTCTCGCTCATGGCCTCCACCAGCTCTTCATCGTCGGCGGAGATCTCGCCAAATGCGCTCTCGAGATCCTGACGAATGAGCTCCTCGACCGAAGGGCCGCCGCAGGCGCTCAGCAACACCGTGCACAACGCCGCCACCAGCACCATCGGAATGGCCCAGAACTTTTTCTTCATCGCTTCCTCCCAGCATCGGTGGCGTACGCACCCCATGCGCGTCACGGTGCCACAACCTAGCAGAATGCTGTGATGATAGCCGAGCCCGGACCGCACCCTCAACGCGCGCGTGGGGATGCTGCCAAAAGGGAACCGTTCATCGGCGAACGGCGTATACGGACACGCGGCACGCGTCAACACGTGAGCCCCGGAGCTTATGCACTCCGAGGCTCATTTCATGCGAAATATGTCTGGCACTGGACTGGCCACGAACAGGCTGCCCGGCACGGCGGCAACGCGCCAAGACGGGACGTCGCAGGTTTAGGCGCGCGCGCCGTACTGCTCGTAGTAGGCGTCGATCGCGGCCTTGAGCTCGTCGTCGATCACCACGCGGCCGGCGACCTCGCGGTTGTAAAGGTGCTCGGTCACCTCGGCCATGGAAACGATGCTCGCCACCGGGAACCCGTACTTGGCCTCGATCTCCTTTTGCGCGGTGGTCACGCCGCCCTTGCCGACCTCCATGCGGTTGAGGCTCACGATCAGGCCCTTGACCTCGACGTTCGCGGCGTTCATGAGCTTGGGGTAGGTCTCGTCGATGGACTTGCCGGAGGTGGTCACGTCCTCGACCATCACCACGCGATCGCCGTCCTTGAGCTCGTAGCCCAGCATGCCGCCCTTGTCGGCGCCGTGGTCCTTGACTTCCTTACGGTCGGAGCAGTACTTGACCTCCTTGCCGTACAGCTTGTGCATGGCGATGGCGGTGACCACAGACAGCGGGATGCCCTTGTAGGCGGGGCCGAACACTACGTCGAAGTCCAGGCCGAAGTTGTCGTGGATGGCGCGGGCGTAGTACTCGCCTAGGCGCATGAGCTGCTCGCCCGTCACGTAGGCGCCGGCGTTCATGAAGAACGGGGACTTGCGGCCGCTCTTGAGCGTGAAGTCGCCGAATTTGAGCACGTCGGACTCGACCATGAACTCGATGAACTCTTGCTTGTAAGCCTCCATGAGGACTCCCTTCGACCTGCCCGGTCATAGTGCTGAGCATGTATTGGCTGCCTGTAAGGGTAGCAAAAACGCGCCCCGGCCGCTTGCAAGCGATCCGAGGCGCGTGGTGGCTGCCTTGTCTGCAGGGTGCGCTATAGGACGCGCCCTTGAGCGCGCCCAAAACGCCATGGCCTATTCTTCGTTGGAATCGGCGCTCCCGTCGACCCCCGCGCGCTCCTTCTTGGCAAGAGAGAGGAACGAGGAGCCAGCGACGGCAAGACCCGCCGCGCCGGTCAGCACCATCGTCGCGATGTCGCCCGTGCCCGGCAGTCCGCCCGCAGTCGCCTTGCCCGAGCTGGAAGCCGAGGTGCTCTGCGCGCCGTCCCCCTGGCCAGAGGTGGTCTTGTCGCCCGTGGTGCCAAGGGAATTCATGGGGTCGGGCGTGGTGTTCTGCTGAGGCGCAGGGTCCTTCGGGGTCGTCTTGCCGTCGTCTTCCTCATCGCCCGTGGAAGCATCCGCCTGCTCGTCGTCCGACGAGCCCTGACCCTCCCCGGCATGCGTGGAACCGCCGCCGGTCGTGGTGTCCTGCGTGGAGCCGTCCTGCGTCGAGCCGCCGCCTGCGGAGCCGCCCGTACCTGCGGAGTTGCCCGTACCTGCGGAGCCGTCCTGCGTCGAGCCGCCGTTGTTGCCGGTGCCGCCCTGCGCGGACCCGGAGTTGCCTGCGCTGCCGGACCCCGAACCGCCCGCGTTCTCCTGGTCACCCGACGAGCCCTGGCCCGCATTGCCATCGGGGACCGAAGCGTTGGGAGCGTCATCCGCATCGTCATCGGAGTTCTGGCTGCCACCGGCGTTCTGCTCGGCATCGGAGCCCTGACCGCCCTCGGGCGTCATGGCATCATTCGAACCCGCATCGCCGTCATGCGCCGCTCCGCCATCCGAGCCGCTCCCGCCAGAACCGGCATCGCCTTGCGAGCCTCCCTCAGAGCCATTCTGCCCCTCGGAGCCGTTGGGCGCATCGGGCGCGACCGGGAGGCCGGCGCCGGAATCGTCCTGCCCGGGCTCGTCGGCATTCGGCTGATCGTCCGTCTGCCCCTGGCCGTTCGCGTTCTGCTCCGCGTCATGCTGGTCCATGTACGCCAGGCAGGTGGCCTTTTCCTTCTTATAGCGGTTCTTCCAGCCGTCCCAATACTGAGGCTGGCTGGGATACCAATCGTCGACGTACTCAACCACCGTATCGCACAGAGCCGTAATCAGCTCGCGATCGGTCATGCTGTTGTCGATGTTCGCGCCCTTAAAGAACTTTTGCACGCCGCCCTGGCCAAACAGGTTGCACATGCCCCACACCAGACCCTTAACGCAATCCGCACGATCGCGCACGTCAACGCCGTAGGTGTTGAGCAGGGAGCTCTGAACCGGCAGGTAGTAGTTGTTGTACGCATAGGAATCCTGCAGGGCGGAGAACTCGGCGGGGTCGGCCGCATACGCCGCGTGCCACGCCTCGTTGAGGATTTGCGCGGGCGCGCTGAGCTGGCGCGACGTGTAGTCGTACATCTCGTACGACGGATTTTGCAGCACATCGCGATACGCGAGCGCCGCCCTGAGCATGTCGTACTTGGTGGAATTGTAGCCGTACACCTGCTCGATAAACGGCAGCAGGCTGTAGCGGCGGTCAAACTGGTAATAGCCCATCGCGTTGTAGCCGTCGCCATACGAGAGGCCCTTGTCGTAATCGCAACCGCTCTCGTACTTGGTGAAGTACTTCATCTCGTCGGAAAGCGACACGGGGGAAAGCGTGGAGGCAGAACGAGCCGAGGCGAACGTCGCAACGCCCTCGGTGCCCTCGTAGTAGTCCGCCTTGTCGTAGTCCGCGGGCGCGGGATCCCCCACGCCGTTGGGGTCGTTGTCCGTGGCGGGCGCCTGCTCGGTGTTAGCGACGGCGGGCAGGGCAACACCGCCGAACGCAAGCGTAACGGCAAGTCCGGCGACAACCGCCTTATTGCGATGCTGAGGCATATGTCCTCCTCGGGTCCGCCCTCCACATGGGGATGGCTGCGTTTAAGGTACGTTTGCGGCAAGGCCACAAAGGGATACACCAAGTATGAACGAAAAGATGCGTCCCGAATATGCGTTTTGGAGCGCATCTTCTTATTCTTCACCCCAAGCCCATGCGCCGTTGTCGAGGGCCCGGCGCGGCCCCGGGGCACTCGCCTTGAAACGACGAGGGGAACCGACGCCCTCGCGCCCGTTCCCCTCGCGGCACATGTTTTCAAGCGACGACTCGCCTTAGCAGATCTTGCACACCCAGCCGTGCACATCCTCGATCTCGCCGGCCTGGATGCCCGTGAGCGTGGCGCGCAGCTGCTTCATCACCGGGCCGGACGTCTCGTGACCAGCCGGGAACACCACGACCTCGTCGCCATCGTGAATCTCGCCAACAGGGCTGATGACGGCCGCGGTGCCGCACAGCCCGCACTCGGTAAAGGCGCCGGACTGCACTTCGGCCCACGTGACCGGGCGCTCGTCGACGGCGATCCCCAGGTCCTGGGCCACCTGCACGAGCGAACGGCGCGTGATGGAGGGCAGGATCGAGTCCGTATGGGACTTGGGCACCACGAGCGTGCCGTCCTTGGCGACGAACAGCACGTTGGCACCGCCGGTCTCCTCGACATAGGTGCGGGACTCGGAGTCGAGGTAGAGGTTCTCGGCATAACCCGCGGCATGCGCCTCCATGCCGGCCTTGAGGCTCATGGCGTAGTTGAGGCCGGCCTTGATGTTGCCGGTACCGTGGGGCGCGGCGCGGTCGTACTTGGAGACGCACAGCTTGACCGCCGTGTCGCCGCCCTTGAAGTACGGGCCCACAGGCGTCACGAGGATGCGGAACTGGTACTGGTCGGCGGGTTTGACGCCAATGACGTCGCCCGTGGCGATCATGAGCGGGCGCACGTAGAGCGTGGCCCCCGAGCCGAACGGCGGCACCCACGCGGCGTTGGCCTCGACGACCTGCTTGACAGCCTCAACGAAGCGGTCCTGCGGGAAGGCGGGCATCACGAGGCGCTCGGCGGAATCGGCCATACGCTGGGCATTCATGTCGGGGCGGAAGCAGACGATGGAGCCGTCGGCGGTGGTGTAGGCCTTAAGGCCCTCAAAGACCTCCTGGCAGTAATGGAAGATGCCGGCGCATTCGGACAGCGTGATGCTGTGGTCGGTGGCAAGGCAGCCCTCGTCCCACGCGCCGTCCTTGTAGTTGGACACGTAGCTGTAATCGGTCTTGCGATAGCTAAAGTCGAGGTTGCCCCAGTCCAAGTCCTTCTTCTCAACGGTCATGGCATGCTCCTTCGCACTCGTGCCCGTGCGTTCGCGAGAGGGGGTGGTCGACGCTCGGGTGCACCCTCCCGCGCGAGCGCGCGGTGTTTGTATACCGACAACAAAGCCAGGCGAAAACCGCCCAGTCGGTTTTGCGGCGAAGTTCATTGTACTGCACTCAAATAAAGCGTGTCATATGTACGAAATCTTTAACGAAGGAGACGCAATGCCCTCGAGGGCATTGCCCCGATGTGGCCGCGTGCCGGGCAGTTCGATTTCAATGCGAACGCGAAGGATCGCGGACGAGTCGAAGCCCACGCGGGATCTTTGGGCGACGGGGCCCGAACCCTCAACGAGAAACGGTAGCACAACTCGACAAAACTTCAGAATTCGGCGAAGTTTTGTCGAGCTGTGCCACCAATTGAAGCGCGGGCGAGCGAGGATAGCGCGGCGGCACCGCAACGAGGGACCTCGAAGCGCCTTGCCGCTCTGGAGCCTACTTACCTTCCGCGTTGCGGCGCTTTTGCTCGGCACGCGCCGGCAGGATGCGGAACTTGATCCACCAAGCCACCACAGCGACAGCTACGACAATGATGACGACCTTCACGACGCTGGACACCCACTCGGCCTGAGCGGTGATTTGCTCCCAGGCGCCGCCGGCCCAAAAGCCGAGGGTGCACAGGATGGCGTTCCACACCAGCGAGCCCACGAGGGTGTAGATCGCAAAGCGGACCATGTTCATCTTGGCAGTTCCGGCGGGAATGGAAATGAGGCTGCGCACCACGGGGATGCAGCGGCAGACAAGTACCGTAGTCTGGCCCTTGCGGTCGAACCAGCCGATGGCCTTGGCCACATCGTCGGAATGGAAGCCCAGCATGCGCATGGGCTTGGTGTCGAAGAAGCCCTCGAGGCGCTCCTGCGAAAGCAGGCGACCGATGCCGTAGAGGAAGTACGCGCCCACAACGGAGCCCACAGTGGCAGCGATGATGACTCCCGGGAGCGTCATCGCGGTTTGCGTTGCGAGGAAACCGGACAGCGGCAGGATGAGCTCGCTCGGGATGGGAGGAAACACGTTCTCGAACAAGATGAGGCCTGCGACCGCAAAATAGCCAAACTGGCTAATGAAACTGAAGAATGCCTCTTGCATGTGATGCCCTTCTAAGCGACTGCATTGATCAACTGCTGCAAAATGCAATGTTCACCATAATAGCGGTCGCGCATAACGCCTTGGTAATGTGCGCAGTCTTTCCAGAACCTCCTTGACATGGGAGGTGTGCGACATTGCGCGATCGGCGGACGGACCGACGCAACGAGGGCTCACCATCGGTATGCGGCCGGTGCCGTCTCGGGGCACATGCCGGCTTCCGACGCGCGAAAACGGTGCCGAGGTGCAGACCCAGCAGCGGTACGCAGCGAACGCGCCCAGAGCGGGACCGAATCTAGCGACCCGGGTCGGCGTTTTCGCGCGGTCACGGCCCCGCCTCTGTCTCCATCTTGTTAATCCTAGCGATTCTCTCGACATTACACGGGAGGGCGCGTACACTTGCACCTCACACGCCAAAAAAGCCAAGCGCCCCAGGAGGAAGACATGGGAGCCATCGCCACCGTCCGCGAGGACATCGCGACCGTCAAGGCCAACGATCCCGCCGCGCAGAGCAGCTTTGTGATCTTCCTCTCCTACCCAGGGCTCCACGCCAAGTGGATGCACACACCCGAACATTGGTTATGGGAGCACGGGGCACGCGGCCTCGCTCGCGTCCTTTCGCAGGTCACGAGGTTTTTCACCGGCGTCGAGATTCATCCCGCCGCTCAGCTTGGGCGGCGTCTCTTCATCGATCATGCCATGGGCGTCGTGATAGGCGAGACGACCATTGTCGGCGACGACTGCGTCTTGTACCAAGGCGTCACCCTGGGAGGCACGGGCAACGAGAGCGGCAAGCGCCACCCCACGCTTGGCAACAATGTCACCGTGGGAACGGGGGCCAAGGTTTTGGGCAATATCCATATTGGTGACAACGTACGCATCGGAGGCAACTCCGTTGTGGTGAAGGACGTGCCCAACAACTGCACGGTTGTTGGCATCCCCGGGCGCGTGGTCAAGCGCAACGGATGCCGTGTGATGAGCGAAAGCTTCGATGCAAGCTGCCACCGAGAGAACATGCCCGACCCCGTCGAGGAGGACTCGATCATGAACCGCGAGGGCATCGCGGGCAACGCGCGGCGCATCGCCGAGCTCGAGGCACAGGTTACCGAGCTTGAGGCATTGGTCAAGACCCTCGGGGGCGAAGAATGGACGCGAGGTCGAAAAGGGCAAGGGGATAAAACCAGTCCAGCCACTCACGAAAAACGCGAACTCAAACCTCCAGCGCGGTGATGGGGTCATCATGGCGCCATCGGGGCGCGCATAGGTGAACGAGGAAAGGCCGCATATGACCACGAGCACCTCAGGGGGCACGGCACGGGCGCCGTACTCCACGTCGAGCTTGAGGGAGAGCAGGGAATCCGCGGCTGCATCGATCTGATTCGCCCCGAGCTTGATTCAAAAGCGCCCCAACGCCCATCCGCCAGCTCCACCACGGCGTCTATCTCCCTGTTGAGTCCGTCGCGGTAGTCCAGGGCGTAACATGCCCCAGCTTCCACACACGCCGAATAGACATAGTGCGCCAACAGTTCAACCAATTTACCTTATGGGGATATCCTCCCCTCCCCCCGATGAAATTCCCGTCCATCGGCAAACGGTGCCGATATGCCGATGAGTGGTAGGGACCAGGATACAAGTCTGATACCAGCCGCAGCTATAATCCGCTGGATAACGCGCAGTTTATGCGTGTCTACTTTTACTGGTATTACTTTTGAGGATCGTTTGGGATTCAAATCCCATTCCCGGCCGCAAGAAACTTTACATTTCTGGCACGGACAAACATGTCCCCGCAGGTCATTCCCAACCCATAGCGCGCAAGTTTTTGGAACCGACTCCAAAAACTTGCAGAATTGACAAGTTTTTGGAACCGACTCCAAAAACTTGCATACAATACTCCTAAGGGTCGAATCGGGAGGAAAACATGATCATCCGGCAGAAATACCTCGACGCACTCACGTCTTTCCAAGACACCGACCTCGTCAAGGTGATCACAGGTATCCGCCGTTGCGGCAAATCAACGATGCTCGAGATGATGAGGCAAAAGCTCGTGGGTGACGGAGTCGACCCCAGCCGCCTCTTCACCTTCAAGATGGAATCCATGGAATTCGACGGCATCGAGGACTACCGCGAGCTCTACCACATCGTCCTCGATAAAATCCAAGGGGTTGAACATCCCTATCTCTTCTTCGATGAGCTGCAAAACATCGAGGGCTGGGAGAAGGCAATCAACTCGCTGCGCGTTGACTACGACTGCGACATCTATATAACCGGGTCCAATGCATTCCTGCTTTCCAGCGAGATCGCCACCCTCATTTCCGGCAGATACGTCGAGATACCCATGCAGACCCTCACGTTTTCCGAGTACCTTGATTTTCGGGGGGCGAGTCTGCCGAAGGGCGACCTTGGCAGCTCCGGCGTAGTCCAACTTGGAGACAGGTCATTCGCCACGACAAAGAGCCTGTTCGCAGATTATATGACCTACGGCGGATTCCCGTACCTTGCGACCAAAAAGCCAGAAAAGGCCGTCTGCTCCGCATACATCCGCGACCTCTACCAGACGATCGTGGTGCGAGACATACTCGCCCGAGAAAAGCGACGCGGCCACAAGACGATAACCGACCGAAAGCTCCTAGAGCGCATTTGCCTGTACCTCTCCGACAATATCGGCAACAGGACGTCCATCAACAAGATCGTCGGCACGCTCAAAGAGAACGGGGCTGCATCATCAAACAAAACAGTCGACTCTTATATCGAGGCCCTCTTGGAGGCGTATCTCTTCACCCGTGCCGACCGCTTCGACATCAAGGGGAGGGCCCTTCTTGCAACCGGCGGTAAGTATTACATCTGCGACACCGGGCTTCGGAATCATTTGGACGGATACAGAGGGTCGGACACGGGACGCCTTTTGGAGAACATCGTGCACAACCAGCTCGTCTTTGACGGTTATACCGTACACGTGGGGCACCTGCGAGCTGGTGAGGTCGATTTTGTCGCCAGCGGAAACTCTGGAGAGCGCTTCTACATACAAGTGACCGAGACAATGCTCTCTCCGGAGACGCACGAGCGGGAACTGACGCCGCTCCGGAAAATCCCCGATGAGTTCCCCAAGATCGTGCTCACACTCGACGAGGTGCACCCCACCGACGAGGACGGGATACGCATCATCAACATCATCGATTACCTCACGGGGAGCGCAGAGCTGTAAAACGGAAGGCCCTCCACCCATCATGCGCGACATGGGCGATGCGATATGATGTATCTCGCAGGTACCAACCCGAATCAGATAGGAGTGCCATGTTCCCCAAGCTCTTCGAGCCCTTCTCCATCAAGTCGCTCACCATGCGCAACCGCGTGGTGATGCCCGCCATGGGCACGCGCATGTGCCATGAGCGCGAGGTCACCGACAAGCTCGTTGAGTACCACCGCGTCCGCGCCGCCGGCGGCGTGGGCCTCTCCATCGTGGAAGTCTCCGCGGTCCACGCGCCCAGCTCCCCCAACTGCTTCCTCTCCATCGCCGAAGACCGCTTCGTCGAGGGGCACCGCCGCCTCACCGACGCCATCCACGGCGAGGGCGGGCGCGCCGGCATCCAGCTGTGGCAGGGCTCCATCGCCGTCGCCATGGACCCCAAAGCGCAGATCCTCGTGCCCCAGACCATGAGCGTCCACGGCTTCGAGATCCCCGGCATCACCGTCGAGCAGATCCACGAGGTCATCGACTGCTACGGCAAGGCCGCCGCGCGCTGCGTCGAGGCGGGCTACGACTGCATCGAGTTCCACTGCGCCCACAACTACCTGCCGCACTCCTTCCTCTCCGCCGGCCTGAACCACCGAGACGACGAGTGGGGCGGCTCCCTGGAGAACCGCGCCAAGTTCCCGCTCGCCTGCATCCGCGCCATCCGCGAGAACATCCCCGAAGACATGCCCCTGTTCATGCGCATCGGCGCGTTCGACGACTGCCTCGAGAACGGCATGACCATCGAGGACACCATCGAGTTCTGCAAGATGACCCGCGAGGCCGGCGTCGACGTGCTCGACGTCTCGCGCGGCAACATCGTCACCGCCGCCAACGCGCTCGAGGTGCCTCCGATCGACCTCAAGCCCGGCTTCAACATCGACAACGCCGCGCGCATCCGCCGCGAGACCGGCATGCCCACCATCGGCGTCGGCCGCATCAACACCCCCGAGCTCGCCGAGAAGATCCTCGAGGACGACCAGGTCGACCTCGTGGTCATGGGCCGCGCCCAGCTCGCCGACCCCGAGTTCTGCAACAAGGCGCGCGAGGGCAAGACGGACAGCATCGTGTATTGCGTGGGCTGCGACCAGGGCTGCCTGGACGGCTTTGCCAACCCGCGCGACTTCGAGCACATCACCTGCCTGCGCAACCCGCTCGTGGGCCACGAGCTTGACTGGAAGGTCGAGACCACCGACAAGCCCGAGCGCGTCGCCATCGTGGGTGGCGGCGTGGCCGGCCTCATGACCGCCGAGACCCTCGTGGCACGCGGCCACGAGGCCGTGGTGTTCGAGGCGGGCGACCACCTAGGCGGGCAATTCGTGACCGCCGGCAAGGCCCCCGGCAAGCATGAGATGGAGGTCGCAGCCGCGCTCATGGGCGAGCAGGCCAAGCGCTCCGGCGTCGAGGTGCGTCTGAACACCCCGTTCACGCCCGAGACCATCGCCGGCGAGCACTTCGACCGCGTGGTCATCGCCAACGGCGCCTCCCCCATCACACTCGGCCTTTCCGGCGAGAACATCCATGTCGCGCACGACGTGCTCGAGGGCGAGCCGGTCGCGGGCGAGCGCGTCGTCGTGATCGGCGGCGGTCTGGTGGGCTTGGAGGTCGCCGATGCGCTGGCGGTCGCCGGCAAGAAGGTCACCGTGCTGGAGATGGCCGAGCGCGCCGGCGCCGACCTGGGCTCCGCCCGTGCGACCTGCGTGTTTGGCAAGCTCGCCAAGCTCGGTGTGGAGATCCTCACCTCCACCGCCTTTGCCGGCCTCACCGAGGGCGGCGTGCGGGTGAAGTCGGGCGAGGACGAGCGCGAGATCCCCTGTGACGCCGTGGTGGTTGCCGTCGGTTCCCGCGCCCGCGATAACTCCGAGCTCGTCGCCGCGCTCGACGCTGCGGGCATCCCGCACTGCACCGTGGGCGACGCCGAGCGCCCGCGCCGCGCGCTGGACGCCATCCGCGAGGGCTTCCTGGCCGGACTTGAGGACTAGAGTAATCACGCCCCTGCGCAACAAGAAACCCCATCGGACCGTTTAACCCGATGGGGTTTTTCTTGCGCATCCATCGCTCCTACCGCGTGGCCTCAGACCTCTCCTCATCCGGCGTGGCAATCTCCTTGATGGTCGTCTCATCGCCTTGGATCAGATACGTTCTCTCGCTCCCGCAACGCGGGCAGATGCGTCCGTGCTCTACCGTGCCATAGGTGCTGTCGCACGCCTCGCAATATGTAACCGCGGGAACTTCCTCGACCACCAGCTCGGCCCCGCGCATCAAATCATGCTTGGCGCATGCCCAGTTCCAGCAGTCGGTGAGGTAACTCGGGATGATGCCTGACACTTCGCCGAGCTCCAACGTGACCGAGGAGACGCGACGCAGATTATTTTGCGTCGCAACCTCCTCAACGCTGCGGATGATATGGAAGACAATGCCCAATTCATGCATGAACAAAACTCCAAACTCAAAGGGTCAAAATGCCCCAGATCGCCTTGAAAGCCGAGAGGGCTAGGCCTTTTGGTCACCCCCCCCGGCTGAGGGCAAGATGGGTTATTTGGATCCCTTGGAGCCAAAGCGGATCTTGATCTCGCGCTTGAGCGCGTACTTGGCGAGCATGGGGACCTTCTTCTCGTACTTCACCATCGTGGAGCACTCGGGGTGCTCGCGATGCAGATGGATGGCATCGAAGGCGCACTTGGTCGTGCACAGGCCGCAGCCGATGCACTTGTTCTCGTCCACGATGCTCGCGCCGCAGCCCAGGCAGCGCGCCGTCTCGGCCTTGACCTGCTCCTCGGTGAACGTCTCCACGTACTCGCGGAACGGGCGCTCGCGCTCGGCCTCGTAGTTATGCACGGCGTCACCGCGGCTCGCGGTGTCGTAGCTGCCAAAGTCCACGTCGTCCTTATTGAGCTCACGATAGCTGCGCTGGTTGCGGCCGATGGTGAGCGTGGCGTTCTGCACAAAGCGGTGGAGCGACACCGCGGCCTCATGACCGGCGGCGATGGCGTCGATGGCGAACTTGGGGCCGGTGTAGACGTCGCCGCCCACGAAGATGTCGGGCTCGGCGGTCTGGTAGGTCTTGGGGTCGGCCACGGCGCCCTGGCCACGACCCAGCTCGACGGCCGTGCCCTCAAGCAGGTTGCCCCACTGGATGGACTGGCCGATGGAGAACACCACGCGGTCCGCGGCTACGGTGCGCGTCTCGCTCTCGTCGTAGGTCGGGTCAAAGCGGCCCTCGTCGTTGAAGACGCACAGGCAGCGCTTGAACACGATCTCGCGCACGCGACCGGCTTCATCGGCGTGAACCGCAACCGGGCCCCAACCGCAGGAGATGTGCACGCCGTCCTCGTTGGCCTCCACGACCTCCTCGACGCTCGCGGGCATGTCCTCGGAGCTCTCCAGGCAGAACATCTCCACGTGCTCGGAGCCCAGGCGCGCCGCGGTGCGGGCCACGTCGATGGCCACGTTACCGCCGCCCACCACGATGGTCCGGCCGGGAAGCGCGGCGGCCTCGCCGCCGTTCTCCTGCTGCTCGGCCACGGCGCGCAGGAAGTCCACCGCCACCGAGCAGCCCTCGGCGTCCTCACCCGGGATGCCGGGCAGACGGCCGCCCTGGCAGCCGATCGCCACGTAGAACGCCTTGAAGCCCTGCTCGCGCAGCTCGGCGAGCGTCACGTCGCGACCGACCTCGACGCCGTAGCGAATCTCGGCGCCCATCTCCTCGATGATGGCGACCTCGGCCTCGATCACACTCTTCTCCAGCTTGTAGCTGGGAATGCCGTAGGTGAGCATGCCGCCCGGGTGGGCGTTCTTCTCGAAGATGACCGGCTTGTAGCCCTTCTCGGCCAGGTAGAACGCGCAGGAGAGTCCCGCGGGGCCGGCGCCGATGATGGCGATTTTCTCCTCGAAGCCACCTTTGCGCGTGGGGGTCACGCGCTCGGGCATGTAGCGGTGCTCGGCAACGAGGTCCTGCTCGGCGATGAACTTCTTGACCTCGTCAATCGCCACGGCAGCGTCAATGCGGCCGCGGGTACAGGCGTCCTCGCAGCGACGGTTGCAGATGCGGCCGCAGATGGCGGGCAGCGGATTCTCGCGCTTGATGAGGGCGAGCGCGTCGCGGTACCGGCCCTGAGCTGCGAGCTTGAGGTAGCCCTGAACCGCGATATGCGCCGGGCACGCCGTCTTGCAGGGCGCGGTTCCCGTGTCGTAAGTCTCGATGCGGTTCTTGTTGCGGTAGTCCGGGCTCCACTTCTCCGGGCCCCACTTCACGGCGTCCGGCAGCTCCTGCTTAGGGTACTCCGGCACCTCGCCCGTGCTTGCGGCACAGAGCTTTTGGCCCAACTTGACCGCGCCCGCCGGGCACACCTCGACGCAACGGCCGCACGCCACGCACTTGTCGGCCTCGGTGCGCGCCACGTACGCGGAGCGGGAGAGGTTGGGCGTGTTGAAGAGCTGCGACGTGCGCAGGGCGTAGCACACGTTCACGTTGCAGTTGCAGATGGCGAAGATCTTGTCCTCACCGTCGATGTTCGTGATCTGATGGACGAAGCCGTTGTCCTCAGCCTGGCGCAGAATGTCGTAGACCTCTTCGCGTGTGATGTAGTGGCCGCGGTCGGTCTCGACCACGTAGTCGGCCATATCGCCCACGGCGATGCACCAGTCGTTGGGGTCGTCGCCGCACGCCTCGCCTAGGATGGAGCGGCTCATGCGGCAGCTGCACGCGCTGGCGGCGTACTTGCCGTCGTACTTGTCGAGCCAGTGCTCGATGTGCTCGATGGAAACGGAGCGGTCCTCCATGGAGATGGCCTGCTCCACCGGGATGACGTGCATGCCGATGCCCGCGCCTCCGGGCGGGACCATCGGTGTGGCCTTGGCCAGGGCCCCCTTGGATGCCTGTTCGAAGAACTTGGCCACCGCCGGGTGCTCGTCGATCTGGGACTGGCGCATGTTGAGGAACTCGGCCGACCCGGGCACGAGCATGGGCAGGACCCACTGCTTGGTGCGCGTGGGGTTCTCCCAGTTGTACTCGAGCAGACCGATGTAGCTCATCTCATCGAGCAGCTTCTCCAGCGGCTCGGCCTCCGTGCCCGTGGCTTTGACCGCGTCCGCGAGCGTGTAGGGGCGACGCATCTTCATCTTGAGCAGCACATCGGCCATCTCGTCGGTCGTCACCTCGGCGAACGCCCAGTACTCGAAGGGCTTGAGCTCCTTGCGACCGAGCAGGCGGTTCGTGCAGTGTTCGCACAGCGCCACGATCTTGGGGCGCGGGTTCTCGGGAATCGGCGGGACGAACTCGGATCCGATATCGGGCTCGGTGAACGAGATGCCGGGGCCGTTGACGATCATATGGGTTCCTTTCCTGGGGTTCGAAGGTGCCTCAATTTAGGGACAGTCCCTAAATTGAGGTGCTCCGTCTAAGTTCGGGGTTCCTATTTCGCGGTCTTCCACTCCGACACGCGCTCGCGGAGCCAATTCGCCCACACGTCGATGCCCTCGCCTGTCTTGGCGCTGATGGGGATGATGGTCGCGTTCGGATTGCGCATGAGGATGTTCTCGCGCACACGCTCCATGCTGAACGTGTCGAACACCGGCAGCGCGTCGATCTTGTTCACGAGCACCACGTCGCAGATGCTGAACATGAGCGGGTACTTGAGCGGCTTGTCGTCGCCCTCCGGCACGGACAGGATCATCGCGTTCGCCGAGGCGCCGGTGTCGAACTCCGCAGGGCACACGAGATTGCCCACGTTCTCGAGGATGGCCAGGTCCGTGGCAGCGCCCTCCGCCTCGTCGGCGAACAGCTCGTCCAGGCCCTGCTCGGTCATGTAGGCGTCCAGGTGACACATGCCGCCCGTGTGCAGCTGGATTGCGCGCACGCCCGTATCGAGAATGGTGCGCGCGTCCACGGCGGAATCGATGTCGGCCTCCATGACGGCAATGTTGAGCTCGTCCTTGAGCGCCTCGATGGTGCGCGTGAGCGTAGTGGTCTTGCCCGAGCCCGGGCTGGACATCAAATTGAGCAGGAATGTCCCGCGCTCGCGCAGCGTCCCGCGCAGCTCCTCCGCCTTGCGATCGTTATCGGCGAATACGCTCTGCTTGACCTCTATAACGCGAACATCTCCCATGAGCCCTCCCAACTGGCATTTCTCTGTCATATGCCGTTCAGCGAATTCGTTGACACTTTGTCAAATTACATATTGACGTTTTGTCAACAAAGGTCAAGACTGGAATCGGTAAAGGCAGGGACAACAAGGAGGAACGGTCATGACCAGCGAAGCACCCAGTCATCACGAGCGACTCGCACACGACGATCGGCGCGGTGACATCCTCGCTGCCGTGCGGTCCGCCATCGAGGAAGACGGAATCAGCCGCCTGTCCATCTCTTCCATAACCAAGCGCGTGGGCTGCACGCGCTCGCTGTTCTATCATTACTTCCCCACTAAGGAAGACGCGCTGCAGGCCGTCCTCGACCAGAGCATCGATGCCTTTGTCGAGCGGCTCATCGATTGGAACGCCAGCCGTGTGCCCGGAGACATCGAAGGCGCCCTTGACCAGGCGGCCCATCTGCTCAAATCCATGGTGGGCGGCGATTCTGACCACACGGCGCGCTCCGTGGCGCACGGGGGAGATGCCTCGCTTTATGCGTCGTTCGTACATCGCGTTGCCGACCGCACCGCCCGCTACGTGTGCTCGTCGACCGTCGTTGACTTCGCCGCTCGCCACGAGGTGCGCATCGACCACCTGTACGAAACGTTCTACGTGCTCATCACCGGCCTCATCATGTATGTGCGCACGCACCCCGATGCACCTGAGGAAACCATCAAGGACATCATCGCGAGCACGCTGCACATCGAGGGGTACACGGCGAAGTACCCCGAACGCCGCCCCGTCCGCTAGGGGCTTCCTCCTCGAATGCCGATCAAGGCCGCTACGGCCCGAGATAGAAAGGGGAACCCATGTTGTTCCAAGTCTATGGCGAGAACGCCATGTCCCAGTGGCTGGGATGGATCATGGTCTTTGCCGGCCTGATCATCGCCAACGAAATCGCACGTCGCTCCAAGATTGGCGGCATCGTGTGCTTCCTCGGCATCCCCGCCGTGCTCACGGTCTACTTCATCTCCATCTACGTATGCGCCGGGATGGGCATGGAGTGGGCGCTCAACAACCCCACGTACCTGCACATGGGCAGCTGGTTCCACTACGCCAAGCTCTACGCGGCAACCGCCGGCTGCATCGGCTTCATGATGCTCAAGTACGGCTGGGGCAAGCTCGGCCGCAGCGAGGCGTTCAAGGTGTTCCCCTTCGCCATCGTGGCCATCAACATCCTCATCGCCGTGGTGAGCGACTTTGAGAGCGCCTTCCGCGCGTTCGGCACCACGTGGATCAGCTCCGAAGGCGTTGAGCTCATGGGCGGCTGGCACAACGTTTTCAATGGCATCGCCGGCTTGATCAACATCTTCTGCATGACCGGCTGGTGGGGCATCTACCGCTCCAAGAAGGGCGACGACATGCTGTGGCCCGACATGACCTGGGTCTACATCGTTGCCTACGACCTGTGGAACTTCTGCTACACCTACAACTGCCTGCCCACGCACGCCTGGTACTGCGGCCTGGCGCTGCTGCTTGCCCCCACCGTTGCCAACATGCTGTGGAACAAGGGCGGCTGGATCCAGAACCGCGCCAACACGCTCGCGCTGTGGTGCATGTTCGCGCAGGTGTTCCCCATGTTCCAGGACTACTCCGTGTTCTCCACGAACTCCGTGAACAACCCCAGCGTGAACCTGGTGGTTTCTGTGATCGCGCTCGCCGCCAACGTCGCCGCGCTGGCCTACATCATCTACCGCGCCAAGAAGCTCGGCGTGAACCCCTACAAGCATGAGGTCTTCAAGGGTACGCGCGACTTTGAGCAGGCCATGGCCCGCGCCGAGTAGCGAAGCAAATCCAGCAAGCAACTCCCATGACGGCGGGGCGTCCTACAACTAGGGCGCCCTGCCTTATTTGAAGGGACTTGCATGCCTCTTCCGATGCCCCTGCAGTGAAACTGTGCAGGGGCGCCTGCACACGTTCTGGGCGCCTGTGCATGTTTGGGGCGCTTGCACATATCGAGCACGCTGCGTCGCAGGCCCACTGCTCGCAGGCGAACGTGCAAGCGTTCTCGATCGCATCGCGCAGGCTGTCGTGCTCCCGCCCGCGTTTGATAACTAGAAGGCAACTAAAAACGTTTGTTCATATTTATAAAACCGCTGGTAGAAGACGTGGCGCTTATGCCCCTCATCGTGATTTGTGATTCTGGCGCAACTAAAAGCCCGCAACAAAGGCGTAGCTTCACCCTTAAGGGTCGGCCCCTAAAGGTGCCCGATGGAAGCCCAACTCATAAGGAAAAACCCGGGCCGTTCAAACGACCCGGGTTTCAAATTCGACTGGTGCGGCGTACAGGATTCGAACCTGTGACGTTCTGATTCGTAGTCAGACCCTCTATCCAGCTGAGGTAACGCCGCAACGCGAGGAATATATTGCCACTCGCCTTTAGTAGAGTCAAGCACAATTTGCATTTTTTGTAAGCTGTCGAGTCTGTGCGATTTCGCAGCCCGCGCCGCCGAGTCCGGCATCCGCACGCCCAAGCCGCGAAGGGGCTGAAAAGAAAAACCCGGGCCGCCTGAGCAGTCCGGGTCTTCAAGTCGACTGGTGCGGCGTACAGGATTCGAACCTGTGACGTTCTGATTCGTAGTCAGACCCTCTATCCAGCTGAGGTAACGCCGCAACGCGAGGTATACTATGCCACCCATCATGCATCTCGTCAAGGAAATTGAGCGCAGTTTTTCTTTTTTTTGGAATCAACGCTGCATCCAGTATCGACAGCCTCAAGAACGGCGCGTTCCTTCCTTTAGCGAGCGATCGGAGCCTCGTAAACGGCATAGGGAACCACGAGGCGCCGCAAGAGCGCGCGAATGCGAGAGAAGCAGTCGTATCCCGTGTACTCAAGACGCAAGATGGCAGGCAGCTGCCACGGCTCGTCGACATGGAAATATCCCATAAGAGCCTCGAGCCCCATTGGCTCCACAACCGCCTCAATGCGATGGGGACTCTCCTCAAAGCACCACCGCGTTATTGGCCCATCACTTTCCTGCAGGATCTCCAATGCACCCTCTGGCGTCACCACGCACTCAACACGCAAATCCTCCTCGTCCTCTTGACTCTCAAACAACATCACGCCGCAATCGAATACGTCCATCGGCATCCTCTCCGCCCCTCCTTGCCAACCCTTCTGGCTACAGTATACCCAAATTAGAACACTTGTTCGTAGAACTTCTGTTCGTATTACATGAAGAATTTAGGGCTTTACGAGGGACGTATCCATGGACCACGGGCCAGGGTGGCGAACCCGCAACCCCTCCATCGAGCGCCATGCGAACGCAGCGCTCGCCGTCGTGTACAAACGCCACTCTCCCCGTCGTGTGCGAAAGCTACGTATCCGCAGCTTCTCTATCTATCACCGCGCAGAACCCAATCGGCGGCACGGAAACCACGAAGCCCCCGATGCACCATCGCATCAGGGGCTTCACACGGACGTATTCGTTTGACACAGCCGGGACGCATCGTACAACGGATGAGGGGCATCCCGCCCAATAGGAATCGTTCCGCATCGAAAGAGCCGCTTTTGATGCACACGGCGGCACGACCCGGTTGGCCACTACACCAAAATGCCTTGGAAAAACAGGAGCCAGCAGATTAGCGTCATCGCACCGAACGCCACCAAAAACGTGAGGTAAAACCCACGGCACAGCCCGCGCTTGGAATCGACGAAGTACCGACCAAACGCCAGGGCTGCCGCCGTCAGCATCGGTGCGGCACAAGTTGTGGAAACGCCTACACTCACGCCCACCTGAAAAGCAAAAAACGGAATGGCGATCGTTCCCAGCAACACGGCGCCCGCAAGCAAGAACGCGCTTTTAAAAGTAAAAGGTACGGTGCCAGTCGCCTGCACCTCGTTTGCCATATCCTCGGGCATTACGCCCACGAGCTTTGCAGACTTACCCACACTTTGCTTAGCCTCGGTGCGCAGGCGATCGGCGTCCTTGCGCGTTGGATCAGCCACCGTACCACGCGCAGCGAGCTGCGCCTTGCTCTTCTTTGCCATTACTCGCTCCTTGGAGGATTGATTATGCTTCCCAAAATCGCTCTGGCAGACGCTCCCGTTGCAGAGGGGACGTTTGAGGAACGTCCGGCGATCGTCTGATTACCCATAACCGCAAAGGCAATCGCTTCTTTTGCGTCCGAAGAATACCCCAACTCATCCTGCGTGCACACCCGCACCCTAGGCATGCGTCGCGCGATGCGCGCCATGAGCGTGGCGTTATGGGCGCCCCCGCCGCCCACGATCAGCTCATCGAGCGCCCCATCAAGCCTTGACACAACGAACTGCTCGCACGCACGGACAACGCTGAGCGCAGTAAGTTCGGTGAGGGTAGCAACGACATCCTCCGCAGCCATATCCGCATGTGCGCGCAAAAAGTCCTCCACAAACTGCGCGCCAAACATCTCGCGCCCCGTCGACTTGGGCGGATCAGCAGAAAAAAACTCGTTGGACATCAGGTCCGCGAGCACCTGCTCGTTCACACGGCCTCGTGCTGCAATGCGGCCGCCGTCATCGTACTCGACGCCAAACAGGCGACGGCAGGCCTCATCGACAGCCATGTTGCCCGGACCGGTGTCAAACGCGAACACGCCGTCCTCATTGCAGCCTTTGGGCAAAACCGTAACGTTACCAATGCCGCCCACGTTGAGCAGCACGCGATTGAGTGTGCGCGAGCTGTACAGGACCGTCTCGGAAAATGGAACGAGCGGGGCGCCCTGACCACCGGCTGCCATATCCATGGCACGGAAGTCGTACACCACGCGGACGTTGTGGTCCCACGCGATACGCGCGGCATCGCCCAACTGCAGCGTGCCGGCGTGATAACGCTCGTCATCCTCATACGCACGCGAGGCATCGGGCTCGTGCCAGATCGTCTGGCCATGGCTTGCCACAAACCCTAAGCCAGAAGGCTTCACACCCGCCGCGGCACACACTGCGCCGACTGCACGCGAGAACAGGTGCCCCAGCTCCGCATGCAGCGAGCACAGCAGGCGCGAATCGCCGCCGCCGGGCGCGCACGCCTCCAGAATGCGAGCCTTGGTAGCCGTGGGCATGGGATACGTCATGAACTCACGCAGCGCAACAGTCGTCTGGCGGTCAACGCCCTCGATTTCCACAAGCGCGCAATCCACGCCATCCAGGCTTGTCCCGGACATCAAGCCAACTGCCAACATCCCAAACCCCTCACTCGGACAACCGGCGCGCGAGCAGCAGACATGGACCCGCCGTCGGACCATACGCCGGCTCCACAAGCTCAAACCCGTTAGGCAGCAAGCGGCGCAACGGTCCGAGCAGCAACTCGCCGGCGCCCTCAAACACGCCGCCCACGTAGCCCACGGGCACTGGATCGGTAGGATCAAACATCCCTCGAGCGGCCGCGGTGATAATCTGGGCAAGCTCGCTTGCTGCCCGGTCGTACACATCGAGCGCACACGCATCACCCGCCATTGCCGCTTCGCGCAGCACGCGCGTGAGCGACGCGACCTTTGTGCGGTCGCCTTGCAGCTCATCGCGAACATAGGCAATGAGCCCGTATGCGTCGCTGAGCCCAAGGCGGTCCAGCACCACATCGTACAGGGGACCGCGGGGATCTCTCCCGTCGGCTTGGCGGCTGAACAGGCGCAGGACCTCTCGTCCCATCCACCAGCCGCTTCCTTCGTCGCCTATCTGAAATCCCCAACCGCCAGCGCGGCAGTCGCGCTCACCGCGCACCGCGTAGGCAATTGAACCGGTGCCGCAAATCACCGCAGCCCCGTCACGGGCGGCAAGGCTCGACGCCCATGCAGCTCGCACGTCATTTACGAGCTCGTACGGATGCCCGCCAGCAACCGCTCGCACGACCTCTTCAATCGAGGCGCGGATGTGCGCATCTTGTCCATAACCCGCCAGGCCAAAGCCCATACCGACATCATCGCTCGCCTCGGCAAGCAACGCCTCCACTCCTTCGGAAAGCACCGCGCGCATGCCGTCGTACCCAACTTGGCCCGCATGGCACGTGGGCAGCCTCAGCTGCTGCAACACGTTCATGTCGGAATCGTACAGCTCAAACAGCGTCTTGGTTCCACCGCCGTCCACGCCGATCCACTGCATGCCTAGCGCACCTCCCTAAAGCGGAACTTTTGCCAGGGACGAATGGTGTCGAGCAGGAAGTGCTCGATCTCGGGCACATGGCCCACCACGGAGCTCTTGCCGCTGTTCTCCATGTCGGCGAGCGCGATCTGCAGCTCGCCGGCGTAGTGGCCGTACTCGCTGCTCTCAATTACCACGTCGCCACGACGGATCGTGGCAGGGGCGTTGAGGACTTTGAACTCGTGGCCCTTGTACTTAACGCGGCTCTGCGTGGAGCGCAGGAAGTTGGCCGAAACGTCACCGCGGTTAAAGTGCAGCTCGTCCAGAACGATGCTGCGCTCGACCTCCGGCAGGTTGCCGATGAGCTCGACATCGAAGCAGACGAGGTTGCGCGGCAGGTCCTTCAGGATCGCGAGTTCCTCGTTGCTCGGATAGCAGTTCGAGATGATCACGTCGTCGATGGTCCCCATCGAGATGAAATGCTCCACCTGCAGATGCAGCGGCAGGTGGCGGTGCATCTCGAGCGTCGGCAGACCGTCCGTCACGGGCCAGTTGGCAAACGTGTCGCTTGCCTGGGACGTCACGAACGCGGCCGTTTGCAGGCCATAGCGGCGGAAACTCTCGGTGCACTTCTCAAAGTGCTCGAGCGTAAGACCAGAGTAGTTGTGCGGATAGAAGTTGTGGCACCCCACCAGGCGGTTCGTGTCGGGACAGTAATCTATGATGGTGTCCACGTAATGCGTATCGTTGCTCATGTTGATCTCAACGAGCAGCCCCTCGGGGTTGAACGTCATGAGCGATTCCTCGCTACCGGTAAAACCCATGTCCAGGCGGATGCCGTCGGCGCCGATCTCCTTGAAAAACGACAGGTCCTTATACGAGACGCCCAGCTCGTCGAACACGCGAGGATTGCAGTCGAGCATGACCTCGAAGCCCAGCTCGTGTGCTCGATTGTTCATCTCGATGTAATCGCGCTTGAGCGTCTCTCGGTCATCCTCGACCGAGAGCAGGCAGCTGAAGATGCGCGAGAATCCGGCCTCGGCCGCGCGCTCCATATACGCGAACGTCTCTTCCTTGGTTGCCTTTTCGGGATAGATGGAAATGCCCAGGCGCTTCATGAGGTTCCTTTCGTCGGTTCGCACGAGCCGGTGGGCCCGTCGGCGGGAATGCAAAACAATAACGGGTCCCGAGCTACCTTGTGCCCGGGACCCGTGCGATGGCTACACAGCGGTCACGCTAACGCTTACGCGGCGTCGACGGCGGGCTTCTCCTCGAGCGAGCCCTCCTCCTTGAGCTGCTGCTTGTCATACATCTTGACAAACGGCAGGTAGCAAAGGACGGAAACGATGATCAGGGCAATGCACAGCACCGAGGCGCGCCAGTCGCCGCCGGTGGCCAGGTAGGCACCAATCGGCCCGGGCAGGGTCCACGGAGCGGTCACGATCACCTGGTTCACCAAACCCATAGAGGTAACGACCCAAGCGATGACCGCGCAGATCATGGGGGTGAAGATGAACGGGATGGCGAGCGTGAGGTTAAGCACGATGGGCGTACCGAAGATCAGGGGCTCGTTGATGTTGAAGATCGCCGGGACGACGGCAAGACGGCCGAGGTCCTTGAGGTACTTGGAGCGGCAGACGGTCACAAGCAGCAGCGCGAGACCGATGGTGCAGCCAGAGCCGCCAATCCAGATGAACCACTGATAGAAGGGCTCGGCGGAGATGGCGGGCAGGGCAGTACCGGCAGCACCAGCGGCGACGGCGTTGGCGTTCTGCTCAAGCAGGGTCAGCCACAGCGGACGGGCAATGGATCCCACGATGGACACGCCGTGAATACCAAAGAACCAGAAGAAGCAGGTGAGGAAGACGATGAGCAGGACACCCGGAAGGGTATCGGTGGCACTCACCAGCGGGGCGATAATCGTGGCAACGGCGTTGTGCCAGTCGAAGCCCACGAAATACGTCAGGGAGCCGATGACCAGGATCACGATGAGCGTAGGCGTAAGTGCCTCGAAGGAGCGGGCGACCGACGGGGGAACCTGCTCGGGCATGGTGATCTTGAACTTGGAGTTGTTCGTGAAGCGGAACACGTTGATCGCAAAGAAGGTCACGATCATGCCCACGAACAGACCGCCGCCGCCCAGATTGGCCATGGGCAGCACAAAGCCGGCAACGCCAGCCTCGGCCTCGGCGGCAACGTTGACCGGGGTGAAGGTCAGCAGGAAGGCCATGACGGACAGGATGCCGCCCGACACGCCGTCGAGGTTATAGGAACGGGCGAGGCTGTTACCCATGCCAAAGACCGCATAGAGCGCCATGATGTACATGGTCATACGGTAGGGCAGCAAAATCGTGGCCGCGTTGCCGGACAGGAACTTGTAGATCTCCCAGTCCTGGGGCAGCGGCGGCATGGCAACGATCAGGAAGAACGAGCCGACGATGATGAGCGGCAACGCGGAAACAACGCCGTCACGCACGGCAAGCAGATAGCGGTTTCCACCGAGCTTGCTCATGATAGGCCCGAGAGACCTATCGAGGAACGCTTGGAACTTGTCCATGTGTTCGCATCCTTTCTTACTCAGGGGCGCTCGACCGCCGAGCGCACGTGGGCCTTAGCCCAAAATCTCATCGACCTGCTTGAAGATGTTCTCGCAGCGAGCCATCGCGTAATCCTGGGGCTGCATGGCGGCAACCGGGATGGACACCTTGGCGGTGATGCTGCTCTTCTGGTACGCAATCTGCGGACCGAGCAGGATAACGTCGTACTCGGGGGCCTTGTCCTGGCACACGCCCATGGCGCAGGCATCCACCTTGAGCGAGAAGCCCTTTTCCTCGGCATACTTCTGCATCTTGGTCATCAAAATGGTGGTGGACATGCCACCAGAGCACACGAGCAGAATCTTGTAGTCCTTCATGGTTACCACCTTTCACTGGTGCTTTCGGATTTGGTTTTGCTCCAGAACTTCCGAAAAGCGCTCATAGTTGCGATTGACGAATGATTTGAACAGGATGTCGATAACCCCCAACTGCCCAATGCGCGACGCCATGGCGGCGGAGCGCATAAGCGGCTCAGTCGACCCCACAAAGAGGACTTCGTCGGCGTGACGTGCAAGCTCCGAATCAAACCCGGAGCCCGTGATCGCGATCACCTTGCCTCCACGTTCGCGCGCGAGATTCACGCACGCGTTGACCTCCGAGGTCGATCCCGAATAGCTGATCGCGATGGACAAGTCCTGCGGACCGCTATTCGAGGCATACAGCAACTGCCCATGCCAGTCGTCAATCAGATTGCAGCTCACCCCAATCCTCAAAAGCTTGTAGTGCAGGTCGCGGGCGGAGAGCAGTGATGCTCCCATCCCGAATAGGTTGATGGTTCGCGCGGCTTCCATAAGGTCAACGCAAGTGTCGTACACCTCCGGCTCGTTGAGCTTGCTCACTAGGAGCAACGAATCGACGTTGCCCCTCGTCACCTTCTCAATCGTCTGGAGCGTCGTGTCTGTTGGCGCCAGATCGTCGATCTTGGAAAGCTCGCTCTCGCGTAGCAATGCCAAGTCATATATAAGAAGGTGTTGAAACTCCTTGTAGCCTTTGAGACCCAACTTTTTGCACATGCGCGTGATGGTCGAGGGCGAGGCGAATGTATGCGCCGCCAACTCATGGATACTCAGACCCGAAATGGCCTCGGGGTCGTCGAGGATCCTCCCAATCAAGTCGCGCTCGGCGGGACTTGCACTGTCCTTATGCTGCTTTAAACGAACCAAGAGACCTGCCATGCGGCATCCCTCCAACCTGGACTTCATTGTAGATAGTGAAAATTATTTGTCATCGTATTGCGCAATACAAGAAATTTAATTTTAACTTTTGACGAGAACGGGCCGTAAACGGTCGTTTATCGCCACTTACAGAGCCCTTGCATGACACGTTTGGCCGTCGCCATCCAAAATGGCATGTCGAAGACCCCACTTGACTGAAATGCATTTTGTTTCCATTTCACCCACTTTACCTGCACTTTTAACAGCAGTAATTGCACATTTCTATCACTGGACGCCGGCCTCGGACCCCTCTCGCCCTCGCAAGCCGGGCATCCTTGTCGCGCCCATGAGCATGGTCTATCTTCAAAGCGAGCCCGCATATGGGCACGTACCAATCATCCATGTAGAAAGGCCCGCCCATGAACGAGTCTGCAGAGACCTCCCCCGAAATGATCGCATTTGGCCTGATTGCGCAGGCGGGCGATGCGCGCAGCAAGGCCTATGAAGCGCTTGCCGCCGCCAAGAAGGGCGATTTTGAGCAGGCCGAGGAGCTTATCGCGCAGGCCGAGGCATCAGTGCTCGAGGCGCATCACATCCAGACCTCGTTGCTCGCCAAGGAAGCGAACGGCGACCACACCGAAGTGAACGTCATGCTTGTCCACGCTCAGGACCATCTTATGACGGCGATCCTTGCCAAGGAGCTCATCGCCGAGATGATCGAGATGTACCAGGCTATGAGCGAACGCAACTAACCTAAGGACGGCACGTATGGTAGATCTTTCCAAGCTCACCACCGAACAACGCAACCCGCTCACGCTCGAACTCGACACGTTCAGCGCGCTGCAGATTGCACAGGCCATGAACGCCGAGGACGCCAATGCCGTCAAAGCAGTCGAGCGCGTGCTTCCGCAGGTGGCACAGGCTATCGATTGGGCCGCCGCGTGCCTTGCAGCCGGCGGGCGCATCGTTTACCTGGGCGCCGGAACGAGCGGACGCCTGGGCGTACTCGATGCTGTCGAATGCCCGCCCACCTTTGGCGTCGATAGCGATGTTGTTGTGGGCCTAATCGCCGGCGGCGAAGACGCTTTTGTCAAAGCGCGTGAGGGCGCCGAGGACGACGCCTCCCAAGGCGAGCAGGACCTGCGCGCCATAGACCTTTGCGAGCACGACCTGGTTGTTGGCATCGCCGCTAGCGGCAGGACCCCCTATGTGATCGGCGGCCTGTCCTACGCCCGCGAGCTTGGCTGCAAGACCGCCGCGCTGGCGTGCGTGCCCTCCTCGCGCATCGGTAAGGTCGCCGAGCTCGCCATCGAGCCCGTCACGGGCCCTGAGGTCCTCACCGGCTCCACTCGTCTCAAGGCGGGCACCGCTCAAAAGCTCGTCCTCAACATGATTTCCACCGGAGCGATGACGCTTTCCGGCAAGGTGTATCAAAATCTCATGGTCGACGTTAAGCAGACCAACGAGAAGCTCCACGCGCGCGCCCGCAATATTGTGGTCGAAGCCTGCGACTGCACACCCGAGGTTGCCAGCACCGCCCTTGAGGAGGCGGGTGGCAGCGTCAAGCTCGCGGTTACGAGCATCCTGCTCAACCTGCCCGCAAGTCAGGCCGCCGAGGCCCTGGAGGCTTCGGGCGGACATGTGCGCCGGGCACTCGAGGAGCGCGGCTCATGCTAACCACTTCTCAACCGGTCGGGACCTCCCTACCCCGCCCGCTCGCCAGGCGCCGCCTCCTTTGGGGCGGCGCCACTGCCAGCAGCCAATACGAGGGCGCCTTCGACACGGGCGGCAAGGGCCTTGATACGCAGGACGTGCGCCCGTACCTGCCGCGCACGAGCAACGCCACCACCGCCACGCGCCTCCTCACGCGCTCCGCAGTCGAACGCGCGAAGAATGACTCACAGGGAACATACCCGTTCCGCACCGCATCCAACGGCTACGAGCACCTGGACGAGGATATCGCCCTGCTCAAGGAGCTCGGCATTGACATATACCGTTTTTCCATTAGCTGGGCGCGCCTATTCCCCAACGGCGACGAGCAAGAGGCCAACGCGGAGGGCCTTGCCTACTACGACCGCGTCTTTTCCGCCGTGCGTAACGCGGGCATGAAGGTTTTCCTCACACTTACCCACTATGCGCTGCCACTCAATCTTGTGGAGAGCTATGGCGGCTGGACCAACCGTGTGCTCATTGGCTTCTACGTGCGCTTTGCGCAGGTTGTGTTTAAACGATGGGGCGAGTTCATCGACTTCTACCTGCCGTTCAACGAGATTAACGCAGGATACTTTAGCCCATGGAACGGAGTGGGCCTCATCAAGCCCGAGGACGGCCCGTACAACCAGTCCGATGTGTTCCAATCGCTGCATCATCAATTTGTGGCGAGCGCCCGCGTCATCGAGATGCAGCGCCGCATAGCGCCCGCATGCCAGTCTGGCTGCATGGTAGCCGACTTTTGCTACTACCCGCACACGTGCTCACCCGAGGACAACCTCAAAACCATTCGCGAAGAGCAGGTCAATCAGTGGTTTGCCATCGACGTGCTCGCACGGGGCTTTTACCCAACCTATATGGACCGGTTCTTTGCCGAGCATGGCATTCACATCGAACTGAAGCCCGACGATCTTGAAGTACTTGCGCGCAACACCTGCGATTTTGTAAGCATCTCGTACTACCAGTCGAGCGTGTGCTCCACCAATGAGACCGCCGAGCACACCGCGGGCAACCTTGTCTGCACGGTTAAGAATCCCTATCTGCAGGCAACCGAGTGGGGGTGGCAGATCGACCCCATCGGACTGCGCACCGCACTCAACAAGCTGTACGACCGTGTACACAAGCCCATCTTCATCTCCGAGAACGGTATGGGTGCGCGCGATGTGCTGGAGCGCGATAACGGCAACGCGGTTGTGCACGATCCATACCGAATCGACTATCTATCTCGCCATTTTGAGCAGATTGACGAGGCCGTCGCCGATGGCGTTGATGTGATCGGCTACATCATGTGGGGTGTAATCGACATCGTAAGCGCCGGCAGCTGCGAGATGGAGAAGCGCTACGGTGTGGTCTACGTCGATGCCGACAATCACGGCAACGGCACGTACGGGCGCATCAAAAAGGACAGTTTTACCTGGTATCGGGATTTCATCAGCTCGCGCCACGGCAACGAAGAGTAGACGCGGTCGAGACCCGAGCTTTGCATCAGGGCCACCACCTCGACACGTCTACCGTCTCGATCCCCCTCCACCCCACAATCACCGCTGCGGGAGCGATCGCCTCGGGGGCGCCCCATCCCGCACCCCCCCCGAGACGTCTTCGCTCTTTTCTCCATGACGCAGATGCTCCCAATGTGCGAAACCCGCCTTTTGAAACGATCCGGTCCGTTTCAAAAGGTGGGTTACGCACAGAAATAGCCATGGTAATGTGCTTTACCACCGGTTTGAAATAAGTCGCCCCGTTTCAAAAGGTGGTTTCCGCACATTGTCGCGGGGCGCGTGAACTCCCGCAAAAGAAAAAGCGGCCACCTCACGGCAGCCGCCCTTCATCGACGCACTTTCGTAGCTCCGCGCCTTACGCCAGGGGCTCGATCTTCTCCATGCCGCCCATGTAGGGACGCAGCACCTCCGGCACCGTGATGGAGCCATCGGCGTTCTGATAGTTCTCCATGATGGCGGCCATGGTGCGGCCGGTGGGCAGACCCGAGCCGTTCAGGGTGTGCACAAAGCGCGTGCCCTTGAAGTTCTCGGGGTCGCGGTACTTGATGTTGGCACGACGGGCCTGGAAGTCACCGCAGTTGGAGCACGAGGAGATCTCCTTGTAGGCGTTGTAGCTGGGCAGCCACACCTCGATGTCGTAGGTCTGACGCGCGGAGAAGCCCAGGTCACCGGTGCACAGGCTGATCACGCGGTACGGCAGGCCAAGCTGCTGCAGCAGGTACTCGGCCTCGGCGACCATGCTCTCGAGCTCATCGTCGGACTGCTCGGGCTTGGCGAACTTGACCATCTCGACCTTGGTGAACTGGTGCTGGCGAATGATGCCGCGGGTATCGCGACCAGCCGAGCCGGCCTCCTCGCGGAAGCACGGGGTACCCGCGGTGTAGCGCATGGGCAGCTGGCTGGCGTCGAGCACCTCGCCGGCATGCAAGTTGGTGAGGGCGACCTCGGCGGTGGGGATCAGGAACTGGTCCTCGCCGGTGTGGTACGCGTCATCCTCGAACTTGGGCAGCTGGCCCGTGCCGTACATGATCTCGCGGTTCACGATCACCGGCGGGATGAACTCCTTGAAGCCGCGGGAGATGTGCGTGTTGAGGAAGAAGTTCTGCAGGGCGCGGTCGAGCGTGGCGCCGGCGCCGGAGAGCACGGTGAAGCGGGCGCCGGAGAGCTTGGCGCCGCGGTCGAAGTCCAGGATGCCGGTCTCGGTACCCAGGTCCCAGTGGGCCTTGGGCTCAAAGCCCTCGGCGGCGAAGTCGCGGGGCTCGCCCACGCGACGGCGCTCGGGATTCTCGTTCTCGTCCTTACCCACCGGCGTGGCCTCGCAGGGGATGTTGGGGATGCGCGCCATGAAGTCGGCGACCTCGGCGTCGAGCTCGGAGCGGCGCTCGGCCAAGCCCTCAATCTGCTCGTTCACCTGGCGCACGGCCTCCTTGGCAGCCTCGGCCTCCTCGCGCTTGCCCTCCTTCATGAGGGCGCCGATCTTCTTGGACTCGGCGTTACGCGTGGCTTGGAGCTCCTCGACCTGCGTGATGACGGAGCGACGCTCCTCGTCGAGCGCAAAGAAGCGCTCACGATCCCAGCTGCCCTGGCGGTTGGCCATGGCGGCGTCGAGCGCCTCGGGATTCTCGCGAACAAATTTGATATCGAGCATGATGCCTCCGTATTCGTCGTATCCGCACCGCAACGTCTATCGCCACACGCCCCGCCGAATGCAAGGGTGCAAGATTGCGCAGTGCAAGTATATACTGGTGACCGTATTTCGCCATGTATTCCAGCAAGAAAGCAGGACAGCGTAATGGACCAGATCTTCACCTTTCTTTTTGGCACCCGCACGGGCGTCGCTGTCCTCTTTGCCGCCGGCGTCCTGATCTTCGCCATCGTGGCGTTCGTTCTGGAAAAGCGCACGCATAAGCTCTACGTCGACCGCGGCCCCAAAGCCGATGACGAGGACGGCCTGTTCTAGAGCAAGAGCCTCCGCAAGCCCGGTCGTGGCGCCAGGGCATGCGAAAGCCCTCCGGTGAATCGCGCGCGGCGGGCGAAGCCACCATCCGCAGCGCCCGCCGCCTGCGGCACCCGCAGCACATGGCGCCCACGGCGCCCGCCGCCTGCGGCAGACATGCCCGCGCGCGGCTCGCGCCCGCCGCGCGCAACACCCGCCGCCCACGGCACCCACCGCAAACGCGTCCGCAACAACGCCCACCCGGCGCGAGGCGCACGCCGCGCCGCCCGAAACGCTAGCCCTCGATCGCGTCGATGGCGCGGATGAACGCGGAACGCATACCGGACGCCTCGAGCTCCGCGACACCGCGGATGGTGGTCCCGCCAGGCGAGCACACGGCGTCCTTCATCGCGCCCGGGTGCATGCCGGTCGCCATCTGCAGCTTAGCCGTTCCCGCAACCATCTGGCTCACCATCTCATATGCCGTCGCACGCGGAATGCCGTGCTTGACGGCGGCGTCCGCCAGCGCCTCGATCACCATGGCGATGAACGCGGGCGAGCAACCGCCCACCGTGCCCGCAACAGGCAGCAAGCGGGTCTCGACCTCGACGACGCGGCCGAGCAGGCCCAGCAGCGCATACACCAGCTCGTAGTCGTCGTCCGTGAGCGTCGAGGTCTTTTCGCAGGCGATCACGCCCTCGTTGATGGCGACGGGCGTATTGGGAACCGTCGACAGGTGGCGCGTCCCCGGAATCACGCACTCGTACGCCTCGCAATCCCAACCGGCGGCAACCGAGAGCACGACCTTGCCCATAAGAGCCTCTGCCAAGGAGGCCAACACGCCCTCGATCATGTACGGCTTGACCGCGACGACCACCACATCGGACGCCTCGACGACCGCCACTGCATCGGGCAGGGCGCGCATGCCGCGCGCGTCGCAGCGCGGAACCAAGGCCTCGTAACGCCCCGCGCAGGCGCACAGGCTCTTTGGCGCCACCTTGCCGGAGGCGATCCAACCGTCCGCCATGGCGCTCGCCATGTTGCCAAACCCAATAAAGCCGATCTTGACGCTGCTCACATCCATGTCAAACATCCTTTTCGAAGTCCACCACGATGCACCCCATAGTAACGCGAAAGGGCGGAGCCAAAGCCCCGCCCCTCGCTATACCGGCAATCCTAACGTATGGCGCGATCCCTAATGCCAGGTGTCGTGCTCCTTTTTGACCTTGCGGGCCAAAAGCAGAACGGCAACCGCCTCAAGCGCGCCCACCACAAGCAGCACGGCGTTGGGAATGTCGATCTTCACAAAGCCCTGCCACGCCCAGAACACCACCGCGACGGCGGTGACGGCGATGCTGCCAAACGCGCATGCCACGGCGGTCCCGCTGCGCGAGGGCACGTTGGACGCGCGCATGCCCATAAGGCCCATCACGATAAAGCACAGGGCGGACACGCCCGAAACGCCCATGTACAGCGGCGCGGCGTCGGTACCGGAAATCGCCGTGCCGCCAAACAGGCCGCACCCCGCCACGGCCAGGCCGAACATCAGCATGGCAAGGCCGGTGATGGCCGCCACGATGGACACGAGCTTCAACAGTTTGCGCGATCCACTCATCGCTTCCCCTCTCGTCAGGCAAAGGGGTCGCTTCTTGGCGACCCCTCGTTCACGCTGCCTTGCTTATACCCATTTTGCCCCTCGATGTGTAAAAGGGGCCGCGTCCGTTTTACATGCACCCGAACTGTTTACGCGCGCGGGTCCACCGGGGGCACCGGAGGCGCCACAGGGACCGGCGCGGAATCGTTTGCCTGGCTCGCCGCGAGCATCTGCTCGAACATGCCCGCGCTCTGCGTGAAGTCGGTGGGCAGCACCACGGTGCTCGCGCGGCCGCTCTTGGCGAACTCGTTCATCATCTCGGTCCATTGCGTGAACATGAACAGCTGGTTGGCCTCGTCGTTGCCCACGCCGGTTTCCTGAATGGTCTCGAGCGAGTCCTTGATGCCGATGGCGATAGCCTTGCGCTGGTTGGCAATGCCCTCGCCGGCCTTCTCCATGGCCTCCGCCTCAGCCTTGGCCTCGGTCACGCGACGGATGCGGTCGGCCTCGGCCAGGTCCTGGGCGGCGGCCTTGGTGCGCTGTGCGGCGTTGATCTGGTTCATGGAGTCCTCGACCTCAGCGGGCAGCGCGATCTTGGTAATCAACGTGCTCACCAAGGTGAAGCCGTACTCGTTCATCTGCTCGGACACCGTGGCGTTCACGTCCTTGGCGATGTCATCCTTCTTGGCGAACACCTCGTCGAGCGTGTAGACCGGAATGGAGGAACGCAGCGCGTCGGTGATGAAGTCGCGCATCTGCGCCACCGGCTGCTGCAGCATGTAGTAGCTCTTGTACACGCCGGACTCCTGCGGCGCGTTGCCCATCTCGTAGCTCACGTGATACTGGGCGGAGACCTCCAAGCCAATGGTCACGTTGTCCTCGGTTTTGACGTCGATGTCAAAGCCGTTCTTCATGGTGCGCAGGCTCACCGTGGCAGCCTTGCGGTCGATGAACGGAATCTTGACGTGAAAGCCCGCGCCCACGATGGTGTGGAACTTGCCCAAGCGCTCGATGATCACCGCGTGCTGCTGTTTGACCACGTAGAACAGATTGCCCGAAAGCAGGCCGATGATAATGACGACAACCACCAGCCCCACGAGCCCACCCAAAAGATCGAAGATAAACATGACCGGTCCTTAGAACGGATTGCAGAGATGGATGCATGATACCCGCTCGCCGTTCACCCTGCTTTCACATACCGCTTGTTTCCCGCAAACGGTCGACGCGACGGCCTCGAGGAGGGCGGGCGGTATACTGAGCCAACCGCCGGGACCCATCCGGCCATACACCCTTGAACGCCCCGGCAAAGCGCCGCGAACAGTCCCCCTCGAGTAAGGAGACCCCATGGCACGCCGCATCATGCACGACGCGCAGGTAGACCCCTTTACCGCAGGTGAGCCCACCCTGCCTTGGGACGAATCTCCCTCGCCGTTTGGGGAGGACGACCAAGCCGTCGAGGAGTGCGCGTTTGGCGACGAGCCGTACGACGGCCCCACCAAGGAACCGGACAATTACAACGCGCCCGCAGCGGATGAAGAGCAAGAGCCCGTTACGAGTATTGACCCCATGCACCTGCGCGAGCTTTTTTCACTGAGCAAGAACGGCGAGCAGGACGGGGGCAGCAAGAAGACGGTCCGCAGGCGGCATCGGACGCGTGCCAACAAGGCCGGCGAACCCTCCGCCCACGTCGGAGACTCGTCCCCCGTTGGCGCTTCGGACTCCTCAACTTTCCCTGGCAGCTCGGCCCCCTCGGCGCCATCTGGTCACTCGACATCCGTAGGCGCTTCGACACATGCCGTCGACTCGGGTTCCACCCGCGACTCGGACCCCGTTGGCCCCTCGGCTTCTGCCCGTGCTTCACGCAGGCAGGACACCAAGCGGCGCGCAAAGTCGAACAGCGGCAACCGCGGCACCAGCAAGACGAGCACATCCCGTCGCACCGCCATACGAACCATCATCTTCGTGATCCTCTTCTTCAACGTGGCCCCAATTGCATGCACCGGCACCATCTCGCTGCTCGACGCGTTCGATTCACGCCCCAGCGTCGACGCCTCCCACGACGAGCCCGCACACACGCCCTCAGACGACGACCTCTCCGGCGACGACACCGCAGAAAACCCCGAAGAGAGCCCCGATGACATCGCAAAGCAGAAGTGCCTGGACATCGCAGCGGCGCGCCTCAACGAGGTGTCGTCGGCAGACGGCCCCGAGCGCGAACGCATCGTCGCCTTCTTGAACACCTATTTCGTAAACTCTTTGGGATACACCACCGAGGAGCTCGGCATCGACGCGGATGCCTTTGCCGTCTGGGCACTGCAGAACTTCTCCTACGAAATCGAATCGTGCTACGTGCACACAGATGAAGGCACGGCAGCCGTGTACTTTAACGTTTGGTGCCCCAGCGCAAGCACAATCGCAAACACTGCCGACGAGGCTATCTTCGACCGCCTTTACCAGGAGATTGACTTTTTCGCCGACGTGCCCGAGCCGCTCACCGACGCCCAAAAGGACCAAGTCCGCGCCCTATTTGCCGAGGCACTCGACGACTCTTGGCAAGACGACCCGGGGTTTTCCTGCATCGATTTTGTTTTTGAGGATGGCGAATGGAAGGCCGACGAGGACTCATTTGCCGACGAGATGGATCTGGTGCTGGGCATCTGGTAATCCGCTGCCAGCAGCGCGCGCCCGACGGCAGCTTCCACACGCGACTGAAGCTCGACACGCGACTTTAAGCTTGACACGCGAGCGGGAGGCAACGCGTTCAACAGCCCAGAGCCAAAACTCAGAGCACTTGAAAAAACTCGGTGCACCTATCGACCAAAAAAGCCGCCCGGCACGGTCGCCAGGTGCACCGAGTTTTCTCAGGTGCACCGAGTTTTCTCAGGTGCATCGTAGTTTCCCAAGTGCACCGAAGTTTCAATGGCGTATCGAAGGCCACTCGCATGATAGGGGCGGTGGGACTCCGCGTGCGGTACAGCTGCCCGCGATTCGCTTCGGGCCCTACGGGCCCTCGTGCGCTACGCTGGAAAACGCCTTCGCGTTTCCTCAGCTCCGCGCCCTCGCGGGCTCGAGTCCGGGCAGCGGGCCCGGACGCAAAAACGGCCCCGTCGCCGGAGCCATTACTCGCATGGTAGGGGCGGTGGGACTCGAACCCACAATCCCGAAGGCCGAAGATTTTAAGTCTCCTGCGTATGCCAATTCCGCCACGCCCCCATGCGCAAGCAAGTGTACCACGCCCCGTTGTCGTCGAGCGCGCACGGAGCCTCTTCGAGAGTCCGCAGAGCCTCCTCGAATGCGCACGGCGCGTTCAACCGAACAGCAGCTAAACCCCGACGCCTTCCTCACACTTGGAACCCCGCCGCGCCAAAGCGGGTTTATGGGGCAAAAAGCGCGTCCGATAAACCCGCCAAAACTCAGAAAAAAGTTCTTGAACCTCGCGTTGCCTTTCGTTAGTATAAGAATCCATGCGGGCGTGGCGGAATTGGCAGACGCGTATGGTTCAGGTCCATATGGGGGCAACCCCGTGAAGGTTCAAGTCCTTTCGCCCGCACCATAAGAACTGAGAGGCTCCGTCAAGGAGCCTTTTTCATATCAAGATTTCCTTTAAAAGCTGGGCCCTTAAAAGCTGGGGCATTGAGCAAAACGTTACTTACCGGGCAAATAGCTCACAATGCCATTCCACAATTCCCGAGACGGCGGCAACCGAGTGCGATGAGTCGACAATCGTCGATTGCGGCAGCATCCTGCACTCCCCACAACAGAGGCGGCCAACCGCAGCCCCAGGGCTCGCGTCCACCGCTCCCATATACGTGCCGACATGTGCGCAAGGGGGCGCGTCGCCTTTTGCCCCTACAGAGCGCTGAGGGTCGGAGCCCAGCCGATTACGGGCTCACCCCCGGCCATCGTCTCGCAAATCGTTGCCGCCGCACCGGCGAGCAGGCTGTTTTCGCTCACGGTCAACCGTTTGTACCCGCCGGCGCGCATCAGTTCCCGCACGATCACGGCACCGGCAAAAATCACCGGCGCGCGCTTGGGCTGAATCCCCGGCAAGGCGGCAACCTGCTCAACGCGCAAACCCCGCATCATTTCGATAGCGTCATCGACCTGCTCCGCTGTCAAATCGCGAAGATGCACAAAATGCGAGTCGTATACGGCGAGCTCGTGAACCATGGCAACCAGCGAAGTCACGGTGCCGCCCACCGCGATCAGGCGATCGGGGCGCGCGGGGAGCTCGCTCCAATACGCCTCAAACTGCGGAGCCATCCATGCAACCGCCGCTTCGACCTCATCTTGCGCCGGGGGCTCTTGGGTAAAGAACCGCTCCGTCACGCGCCGACAACCTATGTTGAGCGATTGAGCGCAATCGAGGGCAAAAGCGCGCGCCCCTTCACCCGGCGCGTACGCGCCCACCACGAGCTCAGTCGAACCGCCGCCCGAATCCGCGACGGCGATACGCTCGCCGGGAAAATCGTGCGCCACGCCGTAAAAGGTGAGCCGCGCCTCCACGTTGCCGGAAATGACCTGAGGCTCCAGACCCAAATCGCGCAGACGGACAAGCAACTCCTCACCATTTGAGACATCGCGCGCAGCGCTCGTCAGCGTCGTGCTCACGCAGGTCGCGCCATACGCGCGGGCCTCGTTCACAAACTCGCCGCACGCACGCGCCTCGCGCTCAATCGCGCCCGGGGCAAACACGCCAGACGCGTCCACGCCCTCGCCCAGATCGGTGATCACCGTGTGCTTGGTCGAGTTCACCACAACACCGTCGCGAACCGTCGCGCACAACAAGCGCGACGACACCGTACCCAGGTCAATTGCCGCAAAGCGCGCTTCCTCCATGTCCTACTCCCCCGTCGAAACAACCGCCATGCCGTTGACACCGTCAAAGAAAAAGAGCGTGTCGAGCACCTTCCAATACCAAGCGGAGTTCTCAAGCACCGCCCGCTCCGCCGCCTCGACCTCCGCCGAGGTAACTGGCGTGTCACCCGAGCTGACATCTGTTGTATCGGAGCCGGTCTTGCTCTTATCTGCGGCGTCTTCGCCCTTGAGCGTGCCCGCGTTGTCCTTGGACGCGGCGCCGTTCGCCGTCGAGGGATCCTGCGCGTCACCGCCGTCGCCGTCCGCCGCGACATCCCCGCCGTCCTGGTCGTTCACATCAACCACCACGGGGTTGCCGTCCTCGTCCAGGCCCTCCACGGTGATGGTCTGCTCTCCGGGCATGACCATGCCGTAGTCCCTGCGTGCCGCGTCCTCGATGCCCTCTTGAGAAAGCAGGCTCTCGACCTCCTTGCCCAGCGAATCGTTGTATTTCTCGCGAATGGCCTTTTGCTCCTGCAAGATCGCCTCGGTGCGGTGCGCGATGTAGAAATCGCGAACGGGCATGTAGATGCCCACGCCCACCAGCAGCGCCACGATCAGATAGAAGAAGTGCCGACGGGGCCCCGTGGTGAGGTCGTACAGCCAGTTCACGACGCGGTTGTCCGTCGCGTATTTCATCGAGGCGCGCTGCGTTTCGCGGGCCGGGCCCGATGCCGAAGCGGAACGCCGTGCACCCCGCGCAGAATCCGCCGCGCCCCGTGCCAAACTGGCCCCGCCCGCACGCACTTCCGTCGTATTTTGCGATGACGTGCGAGAGCCGCGACGAGAGGCGGTCGCGCGGCGAGATGACGTCCGCTCGGAGCCATGAGCCTTGTGCCGGCGCGCCTCACGACGCTCCTGTTTTTCGCGGGCGGCGACATCGCTGCCGCGCGCCGAGCGCCGCGTGGGCTTTGAAGAAGAGGGGCCTTGCGCGGGCGCCTCCTTTTGAGGAGCCGATTTTCCGGCAACCGCTTTCCCGGCAACCGCCGAGCTGGACGCCGGGGCAGACGCCGGGGCAGACGTCGCGCCAAACGCCGGGGCAGACGTCGCCGGGGTTGCGACGTGTTGAGCGCCGCCCCTCGACGCCGCGACCTTTGTGGCGGCGCGCACCGCCACGGCCTGCGCGGCAGCGGAAAGATCGCCCGTCTTGCCGGGATCGCCGCCTGCAACAGGGGCAGTGCGCTCGTGGTTGTTCTGAGAGTTCGTCATAGGCGCCTTGTGCGGTTGAGGGTGTATGTGCGCTTTGATGCCACCCATTATGGCATGGCGTCCGCGCGCATGTGTGCAGGCTTTGCGCGCTACGTATAGAGCGCGAGCTCCATGAGGGCAAAAAGCGTGTCACATGACCCATCGCCCCGCTTCATCGCGTCGAGCATCGCCTGCCAGGCGAAGTCCACCACCGCATCCATTTGAACGCGATCGCGAGCCCGGCTGGTGATAGCTGCGTCCCTCTCGAATGCGTGCCTGACTGTCTCGCGCAGGTCCCCCAGACATGCTCGCTCCGCCTCCATGGTCCGCTGACGCGTCCTGCCGTCGAGCGCCCCTATGTCGCGGAGCCACGCGGTGCGGAACCCCTCGAGCGAGCTGGACAGGGCATTCGAAAGACGACGGCAGTAGTCCAGCGCGGTCTCGGCATCACGCGTGCACGTCTCGAGCTCCGCCGCCTCGATCGCCTCGCGCCAAAAACGCTGCAGCACCTCCGTTCGCAGCTCGGCGACGTCGGGCACATGGTTGTATATCGTGCCGGTCGCCACGCCGCAAGCCTCTGCGATGGCGCGCACGCTGAGCGACGCCAGCCCCGATTCGCGCGCCATGCCAAACGCGACCTCGATAATACGATTGCGTGAAATCGCCTTCCTGCTGCTCATGGCCCCGACTTCCCTTCTGAACAGAAGCGTGGAACGTTCAGGGTCTTTACCAGCAAACCGGCCCCCGACTTGTTTCCACAGTGCCATGCTCCTAATATGAACGCCGTTCATATGAACATTGTTCATATTATACACCACCTCGCGGGGTCATAGCGACGCCGCCTGAAAGGAGCTTTCATGTCCCCCATGCTCATGTTCGCCAGCCTTGCCATCACTGGCGCTCTCATCCTGTACACCATCGGCGTGTTCAAGGAGCGTGCTGACGGTCGCCTGCGCGGGATCCACCTCGTCTTCTTCTGGTGCGGCCTTGCGTGCGACACCACCGGCACCACGCTCATGAGCATCATTGCGCGCGAAAGCACCGCAACTGCCCCCGCCATCCACGGCATAACCGGACTCGCCGCCATCGTCCTCATGCTCTTCCATGCCATCTGGGCAACGGTCGTCTACGTGCAGGGCAGAAGCCATAACGCCAGTGCCCTCAAGCGTGAGCAGACGTTTCACCGCCTGAGCGCCGCCGTGTGGATCGCCTGGCTCGTCCCCTACGTCATCGGCCTGCTTGTGGGCATCCCTTTCATCAAGCTCGGCACAACGCCCTCGGTCATCCTGAGCGTGCTCGTCGCCGGCGTTGCCGCCTACCTCGTATTTCATCCTCATTCGTCGCGCGCATAACCGCGGACGAACCATCCAAGGAGGCCCCATGAATCTATTCACCGTCCGCAAGCACACGCTGCTACTCATCGCGAGCATCGTCTGGCTTGCCGCGGGTATCAACATCGCCCGCATAGGCTTCGAAGCCTACGCCAACAACCACGTGACCCCGATCAACGTCTTGCTTTCCGCCGCGGTGGGTGCCGTCTTCTGGCTTTTCGTGTTCGGGAAGCTCGTGGTCAAGCACACGGCGCGCATCAGCTCGTATGCCGATGAGCGCCATTTCTTCCTCAAGTTCTTCGACGTCCCGGCATTCGTCATCATGGCCGTCATGATGACGGGCGGCATCGCCATTCGCTCGCTCGGGCTCGCGCCCGAGGTGTTCATCGCCGTGTTCTACACCGGCTTGGGCACGGCGCTCACCTGCGCGGGCATTCGATTTGGCGTCAACTGGCTGCGCTTTGAGGTCACGCCTGCTTAACGCGATCCCACAGTTCGTTGAGCTCCTCTGTCGAGAAGTCCTCGATGCGGCGGCCCCGCCTATAGGCGGCGTCCTCCATGGCAGACCAGCGGGCGCGGAACTTCGCCGTGCTCGCCCGCAGCGCGCTCTCGGCGTCGACGCCCTCGCGGCGCGCCACATTCACCAAGGCGAAGAGCATATCGCCGAACTCGAGCTCGCAGGCCTCGCTACCGGCGGGCTCCGCCTCGAACTCCGCGCGCTCCTCGGCGACCTTGTCCCACACGGCGGCGGTCGTCTCCCACTCGAACCCAACGGCAGCGGCCTTGCGCGACACCTTTTGCGCTTGCATGAGCGCGGGCAGCGCGCGGGGAACACCATCGAGCAGCCCCTCGGGGCGCTCGCCGGACTCCGCAGCGCCCTCGTCCTTGGCGCCCTTCTCGGCAAGCTTCACGCTGTCCCAGATCGCCAGCACGTCGTCTGCCGAACTCGCCTGCGATGCCGTCGAGCCGAACACGTGCGGATGACGGCGAATGAGCTTTTCGTTGATGTCCCGCGCGATGTCGGCCATGGTGAAGGCGCCCGCGTCGGCAGCGATCTGCGCATGGAGCACCACCTGCATGAGCACGTCACCCAGTTCCTCGCGCAAATGGGCGGCGTCGTCCGCCTCGATACAATCGACCGCCTCGTAAGCCTCCTCGATCATGTTCTTGGCAATGGAGGCATGGGTCTGCTTGCGATCCCACGGACAGCCGTCGGGCTGACGCAGCCGCCAGATGATCTCGACGAGCTGCTGCATCTCGTCGCGCGCGTCCACCAGCGTCGACGTGTCGCGCGTGATCCCCGCCAGGCTCCCTGCGCCCGTCTCTTTCCACTCTGCCATTACCGCTCCTCCAAAACCACGTGCCTGAACGCCTGTTCAACCGGCAAGCCGCTCTCGTAGATACCGTAGCTGTGCGTGCCGTCCTTGGGGATGGACACGCTGCCCGGGTTGAACAGCCACAGGCCGGGATGCCCTGCGCTTTCCTGGTTCACCTTGATGTGCGTGTGGCCGTACACGAGCGCCGCGCCCTGCGGCAGTGCCGGCACGTTGTCCACGCTGTTGTGCAGACCCGCGCCAAATACGTGCCCGTGCGTGAAGAACAACGTGCGCCCATGGTCGTCCACCAGCATCGAGCTGTCCGCCATGCAGGGCACGTCGAGCACCATCTGGTCGACCTCCGCCTCGCAATTGCCACGCACCGCCGTCAAGCGGCCTGTCGCCGCCAAGTCGTTGAGCAGCGGAATCACGCGCTTGGGCGCGTAATCGCGCGGCAGGTCGTTGCGCGGGCCGTGATACAGCAGGTCCCCCAACAGCACCACGCGATCGGGCCGTTCGGTATCGATTGCCTCGATGAGCCGCTCCGCCCAATAGGCCGAGCCGTGAATGTCCGAGGCGATGAGGATCTTCATGAGCGTCCTTTCTGAAGGCTACGCGCCCATTGTACCCACGACCCTGCGTGTGGCCGCCATGGCCTCGTACCCAAATGCGGTTACCCCTGCGCTTGACGGGTGTGTGGCCCGCATGGGAACGAAGCAACCTTGCGAACGATCTCCAAATACGTGCACTAGAGCGGCACGGCTTCGCGCGCGGCAGCCATGACCTCGCGCAAGGGGGCACCAAACGTGCGCGCGGCAGCGCGGCAATCCTCGAACTCGGGGGCGACGCGCGGCGAGCCGTCGGGAAGCTCTGCCACCTTGCAGCGGATGGAGCCGTATGGAGTCTCGACCGTTAGACGACGGCGCTTGAGCACCGTGCGCTCCATGGGAACGCGACGGACTCCCAGCGTTGGCGTTTCACAGAAGATGACGGACTCCATGTGTGCCACGTCCTCGGGCACGCAGATGACCTGCAGCTGATAGGCCGGGCGACCCTTTTTGGTAAAGATGGGCAGCCAATGGACCTCGCGGGCACCGGCCTCGAGCAGAAGCTCAGCGACGTAACCCAGCTCCTCCCCCGTCGCATCATCGATGTCGCACTCGAGCTTTACAACCGATGTGGGCGCGGTGAGCTCGGCGGAATGGGGAGCGACAGGACGGCGGGACCAAGCGCACCCGCTCTCGCGCTCATCCAACACCGCGCTCATGGAGTCACTTTCCGCGCCCCCAGACATGAAAAAGCTCCGAAGCTCCGAGCCCGAACATCCATCAAGCGGCTCGATAAGCGATGCGCGCAGAATGGACGGGCGGCTGTACGAACGCTTGCCGGCGCCCAGGCCAACGCAGCACACGACCGAGCGCTCCGGCAATTCGAAGCCGGTCGCAACCGCCGCCACCAGCGCGGCGCCCGTGGGCGTGACGAGTTCGCCCTCCACGTCGCAGACGCCGAGCGGCAACCCGTGCTCCCGGCAGATGTTGAGCGTTGCCGGGACCGGAACCGGAATGATGCCGTGCTGGCAGCGCACGGTTCCATGGCCGTCGACGAGCTGAGGGACGATCACGCGCTCGATGTGCAGATAGTCGAAGAGCACGGCCGCCGAAATGATGTCGACGATAGAGTCGACGGCGCCCACCTCGTGGAAATGCACCCGGTCGATCGTGGTGCCATGGGCCGCCGCCTCGGCGGACGCGAGGATGCGGAACGCTCGCAGGGCAATCGTGCGTGCGGTGGGCGTCATGGACGCTGCGGCGATCAGCGCCTCGACCTCGGCGAGCCCGCGGTGCTCGTGCTCGTGGGCGTGCTCGTGGGCGTGCTCGTGGGCGTGCTCGTGGGCGTGCTCGTGGGCGTGCTC